>Ga0066652_100001468_pt1 | contig 12283 bp, 8 predicted proteins | sample GraSoiAngelo_101_FD_71413 | JGI IMG/M metagenome (GOLD analysis project Ga0066652, IMG submission 71413) | Grasslands soil microbial communities from the Angelo Coastal Reserve, California, USA - 14_0903_02_30cm | ecosystem: Environmental > Terrestrial > Soil > Grasslands | place: USA...
TTGCAGGAAGAAAAAACAACCGATGATGCGATAAAAATTAAAAATATTTTTTTCATAATAATTTCATTTTAATAATTAAAATCCAAGATTAAGTCCCACCTGGTAAGATTTGACATTCGGAACAGTGTTATGATCAACGCCTCTATCCCATGCTGAATTATAAGTACCGGAACTGATCTCAGGATCCATGCCTGTATAATTAGTGATCGTTGCAATATTTCTTCCCGTAAATACCAGTTGAATTTTACGAATTCCATTTACCTTGACAAAATGTGCAAGATCTACTGCAAGAGAAACGTTTCTCAAACGGCCAAAGCCTGCATCCTCATAGAAATAATTTTTTGTTCCATTTCTAGAAACCTGTGCATACACCCCGCGATAGAATGCTGTCCATGCACCTGTTGAGTTTCCAATGGAAATTACATTATCATAATCGCCGTGAATACCGTCGCGATACATCCATTCTTTTGTCTGATTATACAAATGACTTTTGTAAACCCAGTCAAATTGCACCCCAACAGCTATCCAATTGCTGATATTCACCTCATTGATAAATGACATATTGAACTTAGGATTGGGATCGCCGAAACTATATTGATTGGGCGTAACATAAGGTTGTTTGTAGTTAGGATCAGTAGGGTTTGAATAAACAACCCATCCGTTACTTGCTACAGCAAACTTTGGTTGATCTGCTTTTGGTATATAGTAATCACCTGTATTAGGATTGATCTCGTCAACTGCATGCAACATAAAATAACCAAAAAGCTGACCGATCTTTTTACCTGCCTCCAATACATAGCCGGAACTTCCGGCGCTGGTAAGGATTACTACTGGTTTGTCTTTTACAGAACTGATCTCTGATGACTGCTTACTGAAATTGACAGTTAGATTCCATTTGATATTTTTTGAAGTATAAGCACTTGTGCTCAAAGACATCTGCAAGCCATGTGCACTTAAACCAAATGCATTATCGATAATGCTACCGGTACCAGTAGAAGGTGCTGCATCTGTAGGCCAAATCGCATTGTCAGTTTGCTTATCCCAATAAGTTCCTGAAAAATTAAAATTACTAAACCAATTTCCTTTAAACCCTTTTAGAACAAGGTCAGCTCCGATCTCTGTTTCTCTTGAGACCTCAACACTTAAGTCAGGATTTGGGTTGGTTGTTTTAAATACAAATGCCACGTTATCCCCCATGCTATTTGTATTGAGTGTTATGTAACGGTCAAAAGGACCAGGCTGAATACCTGCTTTACCATAAGACGCTCTCAATTTGAATTCAGGGAATATATTTCCAAGAGCTCCACCGTTCCAGAAATTAAAGGACGACACTCTTGCATAAGCACCAAAGTGTGGGAACGTAAAGGGATCGGAACCTCTTCCGAATGCAGAAGAATAGTCTGTTCTAAATCCACCAGATATACCGCCAATTTCACCCCAATCTAATTTTTCATCAACAACATATCCATAAGTAACAAATGGAGTTTTTGTATCGGTAACAACTTTATAGGTACCCATATTCGACATTGTAAATGGAGTAAATGACGGAGCATCTACACCATAAGCAAGAAAAGCAGTGGATACATTTTTACGGTAATCATAAGCTGCGTATGTAGTAGACTTAATTGGCAGCTTGATCCCAAAATCCTTATCCAAATCCAATCTTATAGTAAGAGAAGGCAAGAAATTCTGGAATGTGGTTTTATAAACTTGCCTGTTAATTTCACCTGTTTCCGTTGGCTTATTAGGGGCACCCGCACTATAACGAGGAGAATAATATTCTAACCAATAATCCCAATAATCTGCATTTAGATTATTATCCTGAGCGTCTATACGGTAAACAATATCCCGATTTTGGTAGTTAATACCATATTTCACATCGGCTTCAAAGTATTTCAAAAATTTATAGTTAGCGCTGAAATTCTGGATCACATCAATTTTCTCATCATCGGGGTGACCATATTGGTTTTGGTAATTTGGATTATAACCATTTACACCAACTCCATCCCCAAAGTATGCACCATAATTACCGTCTGGGCTTTTGTAGTCATAATTTGCAAATGGCCTTGAATTGTTCAATGCGTAAAGGACTGTACGCCCAGTTTCATCCAATAATGTATTTTTTGTGTACACCAATTGAGTGAGTGACCTGATCTTTAAATTCTTAATAGGTTCTATCCCAACATTGGCTATAAAATTGCTTCGGGCATATTTTCCATTGCCTTTAAAAACACTTTCCTGCCGGGTATCTGATCCTGTAATATTAAAGTCAAGCCTGTCCCTGGAACCATTAATTGAAATGGAGTTATTATAAGTATAGGCATTCTGGAAAAACATTTTATTATGATCATAATACTGCAAATTCTTGTCATAATCCTTTATATTATTATTAGTTGGGTCCAGGCTATTCCAAACTACATTTTCTTTGTAATGGCTGAGAAGAGGATCAAAAACTAAGGGCACACCTGAACTATTTACTACATTATTATTAGCGTCTGTTACAAGACTATGATGAAAAGCTTTATGAAGATCCCCAACATTCAGCAATGAATTTTGAGCAATACTGGAAGAAATATCAATATTCAGTTTTCCATTTCTTCCTTTTTTACTGAATAACTGGATAACACCATTGGCTCCCTGTGCCCCGTACATTGTAGCTGCAGCAGCGCCTTGTATCACTTCAATTCTTTCGATTGAATTCACATCTAAAGAATTGAAATCTGTAGCTTTCACTTCAATACCGTCTAACAAGATCATGGGAAAAGTTCCGCTTCTCAAAGTGTTGATACCTCTTAAAAGAATGTTCGTTGGTTGACCGGGATTCCCGTTTACAGAACTGATCTGGGCTCCGGCAATTTTACCTACCAGGGCCTGATCAATAGTAGCAGTAGGAGCAGCAGGCAGTTTGTCGGCCGAAATGCTTTCCACAGCTATAGCAAGCTTTCGTTTTGAAGTAGCGGCTCCTGTTCCTGTAACAACTACTTCGCTCATCCCTTTAACATCTGTTACAAGGGAAACTGAAACATTGGAAGTAGCGGCTACTTCCTGTGTTTCAAATCCAATTGCACTGATGATTAAGGTTGCATTGTTTTTTACTTTGATAGTAAAGGTGCCTGTAGAGCTGGCGGTAACACCATTTTTAGTGCCCTTTTCTTTTACAGAAGCGTTTGGTATCGGTGAACCGGTTGCATCAGCTACCTTACCAGTGACTTCTGTCGTCTGTGCCCATGCTGTATTAGTAATACAGAACAGGAGAACCAGACTGAGTCCGATTAGTTTTCTCATAATTTGTAGTTTTGTGAAGTGATTGTAGTATCCAAATATAGGATTTCTATTTATTCGCCTAACCTTTACATGACAAAAAAGACCGTGCATCCTGCTGCACGGCCTTTAAGAAATATAATCTGCCTTTAATAACATTTAATTTCGGTCCCGGCCCCCCAGGTATATCATTATATATTGTACTAGAGTAACCACCGCTGCTAATGCAGCTACAACATAGGTCATAGCAGCCCATTTTAATGCGTCCTTCGCTTTTGGATATTCGGTACTATTCGTCACATTGGTTGTTTCTAACCAGGCCAGTGCTCTTCTACTGGCATCAAACTCAACAGGTAAAGTGATCAGCGTAAATAAAACGGTTATGGCCATCATTGCAATACCTACCAATAGCAAAGTTGTATTTCCAGAGGCTGCCATAATTACTCCTATTAATAATACAATATTTACAAAGTTTGAGGTCAATTGAACGACAGGTACCAGACGACTTCTCATCGTAAGCCAGCTGTACGAATTGGCGTGCTGTACAGCATGTCCGCATTCATGCGCAGCAACGGCGGCAGACGAAATACTCGTTCCCTCGTAAACCTCCGGACTTAGATTTACAGTTTTTTTTGCCGGATCATAATGGTCAGATAAAAAGCCTTGGGAAGCAGTGACCTGAACATCAAAAATTCCGTTTTCCCTCAACATCTTTTCCGCTACTTGTTTTCCGGACATTCCGTTAGCAAGAGGTATTTTGCTATACTTTGAAAACTTGCCTTTAAGTATCATTGAAACTATCAAACTTATACCTATAAATAAGAAAGAGACAAGCATAATTCCTGGTGTCATATTAATTTGTTTTAAAGGAAATTATATCAAAGCTGGTTCCATTTTCATAAAATGAAAAAAAGGCAACTTACCACTGATTTTTGCAGTCTTTTTGACATTAAAATAAAATTGGATTAAGTTAAAAAGAAATCTGCTTTATTCAAAATAATTTAGATATAACGTTCTGTTTTTTAGTTGATTATACCTAGTTCAATTATCTTGTTTAAGCCAGCTCCATCGCCGCACAAGTTAACCCAAAAGTTATACACAGGAAGAAAAAATTATTTTGAAATGTGAGTCAGAATTGTAACTTAGTATCAGAATTTAATGGGTTAGTAAGTAAGAGGGTCAATCAACAAGATTGGCCCTTTTTACTTTTATAACCTGACTTCTTTATTTATCCCTTACATTTTTATTTTTCTATTGATCTTATTAATTTATTTCAAAGATCTATTTTTTGAAAATTACTTTCATTTAAAACACGATGCAGATGTTGACGAAAACCTAACTTTATTTTTATGAGTAAAGTGAAAAAAGCTTTTTTCTGTCAGAACTGCGGATATGAAAGTGTGAAATGGATTGGTCAATGTCCGTCATGCAATCAATGGAACAGCTTTGTTGAAGAAATAATACAAAAAGAAACTGCAAAAAGTAATGGATGGGAGCATTACAATGAAACAGCTGAAAGAGTTAACAAGACGATTCAGCTAAATGAAATTAAAAGTAATGAAGAAAAAAGGATCTTAACAGGTGATGAGGAATTGAACCGGGTATTAGGTGGTGGTATTGTTCCCGGAAGTATTGTACTTGTTGCAGGTGAACCAGGTATTGGTAAATCAACGTTGTTTTTACAAATTGGTTTAAACATGTTGAATAAAGTTATTCTTTATATAAGTGGTGAGGAAAGTGAGCAACAAATAAAAATGCGTGCAGACAGATTAAGAAAAGATCCTTCACTTAACTCAGGAGAAAATTTCTATTTACTTACTGAAACATCTACCCAGATCATTTTCCAGGAAATAAAAAAATTAAAACCAACCCTTGTAATTATAGATTCAATTCAAACCTTACAAACACCTTATATAGATTCCTCACCCGGCAGTATATCTCAAATTCGTGAATGTGCTTCCGAATTTCAACGTTTTGCAAAAGAAACTGACACCCCTGTTTTTTTGATCGGGCATATTACTAAAGACGGAGCAATCGCCGGGCCGAAGATCCTTGAACACATGGTTGACACCGTTTTACAATTTGAAGGTGACCGTCATTATGCATATCGTATTTTAAGAACATTGAAAAATCGCTATGGCAGCACTTCAGAGCTAGGAATATATGAAATGAGCGATGCGGGAATGCGGGCAGTTACAAATCCGAGTGAAATATTAATAACTCAAAAAGAAGATCAATTAAGTGGAATTGCAATTGCGGCAACAATTGAAGGCATGCGGCCACTATTAATAGAAGTACAAGCATTGGTCACTCAATCAGTTTATGGAACACCGCAGCGAACAGTAAGTGGCTTTGATCTAAGAAGATTACAACTATTATTAGCAGTATTAGAAAAAAGAGGTGGTTTTCATTTTGGAGTAAAAGATGTATTTATAAATATAGCTGGCGGATTAAAAATTGAAGACCCTTCAATTGATCTTGCAGTATTATGTGCTCTTTTGTCCTCTTTTGAGGACACGTCATTGCACCACCATATTTGTTTTGCCGGGGAAGTTGGATTGAGTGGTGAGATAAGAGCAGTGAACAGAATAGACCAACGTATTGCCGAAGCGGAAAAACTTGGTTTTGAAAAGATCATTGTTTCAAAATACAATCAGAAAGGATTGGCAAAGCAAAAATTCAATATTGAAATTGTGACGATGGGACAGGTAGAGGAGTTGTACCGATATCTATTTTAAGTAACTTAATGGATCATTTAAAATGATCGGTTTCAAAGAAATAAAAGAATCACTACTGCATGTTGTCTTTCCGCATGTTTGCGATGGGTGCGGCAGCGACCTGTTGAATATTGAAAGTCGTTTATGTATTCGGTGTCTTTCTTCTCTGCCTGAAACAAATTTTGAAATTCATCCAAACAATCCAGTTGAAAAAGACTTTTGGGGACGATTGCAAATAATAAATGCTTCTGCTCATTTATATTTTACAAAAGAGTCACTTGTGCAGCATCTGATGCATCAACTAAAATATAACGGCAATAAAGAGCTGGGATTACAATTAGGAAGATTAATGGGAAATGCTTTAAAAAATGCAATCCGTTTCAATGAAATAGATGCATTAGTTCCATTGCCACTTTTTCCCTCGAAAGAAAAAAAGAGAGGTTATAATCAGGCAACGATCCTCTGTGAAGGAATAGCAGAAATTTTGTTATTACCGATCTTAGATAAGGCAATCACAAGACCTCAGCATACAGAGACCCAAACCAAAAAAGGAAGAATCGAACGATGGAAGAATATTGAGGGGAAATTTCAGCTAATAGATCCAGCGGCCATTGAAAATAAACATTTGCTGTTGGTAGATGACGTAGTTACTACCGGTGCGACACTCGAAGCATGCGGACATGAACTATTAACAGCAAAAAACGTAAAACTATCTATTGCTACTCTTTGTGTCGCTTCCCGTTAATTCTTTCTTGTAAATATACCTGTCATCATTTCTTCTTTCAAACACTTCGTTTTACTTTTGACATCAATGAAGAACCTCCTTTTTATTTCCATATCCATTCTTATACTTTTTAATGCCTGCAAGAAGGAATCTTTCATTACAAGCCCCGATGCTCAAGTCTCCCTTTCAGACGAAGAATTAAAATTTGATACTGTTTTTACTACAACAGGTTCCATCACTCAGTCTTTTAAAATAATAAATGAGAATGATCAAAAGCTTCGTCTTTCATCTATTAAACTGATGGGTGGCAACAGTTCTTATTTTAAAATAAATGCCGATGGTTTTGTTGGACCTGAAGTTTCAAATATTGAAATTGAAGCAAATGACAGTGTTTATGTTTTTGTATCCGTAAGTATAAATCAAAATGCGGCCAATATTCCTTTTATTGTTGAGGATAGTATACAAATAAATTATAATGGCACAACGAAGCAGGTAAACCTGGAAGCATGGGGGCAGAATGCACATTTTTATCGCGATAAAGAAATTACCGTTAACGAAATATGGAATAACGATCTGCCTTATGTGATCCTTGGGTCACTAACAATTGATCCAAATAAAAAACTTACTATTAATAAAGGATGTCGTATTTATGTGCATGCTGATGCTCCGATAATTGTAGACGGCACATTAGAAGTAAATGGCGCAAAGGATACCATTGATCGTGTTCAATTCCGCGGCGACCGGCTTGATGAACCTTATAACGATTTTCCCGGCGGATGGCCCGGTATTTATTTCAGAAGTACGAGTAAGGACAATGTGTTTAATTATGCAGTCATTAAAAATGCTTACCAGGCTTTGGCTGTCCTGGATCTTTCAACAAATCCAAAATTGACTTTGAACGAATGTATTATTGACAATGCATATGATGCTGGCATCATTGCTGTCAACAGCAGCATAAGAGCAAGAAATTGTTTGATCAGTAATTGTGGTCAAAATGTGGTTCTTGCTAAAGGTGGCGATTATCAATTTACTCATTGCACAGTTGCCACCTTTTCTAATAATTATATTCTTCATCGTGATCCTGTTCTTTATGTAAGTAATTATGTTCTTGTAAATAATGTTCCGGATGCAAAAGCTCTGACAGCCGTATTTCGCAATTGTATTTTCTGGGGACAAGATGGAACGGTGGAAGATGAAGTGGTGGTTACAAAAAGTGGCACCACTGCTTTCAATGTCAATTTTGATTATGATCTCTGGAAGGTTAAAAACGTGCCTGCTAATATTACGTCTGCCGGAATAATCAATGACCAATATCCGCAATTTGATTCTATAAACACCTCGAAACGAATTTATAATTTTCGATTAAAAGACGAATCTCCGGCAAAGAACAAAGCAACCAATGCCAGTATAATCATCGATTTGGATGGAAAACCAAGACCTGTTGGTCCGGCTCCTGATCTGGGGAGTTATGAAAAACAATAAACAACCAGGCCATCATCGCACATTGCCAGCTTTTTGAAAATGACAACCTCTTTCGAAATTTGACAAACTTGTGAACTTCTGAACTTATAAACTTCCAAAACATTGAAACATCTTTTCACTAACTTTGTTATCCTCTAAAAACGAAAATCATGAAAATACTCTTGCTTGCACTGATATTATCAGTTTCACTTGAAGGACCGGCTATTTACGATTTCAAAGTGCCGGGACTTGATGGAAGCCCGATCGATTTTTCTGCTTATAAAGGCAAAAAAATAATGATCGTTAACACAGCTTCAAAATGTGGTAACACACCACAATATGCCGATCTGGAAAAATTATACGAAAAGTATAAAGACAAATTAGTGATCGTTGGTTTTCCTGCCAACAACTTTGGCGAACAGGAGCCCGGCAGTAATACAGAGATACAGGAGTTCTGTAAAAAGAATTATGGCGTTTCTTTTCCTATGGCCGAAAAAATTTCTGTGAAAGGAGATGATATGGCGCCTATTTATAAATGGCTGGTTGACCAATCAAGAGAACTAGCAAAAGCAGAACAAGGAACTACTTCAAAAGATCTTGTGTGGAAAAGATATTTGCAAAACCCTGTTGATTGGAACTTCACTAAATTCCTGATTGATGAAAACGGTAAACTGATCGCGGTATTTCATAATAAAGTGAACCCGATGAGTGAAGAGATCACAAAGTATTTGAATTAAGAACCACGATTCTCAGGATTATAAAAAGATTCGGAGGAAATTTTAGAAAAAGCTGTCTGGTATTACAGACAGCTTTATTTTTATCATCATAATCTAAATTAAATCCAGGTAATCCTGGTTCTATGCAATTCTCAAAGATCATTAACCAGCAGGAAGTAAAACAACAATTGGTTGAGTTAATCCAGCACAATCGTCTCAGCCATGCTTTGCTTTTTTTAAGCAAAGAAGGAAGCGGAGCATTAGCACTGGCATTGGCATTAGCACAGTATTTAACATGTGAAAAAGCAAATCCAAAGTCACAATCACAAAACTCCAATCCATCTTTATTCGGAGAAGAACCAGTTCAATCTGAAATCCGAAATCTAAAATCTGAAATCGATTCGTGCGGTATATGTCCTTCCTGCACAAAAGCGAACCAGCTTGTTCATCCGGATATTCATTACTCTTACCCGGTTGTAACAAAAAAATCGGGAACACCACCACTGAGTGTTGATTATATAACTGAGTGGAGAGAATTCATAAATAATTATCCTTACGGAAATGTATATGACTGGCTGCAATTCATCGGTGCAGAAAATAAGCAAGGCAATATAACAGCCAATGAATGCAATGATATTATCCGCAAGCTGAGCCTGAAAAGTTTTGAAAGCGAATACAAGATCCTCATCATGTGGATGCCTGAATATCTTGGTGCTGAAGGAAACAAACTGCTGAAGCTGATCGAAGAGCCGCCACCCAATACCTTATTTATATTAGTAGCAGAAAATGAATCGTTGTTGTTGTCAACCATTCTCAGCCGTTGCCAGATGATAAAGATCCCCATGCTTGAAACCACCGATATTGAATCTGCATTAATTGATAGTAAGATCGATCCGGCAAAAGCAAGACAGGTAGCTGCAACGGCGGAAGGTAATTATCGTGAAGCATTACAATTGTTGCAACATGCCGAAGAGGATTGGCAGGGCATTCTTCGCGATTGGTTGAACTCGATCATCAAAACCGGCCCCATCGCCCAGACCAAGTGGGTGGAAGAAACAAGCCGGCTCGGAAGAGAAAAGCAAAAACAGTTTCTTCGATATTTCAATCATTTGCTTGAACAATCCATCCGATCGAAGATCATGGGCGGCAATATTCACCTGCCGGATAATGAAAAAGATTTTGCTGACCGGCTGAATCGTCTTGCCGATATCAGTCAGCAGCAAGCAATTATAGAAGAATTGGACCGGGCTACATATTATATAGAACGTAATGCGAACGCCAAGATCCTCTTTCATGCCCTTACTATTAAGCTTTATCACATCATTCAGGACAAAATTGTATTTTTGGCAACCTGACACCGGTAGAACATTGGTTTGTGGGTTTTGAATGGTGTTAGTGATTGAGGAGAAGGATTTTGTGGTCAGCTGTAAATCTCTATTGAAATTTTGTTGTGTCACTCACTTCAACATATAGTAATTCTAATCGGCATGCCGGCTCCCTGCTGCATAGCGATATGAAAGTACAAGAGTGCGACGCAATGGAAGCCAAATAGACATTCTGCAGTTGGGCTCATAATTACCTTCCTCAATTTTTCATTCTTAATTATTAATTCTTAATTGACTCATGGGTTGCGATAATTGCGGAACGGGTAAACCAAACGGATGTAAAAGCAACGGCGGATGCAGTACCGGCGGATGTAACCGTATGAATGCATTCGATTGGCTGATGAATATGCCACTGGCTGCCGTGTCGGATGAATGCAAGGTGATAGAAGTAAGCTTTAACCAGGGCAGTCGTAAAGATTATTTCCGGAACACCACATTGCAGCAATTGGAAAAAGGCGACCTGATATGTGTGGAAGGCGTAAGCGGTTTTGATCTTGGCGAAGTATCGCTGACAGGTGAGATAGTGAGACTGCAGATGAAAAAACATGAGATAAAGGAAGATAACCCGGAAATGAAAAAAGTACTGCGTCGGGCCAGCGAACGTGACATTGATACATGGAAACATAGTAAGAGTCGTGAAAAAGAAGCAGTGATCCGCAGCCGTGCTATTGCCAAACAGCTCAAGCTTGATATGAAAATAAGCCAGGTTGAAGTACAGGCTGATAGTCGCAAGGCGACCTTCTTTTATATAGCCGATGGTCGTGTTGATTTTCGTGAGCTGATAAAAATATACGCATCTGAGTTTAAGTTGAAGGTGGAAATGCGCCAGATCGGTGCAAGACAGGAAAGTGCTAAAGTAGGTGGCATTGGCAGTTGCGGTCGTGAGCTATGTTGCAGCACATGGCTTACAGAGTTTAAATCAGTAAATACAACTGCGGCACGTTATCAAAATCTTTCTATTAATCAAACAAAACTAAGTGGTCAGTGTGGACGACTGAAGTGTTGTTTGAATTATGAATTGGATACTTATTTGGATGCACTTCAAGGTTTTCCTGACAACTGCGATAACATACAAGTGGCAAAAGGAAATGCCTTGTTGATAAAAAAAGATATTTTCAAAAACCTGATGTGGTATGTGTTGCCCGACAGCAATAAACAATACCCCGTTACAATTGAAAGAGTAAGAAAAATAAAATCGCTAAATGCACAGGGTGTAATTCCTGAAGAGCTGGAAGCTGTTGAAATAACTTCATCAAAAGCAAAAGAAGCCGAACCTGAATTTGTGGAATTGGTTGGCCAGATAAGTTTGCAAACACTTGAAAGGGCTGATAAAAAAAGAAAACAAAAACAGCAACAACCAAGACAACAGAGACAACAACCTCCCCAACAACAAAGAGGACAGCAGCAAAGGGGACCACAGCAAAAAGGGCCACAACAAAATCCCAATCGTCCACCGCAAGGCGGCCAACAACGTGGGCCGAATCGTCCGCCTCAACAACCGAGAAGAGATAAGTAATTAGTATAAAAAGTAAATAAGGTATATAGTGTAATCCCCAACTTACCTTATATATTTTTTTACTTTATATACCTACAGCCGCCATACAATCACGATCTTTTTCCTTTGTAGGTTTGAAAACTGAAACGAAAGATCCTCCGGCGATTGCTGATTGGTTTCTTACTATTAATCGTTGTTTGGCTTGTGTTTGCTCAATGCAGCATGAAATTTCGCATGAGTGATAGCGAAGCGAAAGAAAAGTTTTCAAAAAATAATGTGAAGTTGATTACTGAAACTATCAAGGTTGGTGGTTTTGATATGCATTATGCAAAGACTGGTAGCGATACCTTACCTACTTTATTCTTTGTACACGGCTCTCCGGGTGGGTGGTCTGCTTTTGAAAGATATATGCAAGACAAGGATCTGCTGAGTAAATACAGGATGATATCCATCGATCGTCCAGGTTTTGGGTACAGCAATTTTGGTGATGCCAAAAATTTAGATGATCAATCGAAATTGATAAG
>Ga0066652_100001469_pt1 | contig 12283 bp, 10 predicted proteins | sample GraSoiAngelo_101_FD_71413 | JGI IMG/M metagenome (GOLD analysis project Ga0066652, IMG submission 71413) | Grasslands soil microbial communities from the Angelo Coastal Reserve, California, USA - 14_0903_02_30cm | ecosystem: Environmental > Terrestrial > Soil > Grasslands | place: USA...
GGGCCCAGCCGCTCGATCTGCTTCATTGCCGTCAGGAAGTCCTGCAGATCCATGCCTTGCTTGCGGACTTTCTTCTCGAGCTTCTTCGCTTCGTCGGCGTCGAACGCTTCCTGCGCTTTCTCCACGAGCGAGACGATGTCGCCCTGCTGGAGAATCCGGCTCGCCATGCGCTCGGGATAGAAATCCTCGAGCGCATCGGCCTTCTCGCCGACGCCGATGTACTTGATCGGTTTCTTCGTGACGCCGTAGATCGAGAGTGCCGCGCCACCGCGTGCGTCGCCATCGAGCTTCGTCAGGATGACGCCGGTGAGGTGCAGCCGCTGGTCGAAGCCTTCGGCGATGCGCACGGCTTCCTGGCCGGTCATCCCATCAGCGACGAGCAGGATCTCGTCCGGCCGCACCGCCTCCTTGAGCCGGTCGAGCTCCGCCATCATCTCCTCATCGATCTGCAGACGGCCGGCGGTATCCACGATGACGACGCGATCGCGGTTGCGACGCGCCTGGTCGAGGCCATGACGGGCGATGCGCGTGACGTCCTGCGTGTCGCGCTCTGCGTAGACCGGCACGCCAAGCTGGGTTCCGAGGGCCTCGAGCTGGTCGATCGCAGCCGGGCGATAGACGTCGCACGCGATCAAGCGGACGCTGCGCTGCTCTTTCTGCAGCTTGAGCGCGAGCTTCGCCGCGGTAGTCGTCTTGCCGGATCCCTGGAGTCCGACGAGCATGACGACGGTCGGCGGAACGGAGCTCAGCTTGAGCCCTTCGCGCTGCTCGCCCAGCATCGCGGTGAGCTCGTCATAGACGATCTTCACGAGCTGCTGTGCCGGAGACACCGTGCGGAGCTGCGCGACCGCCACCGCCTTCTTCTCGACGCGCTCCAGGAATTCGCGCGTGAGCTGGAAGTTCACATCCGCTTCGAGCAACACGCGGCGGACCTCACGCAGGCCTTCCTTGATGTCGGCTTCGGTGAGAAGGCCCCGGCCGCGAAGGCGCGCGAAGACCCCTTCCAGATTCTCGGACAGCTGCTCGAACATAGACCTGTAAAGCTAGCGGCTGGAACACTTCGATTCAACGCGCGGGTATTGGCTATCTGACAGTCTCGTTTATACTTAGCGAGCCAACTTTCGAGGGACATGGCCAAGGCCCAGCGCAAAGAAGATCTGCTGAAGTCCGAGCTGCCGCCGACGATGCCGCTGATGGCACTTCGGTCCACGATCGTCTACCCGCTCGGCACAATCGCCGTCCAGATGGGTGCCCCGGAGAACCTCGCGCTGCTGCGCGAGCATGACGAGCCGGGGTTGATCGTCGCCCTCGTCGTCGCGAGTGGCGACCACGACGAACCGATCGACACATCGCGATTCGTGGGCAGGGTGGGCGTCGCCGCGCGCGTCCATGAGCGGATCAACCTGCCGGGCGACACCGTGCAGATCACGCTCCAGGGCTTGCGTCGCATCGTCGTCGACGGCATCGACCAGAACGAGCCGTATCCCGTCGCGGTGGTGCATCCCGCGAAGGACATCCCGGCCGACGCCGGCGAGATCACGGACCTGATCACGCGCGTGGCCTCCGCCGCTGAAACGCTCGCCGAGATGGTGGATCGCATCCCGGACGAAGTGCCGGCGATCCTCAAGATGAACGTGTCCGATCCAGGACGGTTCGCCGACCTGGCCGCGACCAACATGAACTTCCGCATCTCGGACAAGGACGAGGTGCTGCAGCGTCTCGATGTCGGACAGCGGCTGCGGTTCATCCTCTCGCGTCTCGAGCGGGAGGTCGCCCGCGCGCGCGTCATGGAGGACGTGAAGCGCCAGACGGAGATCAAGATCGAGCAGCACCAGCGCGAGTTCTATCTGCGGCAGCAACTGCGCGCGATCCAGGCCGAGCTGGGAGAAGCGGATCCGGGCGAGAAGGAAGCCATCGAGATCCTCAAGAAGATCGACGAGGCAAAGCTGCCCGAAAAAGTCGGGCAGGAGGCGCGGCGCGAGACGGAGCGCATGCGCATGCTGTCCCCGGCGTCGAGCGAGTATCAAGTGGTGCGCACGTACCTGGACTGGGTGCTGTCGCTGCCGTACAACAAGCGCTCGGGGGCAGAAGAGATCGACCTGACGAAAGTCCAGGAGGCCCTCGACTCACGGCACTACGGTCTGGACGAGGCGAAGGAGCGTATCATCGAGTTTCTCGCCGTGCGCAAGCTGCGCGGCGGCGATCCGCACGGGCCGATTCTCTGTTTCGTCGGGCCGCCGGGCACGGGGAAGACATCGCTCGGCGAAGCGATCGGCGCGGCCATCGGGCGTGAGTTCTATCGCATCTCGGTGGGCGGCGTGCGGGACGAAGCGGAGATCAGAGGCCATCGACGTACATACGTCGGCGCCATGCCCGGGCTGATCATCCAGGCGCTGCGGCGCGTGCAGGTGAAGGATCCCGTCTTCATGATCGACGAGATCGACAAGATGTCCGGCGGCGGACCCTCGGGAGACCCGACCGCCGCGATGCTCGAGGTCCTGGATCCGTCACAGAACGATGAGTTCGTGGATCACTACCTGAACCTGCCGTTCGACCTCTCGTCCGTGCTGTTCATCTGCACCGCGAACAACCTCTTCGACATCCCCGCTCCGCTGCGCGATCGCATGGAGATCATCAAGATCGCGGGATACACGGTCGAGGAGAAAGTCGAGATCGCGTGGCGCTATCTGCTCCCTCGCCTGCTCGAGGAGCACGGCATCACGGACAAGGACATCCAGTTCACGGACGAGTCGCTCTCCTTCATCTCCAGCCGCTACTCCCGCGAGGCCGGACTCCGCAACTTCGAGCGCAACGTCGCCGCGATCATGCGCAAGCGTGCGCGCCGGAAGGCGGAGGGCGAAGAAGGGGCGTGGATCGTGGACAACGAGAAGGTCGAGGAGATCCTCGGCATCCCGCGCTACGCCGTGGAGGAAGCGGAGATGCAGCCCGAAGTGGGCGTCGTCACCGGCATGGCATGGACGTCGACGGGTGGGGACCTGATGGTCATCGAAGCGCTGAAGATGCCAGGCACCGGGCGAATGACCGTCACCGGGCAGCTGGGCGACGTCATGCGCGAGTCCGTGGATGCGGCGTATTCGTACGTTCGCTCCCGCGCCGCGCACCTCGGGATTCAGGACAAGGAGTTCAAGGAAATCGATCTCCACATTCACCTTCCCGCCGGCGCGATCCCGAAGGACGGGCCGAGCGCCGGTATCACGCTCACGCTTGCGATCGCGAGCGTGCTCAGCGCCCGTCCCGTCCGGCGCGACGTCGCCATGACCGGCGAGGTGACGTTGCGCGGCAAAGTGCTCGAGATCGGCGGCGTGAAGGAAAAGGTGCTGGCCGCCTATCGCGCCGGCATCCGTCAGGTCCTCATGCCGAAGTCGAACGAAAAGGACCTGCGCGACGTGCCGCAGGAGGTGCGCGATCACATGGTATTCACCTTCGTCGAGAAGATGGACGAGGTGCTGCACCTGGCGCTCCTGCCGAAAGCGGCGAGCGAGATCGCGGACGTGTTGCCCATTCCGGACACGCCGTCTCTGGCCGCGGCGGATCGGGCCGCCGTTTCCCCTTAGAAGAACTTTGAGATCGTGTAGATCAGCAGTCCCGCCAGCGCGCCGACGAGCGTCCCGTTTATTCTGATGTACTGAAGGTCGCCGCCGATGGCGAGCTCGATGCGCTGCGTCGTGACCTCGGGATCCCAGCTCTGCACAGTGTGCGAGATCAGGTCGGCGACGTCGTCCTGGTACCGCGCGACGAGGAACACGGCGATGTCCGTCACGAAGTCGTCGACCTTTGCCACCAGGTCCGGATCGGCCAGCACCGCGTCGCCGAACGCCGTGAGTGCGCGCTCGATCGATCCGCCCGTGCGCGACGTCGTCTCCGGATTCTCGGCGGCGCGGAGGAGCGCCGCCTTGGTGTCCGTCCAGAGCGAATCCGAAAAACGACGGACGGCGTCGGCGTCGATCAGCTCGAGCTTGAGCGCTTCGGCGCGCGTCGCGGTCTCCGGTGACGTCTGCAGCCGCTCGATGAAGTCGCGCAGCGCCGTGTCGAAGCGCTGGCGCAACGGGTGTTCCGCGTCGTCCCGGATCTCGACGAGCGTGCGCTCGATCGAGCTGACGATCTTCTCGTAGATCTTGCGATCCACGGCGGTGGGCACCCACCAGGGCGACTCCCGCTCTACGCGATCGCGAATGAGATCGTGGTTGTCCTCCACGGCGCGCGCGACCAGCACGATAGCCTCGTTCAGCAGCTCCTGATGCCGGTTGTTTTCCGTGACGACGGACAGGAGCCGTCCAGCCAGCGGAGCGATCCGCAGGCGCCGGATGCGCTGCTGCAGGTTGTGATCGATGAGCGCCTGCACGTCGTCGTCCTTGAGCACCTGCGCGCCAGCGGATAGTGCCACGGCGGTCTGGCGCGCGATCGTGCGGGCGTTCTCCGGCTGGGCGATCCATCCCGCGAGCCGCTCGGCGACATGCAGCGACCGCAACCGTCCCTCGATGACCTCGCGGGTGAGGAAGTTGCGCTGCACGAAGGCGCCAAGCGTCTTTCCCACGCGATCCTTGCGGTTCGGAACGATCGCGGTGTGCGGGATCGGAATGCCGAGCGGATGTCGGAAGAGCGCGGTGACGGCGAACCAGTCGGCGAGACCGCCCACCATGGCGGCTTCGGCCATCGCGCGGATGTAGCCCAGCCAGGCGTAACGCGACTCGAGCAGATGCGTGATGACGAACACCACGGTCGCGGCCACGAGGAGACTCGTGGCGCGGCGCTTCATCGACTCGAGTCGGCGTTTGCGCTGTGCCTCGTCCGGCACCGGTGCAGGCTGCACCGGCCCGGCGACGGTCGCCGTGGCGTCCTCCATGATCTCGCTACGGCCCAACCGTGATCTTTCTGAAGTCGAGCACCGCGGTGCGCGCGCCAGCGGGGACGTCGACGAAGGCGACGACCGGCCTGCCGCGGAGATCCACTGGTGAGATCACCACGGTGCGTCCCCGGCCGGAATACGTGCGCACACCGGCGGCATTCACCGTCGGTGCCGACGTGGCGTAGCGCTTCCCTATCGCCTGGCCCATCGCATCCACGAACTGCGCGGCATCCGTCGGCGTGTCCCACACCGTGACCCAGACAATCCCCGGCCCACGCTCCGTCGGAACAACGCGATAACGATCGCCGTCCCACCCGTCCGCCGCCTGCGACGACGACGTGATGTCCTTCGAGTGCTGATACAGGAACAGCCGCGTGCCGAACTCGCCCATCGTCTCATCCGACGCCGAGCCGACACCGGCTGGGAGCGCGACGTCCGTGGGCTCGTCGCGCGGCGTGCCGAAATAGGCCTGCTCGCTGAGAATCTGCTCCGTGGAGGTCGGGAGTGAATCGAGCACCGTCCCAGCCTTGCGGTGACTCTCGAAGCGTCGCACGAATTCCGCGCCGCTGAGGTACGGAAACAGCAGCGATTCCTGGATCGCCATCGGGGCGTTGGCGAAGACCGGCATGGAGGACTGGGCCTCGCGGATGGTCTGTCGGATCTGATCCCATCCGCCCGGCAATCTGGTCGCGACGTTTCCACCGACCATGATCTCCATCTGCTCGTACGTCGCATGGCCTTCCATTACCGCCTGGGCTGCGGCCTGCCGGTCGCTGTTCCCCTTCAGCTTCTGGATCGAGTCGAGGTTCACGTACTGATCCTGCAGCGCGTGCACGAGCTCGTGCGTCACCGTCACGCCGAGGAGGTCGTCGGGGGCGTCCTGCACGACGTACAGCACCTTCGTCGCGGGATCGTAGTAGCCGACGATCTGCTCCGTCAGCAGCTCGAGCAGGAACGCGCGCAGATCCAGCGTGTCCGGAATCAGACCGAACAGCTTGTACGCCATTTCTTCGTTCTTGAGTTGTTCCGCTGGAGTCGACTCGTTGAACTTGGCGAGCAGAAACTCGCGTACCTGTGCGCGTGAACGGCGCTCCAGCTTTGGCTGCGACTTGAACTTCAGGCCGGTGACCTCCTCGATCTTCGGCATCGCCTCGAGGACGCGTCCCTCGTCGGCGTTGGCGCCGAGATTCTTCCGCCGGTCGCACGCCGCGACGAGCAGCGGCAACGCGAGCAGTGCCCAGCGCATCAACTTCCCCACGTCACCGTCTGACCGCACATGAGCGACACGACGCGCGCGACGTCATGACCGCGAACCACGATTCCTTCGGCCGATAGCACGTGAGACAGCTCCGTCTCGATCTCACCGAGGGAGGAGATGGGCTCCGGCGTCATTGGCTCCGGACGCGGAGGATGCGCCGCCGGCGGGGGCGGCGCGTCGATCGGAGCAGCGAACATCTTCTCGATCTCTGCCCCGAAACGCTCGAGCGCGGTCATTCCGTCGCGGGCCATCCGCTCCCATTGTGCGTCTTCGGCTGCCCGGCCTCCCGCCCCGCCGCCGTTGGATTCCCGGCCACCGACGATCGGCTCTCGAAGCCGACGCACGCGATCGCGCATGAGCGTCTCGGCGCGCGCAGAATATTTGCTCACTGCCTGCGTGTGGGCACAAGCTTCGTCGAGCGCGTCGATCGCCTTGTCCGGCCTCCGGCGATCTGTCACGTATCGATCGGTGAGCGCCACGGATGCCTCGATGGATTCATCCGTGATGACGACGTTGTGATGCCGCTCCAGCCGCTCCTTGCGCGCGCGGATGATGGCGAGGGTCTCCGGGACGCCGAGCTCCTTCACGGTGACCTTCTGAAAGCGGCGCTCGAGCGCGGGGTCGCCGCCGATCCACCGATCGTACTCCTCGTCGGTGGTGGCGCCGATGACGCGGAAGTCGCCGCGCACGAGCGACGGCTTGAGCATGTTCGCGGCGTCCATCGCGGCTCCCATCGCCGTGCCCTGACCGATGAGGTTGTGCAGCTCGTCGATGAAGAGGATGATGTCCGGTGCCGCCGTCGTCTCCGCGACGATGACGCGGATGCGCTCCTCGTACTGTCCGCGGTACGTCGTGCCGGCGAGCAGCGCCACGTGATCGAGCGACAGCACGCGCACGTCGCGCAGCACGAATGGCACCGTCCCGAACGCGATTCGCTGGGCAAATCCGTCGACGATGGCCGTCTTGCCGACACCCGCGGGACCCACGAGCACGGGATTGTTCTTGCCATGCCGCAGGAGAATGTCGATCAGCCGCGAGACTTCGTCATCGCGGCATCGAACGGGATCGAGCTTTCCGGCGCGCGCTTCCGCGGTGAGGTCGCGTGTGAACCGCGCGAGCTCGCCGCCAGCATTCCGCGAACGACCCTCATCGATCATGCCAAATGATAACTGCGCTTGGCGTAACTGCGCTTCTCGCAGGTACGCGTCGCGGTGGATACGCTTTCCGGTACGTACGCAGAAGCACCGGCGTAGTTACCGGCGCGGGTACCACCGAGCGCAGGTGCCGCGACGCGCGCTTACCTGGTAGCGCAGGCGTGGCGAAGCGCCGTTACGTCCTCAGGAGCCAGCCGAGCAACACGTCGCCCCAGAGCAACGTGACGAGGGCCGCTGGCGCGAGAAACGCTCCGAATGGCACGAGCGGCGCCTCGAAGGATGCACCGCCGAGCGCGAGCTCGGTCTGCTCCCGATATCCGCTCTGACGCACCCGCGCGATCGGATACACGACCGCCAGGAAGGTCACCGCGCCAAGGACCGCGCCCGCGAACACCGTCACGATGGCGCGGGCCGGGCCCAGCGCCGCGCCGGCAAAGGCCATCAGCGTGATGTCGCCCATCCCCATTGCTTCCCGCTTGAGCGCGGCCTCGCCGAGCCATCCCACGATGGCCACGAGCCCGGCACCCGTGCAGGCACCGATGACCGCGTCATACGGTGTGGCAAAGGGCGCCTGCTCGCCAACGAACATGCCCATCACGGACATGCCGAGAATCCAGAACAGGCCGAACACGGTGAAGCCGTCGGGAATCAGGTAGTGCTCCACATCGGTGATCGCGATGCCGAGCAGGATCGTTCCGAAGACGGCGACCCGCAGGGCGACCACGGACAAGCCGAAGTGGTTGAACGCGAGCATCCAGCCAAGCGCGACGACAAGCTCCACCACGGGATACTGCATCGAGATGGGTTCGTCGCAGCAGCGGCAGCGCGCGCGCAATGCGAGCCAGCTCACGAGCGGAATATTCTCGAACCAAGCGAGCTGATGGCCGCAGTGGGGGCAGCGCGAGCGCGGCCGCAGAACGGAGAGCTCACGCGGCCAGCGCGCGATGCACACGTTCAGGAAGGAGCCGACGGCGGCTCCGATGACGAAGGCGTACAGCCCGACGAGAGGATCGATCACCTGGAAAGCAGGTAGAGGAGGACACCGGTCGCCACGGCGACGTTCAGGGACTCGACGCCCGGTTGGAGAGGAAGAGCGATCACTCCATTCGCGCGCGCGCGCGCGTCGGCCGACAAACCGTTCCCTTCGTTGCCAACCACCAGGCCGGCACGTCGGGGCCGTTCCACCGCAGCCACCGGTTCGCCGGATGCATCCGCTGCCAGCAGCTTCAGTCCGCTGTGCTGACGGAACGTGTCCAGCTCGGTCCAGGTAGATGAAAAAGCGGGATGTCGGAAGTGAGCACCCATCCCGCTACGGACGACTTTCGCGTTCCAGAGGTCAACAGTTCCGGGGAGAGTGACGGTGGCCACAGCACCGAACGCAGCCGCAGTGCGGAGGATCGTCCCGACGTTGCCGGGATCCTGGACCGCGTCCAGCACGAGCAACACGCCTTTCCAGGTTTCCCCGAGGGTCGCGTACGACCACTCGGGCACCTCGGCTATCGCGATAACTCCTTGCGGGGACTCCGTTTCTGCTGCGGAGCCGAATTCGGCTGCGTCGACCTCCTCGACTGTCGTGCGCAGGCGCAGCTCATCGGCGAGCACGGCCCCACGCGGCGCGTCGCGCAGCTGCGGCGCAACCAGGGCTCCGCGGACGGCAAGGGGCGATCGCAGCAGTTCCTCCACCGCCCGCACGCCCTCCGCCACGAAGAGCCGCTGCTTGTCGCGCGCTTTCCGGCGGCGCAGGTCGCGCGCCAGGGTCAGGAGTTTCAATTTCTTCGGTCGTGGGGGGAATGGCTCTTGCCACTTCGCTGCACCAATTGAAAGCCCAACGGGACCACAATCATGAGAAACTTCGTTGCAGGTGCAGTGCTGGCGGTGTCAGCCGCCGCGTGCGGTGTATCGACGCAGCAGGAAATTCAGATGGGACAGGAGTACTCCGCGCAGATCAACGCGCAGCTTCCCATCGTACAGGACGCGGAGATCAACCGATACGTCAACGTGCTCGGCGACTCGATCGCCAATCTCGCTGACGATCGCGGCCTGGACTACCACTTCTACGTCGTGAACGCCGCCGAGATCAATGCGTTCGCGGTACCGGGTGGGTTCGTGTACGTGAACCGGGGCCTGATCGATCGCACCCAGAATCTGAGCCAGCTGGCCGGCGTGCTGGGCCACGAGATCGGCCACGTGGTGCGGCGCCACTCGGTGAAGCAGATGGAGAAAGCGCAGGGCGCCAACGTCGGCGTCGTGCTCGGCTGTACACTGCTGAATGTGTGCGGCAGCCAGGCAGCACAGGCGGCCATCAACATCGGCGGCAACGCGCTGTTCGCAAAGTTCAGCCGCAACGACGAAGCCGAGGCGGACGCGGAAGGAGTGAAGAATGTGGTCCGCGCCGGGATCAGTCCGCAGGGAATCCCCGACATGTTCCGGATCCTGCTCGCGGAGCGCCAGACCAATCCGAGCGCGGTCGAGGGCTGGTTCGCGACACACCCCGGCGAGGAAGACCGCATCACGCACACCGAAGCGCTCATCGCGCAGTACGATCCCGCGATTCTCCGCACGCTGACCGTGAACACGAACAACTACGCAGCGTTCAAGGCTCGTGTCCGTTCGCTGCCGGCACCAACGACCGCGTCGAGTCGCTAGGCCTGGAATTTCGAAACGATTCCGCGGACGAGTTGCTGTAGCTGAGCGGACACCCTCGCCGTCGTCTCGATCACTTCCTGATGGGTGATCGGGGCCGCGGCGAGTCCGCATGCGAGGTTGGTGACGCAGCTGAAGCCGAGCACGCGCATCCCCCGCGCGCGTGCGACGATGACCTCCGGCACGGTGGACATGCCCACCAGGTCAGCACCGATGCGAACGAGCATCTCGACCTCCGCACGCGTCTCGTAGCTCGGTCCGAGCAGGCCGGCGTACGTTCCTTCTGACACGGTCAGTCGCTGCTCCCGGGCGACGTCGCGGGCGATCGCGCGAAGCCCGGGGTCGTAGGGCTCGGACATGTCCGGAAAGCGCTCGTCGCCCGGCTCGACGGCGCCAGTCAGCGGATTCCGGAACATGAGGTTGATGTGATCGCGAAGGAGGACGATGCTCCCGGGGCCGATGTCGGCGCGCAGCGAACCGGCCGCATTCGACACGATCAGCGTCTTCGCGCCGAGCGCCTCGAGCACCCGTACAGGAAAGGCAGCGAGCGCGGCGTCGTGTCCCTCGTACATGTGAAAGCGGCCGGACAGCGCGACGACAGGGACCCCCGCGAGCATTCCGCCGATCAGCTCACCGGCGTGGCCTACGACAGTCGCGGAGGGAAAACCCGGAACGTCGCGGTACGGAATGCGACACGCGTCCCGCACGTCGCCGACGATGCCGCCCAGCCCGGAGCCGAGGATGATCGCCACACGAGGCGCCGACGGCACTCGCTCGCGGATCGCGTCCGCGGCCGCGTCGGCGGCGGACGTTCCATAGCGATTCATCGCCGCAGCGCCTCGATCATCGTTCGCGCGCGGTCGAGCAGCGGCTTGCGCTGGCTCCACGGGAGAAACGCGCTCTCGAAGCCGTTCATCGCGACCGCGCACAGCTCGTCGAGCGTGAACCCGAGCGCGTCCGCGGCGTGCGCGTATTCGTCGGTGAGCGTCGTGGCGCTCATCAGGCGGTTATCGGTGTTGAGCACGACATTGAGACCCGCGTCGAAGTAGGTGCGCAACGGATGCGCGTGGTACGACTGTGCCGCGCGGGTCTGCACGTTGCTCGTGAGACAGATCTCGACCGCGATGCGGCGGTCGTTCACGTAGTCGAGCAGCTCGCGGTCCTCGAACAGCCGTGTGCCGTGTCCGATGCGATGGGCACCGCAGGCGTGTACCGCCTCGCGAACGGAGCTGCCGCCGTCGCCCTCACCCGCGTGGCAGGTGCATGCCATGTCGTGCGCGCGCGCATAGTCGAACGCGCGCGCATGGCGCGACGCCGGATTCCCCGCCTCTCCGCCCGCGAGATCGAATCCCACGATGCCCCGTCCCCGGTACGCGACAGTGAGCCGCGCGAGCTCCATGGAGACGTCCGGCGACAGGTTGCGCAGCGCGCAGAGGAGCACGCGCGCCACGATCCCGCAGTCACGCTCGGCGCGTTGAAGTCCTCGCACGACGGCGTCCACCACCGCGTCGAGGGCGAGCCCCTCCTGCGCGTTGAGGATGGGGGAGAATCGCACCTCGATGTAGAGCACGCCCTCGCGATGCGCGTCTTCCGCGAGCTCGTACGCGACGCGCTCCAACGCGTCGGCGCGTTGCAGCACCGAGAGCGTCACCTGGAACCGCGTGAGATAGTCCTCGAGGCTCCTCGCGTCGCGTACGGTCATGAACTCGGCGAGCGCGCTTGCCTCGGTCCGCGGCATGCGCTTTCCCTGCTCGGCGGCCAGGTCCAGGAGCGTCTGCGGACGCACGGAGCCATCGAGATGACAGTGCAGCTCGGCTTTCGGCAGCCGCCGTAGTACATCGCGAGCGATCGTGGTCACGTCACGTCGGATGCGCGACCGCGGTTCGCGACCGTGCGGTAGATCGAGCCGGCGCTGGCCGGCGAATCGGCGGCGATCGGCAGCCCGCGACTGTCCGTGATGAGCCGCGTGCCCGCGACCACAGCGGCTGCCTCGTCAGCGCGCCATGCCCGAACGCATTCCAGCGCTGTCGCACCCTCGCTCGCGTCCACCGGCACTGCGTTCACGAAGACACGAATGGCTCTCGTCACGATGGGCTCAGCGGGAAACGCACTGCGGCGAGGTCGCGGGGACGATGCGCGGATCCCCTGGCGCGGGCACTGGCTGCGGCGCGTGGCCGAGATGAGCGATGAACGCGTCGAGGTCGCTCAGGTTCAGCGCCTCCTGCCGGGTTTTTGGCGCGTCGAAGCCGAGCCGGCTGCCGCCCGCGAGCATGAAATCATTGATCACGATCGAGTACGTGGCCGCGGGATCGATCGCGCGCGCGCCGGGCAGGCACACCGACGTGATGCGATCACCGACGG
>Ga0066652_100001470_pt1 | contig 12282 bp, 11 predicted proteins | sample GraSoiAngelo_101_FD_71413 | JGI IMG/M metagenome (GOLD analysis project Ga0066652, IMG submission 71413) | Grasslands soil microbial communities from the Angelo Coastal Reserve, California, USA - 14_0903_02_30cm | ecosystem: Environmental > Terrestrial > Soil > Grasslands | place: USA...
TCGCTTTCTACAATATATTTTGGAGTATGAATATCCAGCTTGCCCCAGGTGATCTTTTCGTTGGGTACTGCGCCGGAATATGAACCATATGATGTTGTTGAATCGCTGATCTGGCAGAAATAGCTCCAGAAAGGAACATCATGCCACTCGAGGTCCTGGTACATCATTGGCACCACGCAAATGGGAAAATCACCAGCGATGCCGCCTCCCACCTGGAAAAAGCCAACGCCTTTACCGCTGCTGTTCTTTCTATACCAATCACTCAAATAAACCATGTATTCGATCCCGTTCTTTACGGTAGAAGCCTTCAGTTCGTTCTTTATCACGTAGCTGGCAAAAATATTTCCAGTGGTGCTATCTTCCCAACCGGGCACAACTATTGGAAGATTTTTCTCCGCTGCTGCTATAACCCAGCTGTCCTTCGGATCTATTTCATAATACTGCCTGAGATCACCGCTCAGGATCGTCTTGTATAAAAATTCATGTGGGAAATACCGTTCGCCTTTTGCCTCGGCATCTTTCCATTGTTTTACCAGGTGTTTTTGGAGGCGACGAAATGCTTCTTCCTCAGGTATACAGGTGTCAGTAACACGGTTATAATGATTTTCCAGCAACTCCCATTCTTCCTGCGGAGTCAGGTCCCTGTAGTTGGGAACTCTCTTGTAATGCGAGTGTGCAACGAGGTTCATTACATCTTCTTCAAGATTGGCACCTGTGCAACTGATTATATCCACTTTATCCTGCCTGATCATTTCGGCCAGAGAAATTCCCAACTCGCCGGTACTCATGGCACCGGCTAATGTCACTATCATTTTGCCGCCTTCCAGCATATGTTTTTCATAGCCTTTAGCAGCATCCATTAATGCAGCTGCATTGAAATGGCGATAGTGGTGTTCGATAAATTGTGAAACGGGTCCTTTTTTCATTGTATTTAAATTTAAGGTCGCCTTCAGACCCGCCGCGGCGGGGACAATGCGGATTAAGAGCGGCAAATTTACGGGTTTAAAAAAAGAAAGTCCCGCCGGGAGCGGGACCTCTTATACTGCTTCTAACCTGGTTTATTTCTTTACCTTTTCCTTTTCCACTTCGATCACCTCACCCAGGCTGTTCAACCGCACATTGTATTTTCTATTTTTTTGTTCAAGGATCAGTTTGTAGCTGGTTCCTTCGGGACTCGTAATCTCATTTACTACCAGGACGACACCATCGTTAAACTTATTGTTGAGTTTTTGCATTACTGCCAATGGTAGCTGGTTATATAAAAGATTGCGGATGGTACCGAGCAGTTCCCCGTCTGCATCAAAATAGGTTTCGGCAGCTACTCCGTTTAATACAAACGATACTTTCTGGTACCCATCATGCATCTGTGACCATTTTACATTCTGGGCTCCGATAAATTGTTGCGCGAATACTTTTGCCGCCTGCGGATTTTCGTTTGACTCACTGGCGAACACTGGCGACAATCCCATTGCTAACGCTGTCGCTGTTGCTACAATAAAATTTTTCATAATAAGAGGTTTGATAATTAATAATTGATGTTATTCATTTGACGCAGTAAAAGTAAAACAGGTTACAGCGGATCACAACAAGATTATGATTGATGGATGAGCGTGTTAAAGATTATAACAAGCGCTAACATTAATTAACGAAAAGAGAAAACCCCGTTCCTTTGAGAAAGGTAACGGGGCTTGTTTTACCACACACCAAAACTAACTGCTTATGCTTATGTACCGATTATATTTTTGTGCTCTTCCTGTAAACGTTCCAGCTTTCGCTGCCACCTGATTTCAACACTACTTTGGTGTCTGCATTTTCCAATGTGATGTAATAGCTGGTGCCTTCGCTATTTGACAATTCAAACAGGTCAGAGATCCAATAGTTACCGTATTCCTTCTTCAGGTTGGTCTGCAGGCTAAGAGGCAGATCAAGTGAACTGATGAACCTTGTCATCGCGATCATGTTTCCATCTGCATTGTAGAAGGCGCTAACATGCTGGCCGTTGAATAAGAAAACTGCTTTGTAATAATCGCGGGTGATCGTCCAGGCTGTTTCCCGGGCTCCAACGAAATCCTTGTCAAAAGCGGTCAATACTTTAGATGCTACTGTTTCTTCCCCGGCAGCAAATGAGCTTAATGTGCCCAGTGCGATTGCCAGTGTGATGATAATTTTTTTCATGATTTAATTATTAAATGATTTTGATTTTTTGTTTTAAATAAATTCATTTGGTACGTATGACGCTGTAAAAGTATCTAAGGTTACACCTTTTTGCAACCAGATTATGACCAATGGGTGCCTCTGTTAAACCTGCCCCTGTGCCCGGAACACCCATTAACCGTACATCCCTTGCCTGTAACCGCCTGTAATTGAAAACCATGATTAGTAAAAAAGTATTTGTGAATGTCCTTTAATATTTAGATATTTGTCTAAATATACAATGAGTCAATTGCGTATATGAACACAGTATTTAAAGCACTAAATGATCCCACGAGGCGCCAGATACTGGAAATGCTCCAGGAAAAAGACCTTACAGCCGGGGAAATAGCGGAGAAATTCCGGATATCGTTTCCCAGCATTTCGCATCACCTGGACCTGCTGAAACAGGCAAAGCTGGTAACCTCCGAAAAGGACGGCCAATATGTTTACTATTCGCTGAACACTACCGTCGTTGACGAGATCATGAAATGGTTCTTACAATTCAAATCAAAAAAGAAATGATATGAACAAGCTTACCAAAACCATTATATGGCTGATATGGGCAGCTCCCGTCGTTTATGCGGTCATGGTATGGAACAGGATGCCCGAACGGGTACCCATTAAATATAATCTTTCGGGCGAACCAATTCTTTTTGGAAGCAAAACAGAATTGCTGTTGATACTGGCAGTCATGGTACTAGTCAATATCGGGGTATATTTTTTACTGGTCAATATTCATCGTATCGACCCAAAAAAGAAATACAGGGAAGATAACCTGTCGCGGATGAGAAAGCTGGCAGTGGCAGTTAGTATTTTCGTTTCAGCGATCACCTGCTTTATTATTTATAGCAGCTCAAACCCCGGCATCAAATTCAATTCAAAGATCATCGTCATTGCCCTTGGTCTCCTGTTTACAGTTGTAGGCAATTACCTGTACAACATCAGACCGAACTATTTTGCCGGAATACGACTGCCCTGGACACTGGAAAACGAAGAGAACTGGAGACTGACACATATGCTGGCCGGCAAACTCTGGTTCGCTGGAGGTATTTTGATTGCAATAGCAGGGTTCGTGTTGCCCGATAATATAGTGCTGGGGTGCACGCTTGCAATAATAGTTATACTTACTGCTGTTCCTACTATTTATTCTTATAGGCTATATAAAAAAAAACAAGAGTAGTCGATAGTAGGGAGCCGCGGATGGATACTGGATTGCGAGATGCTGGATACTTACAGCATTGCGAGCGGAGCGAAGCAAGGAGAGGGAACCGGAGGGTGAGGCCGATGCTGGATACTGGTAACATCATCGTGAGCGTAGTGAGGATTAAAGATTAAGACGCCATTCACCATTGACCACTGACCATTCACGCCTTCGCAGGAAGCAATCCAGTACCTTAGCGGCATCGTTCATCACAACTTATCGCTATCAACTATCTCGCCCATGCATATCTTTCCTTTAATGATCCCGGTATCCTGGTGGGCAACATGATCAGCGATTTTGTAAAAGGCAAAAAGAAATTCGACTATCCGCAAAGGATACAACAGGGCATCACCTTACACCGCATCATTGATACATTTACCGATGAACACGAAGCCACCAGGCATGCGAAGGAAGCCTTCCGTTCTCATTATCGCTTATACAGTGGCGCCTTTGTAGATGTGGTCTATGACCATTTTTTGGCGCTTGATGAAAATGAATTCCCGGCCTTAACGCTCCGGGATTTTTCAAAACAGGTTTATCAAACACTTGAGGAATACCAGCCCTGGTTTCCCGTTCATTTTGCTACGCTGTTCCCCTACATGAAAAACCAGGACTGGCTTTTCAATTACAGGAGCCTGGCCGGGACTAAAAAAAGTTTCGGTGGTGTTGTACGCCGCTCCCTTTATCTTACCGAAAGCGACACAGCCGGTCAACTATTCGAACGTCACTACCAACTTTTACAGGAAAGTTATCGTCAGTTCTGGGCAGACGTTAAGCCTTTTGCAGAAAGACAGTTTGAAATGCTTGGTGATGGTAATAATATGTAAATAGGTATCTCCCCTAAGACGAATCCGCTATTTTTGCAAATACATTTATGAAAAAGATAGTTTGTATTGTTATGGCCGCCCTGTCCGGGTACTTTGTAATGGCCCAGTCAGAGTTGCCTCCTGTTGATAAATCACCGATGGATATGAGCTACTATCCCATCAATTACCCGGTATTGAAAATACAGGACAAACTGGCGGAGCCCCTCGCGGCGAGAGTAGTTTACAGCCGGCCCAAAAAGGAAGGCCGAACCATTTTTGGTGGCCTGGTGGAATATGGAAAGATCTGGCGGCTGGGCGCTAATGAAGCAACAGAGATCGAGTTTTACCGAAAAGTAAATATCGGCGGAAAGAAAATAGCCAGGGGCCGCTATACACTGTACGCGATAGTTAATGAAAATTCATGGACGTTCATTATTAACAAGGAAACAGATACCTGGGGCGCTTTTAAATATAATCCCGATAAAGACGTTGTTAGGGTGGACATTCCTGTCGAAAAGACAAATGACGCACTGGAAAATTTCACTATGACATTTGAAAAAAAGGATAAAAGTATTAACCTGGTCGTTGCCTGGGAAAATGTCCGGGTCGCTTTACCAGTAAAATTGTAATGAGCGTAGTTATGAAACTGATCCGGAAATACTGGAGCTTACTGATATTCCTGTTTGTTTGGTCTGCCTGCAAAGAAAAAGCAGCACAGCTATCTCCAAAGCCCGTGCTTCCAAAAGACTCGGTCGTCAGTGAAAGTGCGGATAGTGTGACCGATACCTATACAAGCGTAGATAAATCGCCGATGGACATGGTTTATTTTCCCGTCGACTATCCCAAATTTAAAATGGCCAATAATAAGATCCCTCCACCGGTTGCGAGAGTGATTTACAGCCGTCCTCATTTACAGGGAAGACAGTTATTCCATGATGTGCTTAAATATGGTGAACACTGGCGAATGGGTGCCAACGAATCTACCGAGATCGATTTTTTCCGCGATGTAACCATACAGGGTAAAAAGATCAGGGCCGGACGTTATGTGATCTACTGTATCCTCGGACCGGCTTCCTGGAATATAGCGATCAACACCAATATTGATTCCTGGGGTTTGCAACAGGATACTACCCGGGACGTACAGCGTTTTCAAATACCGGTAACGCATGGCAATCCCGCACTCGAATACTACACCATGGCATTTTCAAAAACCAGTACAGGCGCCGATCTTATAATGGCATGGGATGATGTTGTAGCACGGCTTCCTATCGAATTCTGATCCCCTGTACATGTAGCCCGGAATTTATTTGGATATTTACAACATGTGTGGCATTGCCGGTATAATTAATTCCCGTCCGCTGGAAGGAAACAAGGAAAGAACATCCCTGAGCCGGCAAACTCTCCTGGACATGTCAGCCGCTCTCAGGCATCGTGGACCTGACGCCGAAAACATATTCATCAATTCATCCGGCACAGCAGGCCTAGGACATTGCCGGCTTGCAATTATCGATCTTAGTGAGGCTGCCTCGCAACCTATGCGTTACATGGATCGCTATACGATCATTCACAACGGGGAAATCTACAACTATATTGAACTGAAAGATGAGCTGCTGAAAAAAGGCTATTCGTTCCGTACTTTGTCAGATACCGAAATTATCCTGGCCGCTTATGACCACTATGGCGAAGAGTGCGTGGACCATTTTGACGGCATGTTTGCATTTGCTATCTGGGATGAAAAGGAACAGGAACTGTTTGCCGCCCGCGACCGATTTGGTGAAAAACCATTTTATTATTCTTTCCAAAACGATCAACTAATTTTTGCTTCGGAAATAAAAGCTTTATGGTCGGCGGGAGTTGAGCGCAAGTTTAATCTCCAAATGTTGTTTAATTTTATCACTATCGGCTATACCGATAATCCCGGCCGTCCCGACGAAACTTTCTATGAAAATATTTTCCGGCTTCCGGCCGCTTCAATATTATACTATTCATCTTTGACCAATGAGCTCGTTGTCGAAAAATACTGGGATATAGATATCTCTGTTCAAAACAAAAAGATCAGCGACAATGAAGCTATAGAGCAGTTCACAGATCTCTTTTCTACATCGGTAAATAGACGCCTGCGAAGTGATGTGGCGATCGGTACTTCCCTCAGCGGCGGGCTCGATAGTTCCTCTGTCGTCGCAACCGTCTCACATCTGACATCTCATGTCTCACTCTCTTCATTCACGGCTGCTTTTCCGGGTTTCGAAAAAGATGAATCGCGGTTTGCCGCCGCAGTAGCCAGGAAATTCAATCTTCATTCTCATTTTGTCGTTCTTAAAGCAGACGACATGATAAACGACTGGGAAAAATTCCTGTACTACCAGGAAGAGCCGTTTGGTTCGGCAAGCGCCTATGCACAGTACAAAGTATACGAGCTGGCAAAACACCAGGGAATAAAGGTCTTGCTGGATGGCCAGGGAGCAGACGAGATCCTGGCAGGCTATACGCGGTATTATAAATGGTACTGGCAGGAACTGTTTCAAAAAAGAAAATTGGTAAGAAGCAAAGAGCTAAAGGCGGCCGGGGAAATGGGCGTGGAGGAAACGTTTACTTTCAAAAATATTATTGCTTCGCTGGTTCCTGATATTGCCTCTGTCATTTTAGAAAGGCAGTACCTTGTCAATGCACTGCGCCATGAAGACCTTACAAAAGATTTTATCCGGCTTCAAAGCAAAGAAGCCTACTATGCTACCCCTACCAATTTTAATTTGAATGGGGTACTGTATTTCAATACCTGCATCCATGGGCTGGAAGAATTGTTACGTATTGCAGACAGGAATTCGATGGCGCATGGGAGAGAGACCCGTTTACCATTCTTAAGCCATGAACTGGTAACGTTCATTTTTTCATTGCCCCCGCATTTTAAGATCAGGAATGCCTGGACAAAGTGGATATTGAGACAGGCCATGACAGACAAGTTGCCGGCAGATATCGTATGGAGAAAGAAAAAAGTTGGGTTTGAACCTCCGCAAAAAGAATGGATGCAGGACAGCCGTGTACAGGATATGATCCATGAGGCGAAAAAGAAACTTGTGAATGAGAAAATATTAAATCCTGCAGTGATCACCCGGTCCCCGATACCGAACAATCCCCATGAAGCGGCCAGCTACGACTGGAGATATTTAGCGGCGGCGGCCTACTTCTAGTAAAGGGCCCACAGACCTGCCTGCTGGTAGGCGGGGGACCTCTGAGAAGACACGGAGGACCGCAGAGAAGGAGGCTCCATTGCTCTCTACGGCTATCCTGATATAGCCATTTCGAAACAAGGCCATGAAGGCAGGGTTGGTTTTTGCTCTGTGGCTCTTCGTTGCCGTATTGATTTTTTAAAGAGGAACACTACCAAAAAAGGACCGTCCCAACGAATGGCCAGGACGGTTACCGGACTTGTACACCAACGCTGCAAAAGTTTGTGGATCAGTTATCGCCTCTCTTGAACTTTTCAGTTTGTTCAAGATTACCATAAGCGTCTGATTTTACCACGTACCAGTTTTTTTCATCTTTAAGCGTAACGAGAAAGTTTATGCCTTCGTCGGAGCTTGTTTCAGTGACGCCAAATATCTCCCTGTTGGCATATTTCTTTTTCAGGCGGGCAACAATATTGGGTAAAAGTTGCCTTTCACCATAGTACCGGATAGTCTGGATAAGGGTGCCTTCGCGATCATATTGTGCGCGGATCTGGATATCATCCTGCTTGAAATTGGCCTGGTAGATATTATTGTCGTATTCATGCCAAACGACGTCCTGCGCCTTGGCAAAAGTTTCTTTGAATGCTTTTAATACTTTTTCATTCACTTCATATGGAGAAGTAGAGGCCAGGGCAGCGATGCTGACGAGTAATGCAGCTGATAAGATTATTTTTTTCATGGCTTTAAAATTAAAAATGAACAATAATCTAATTTACTCTAGCAATTTCCTGAAGACAAGTGGAGAAGCGTTTGGCGGTAAACAAGTTTAAAACAGCGTTCATACCAAAGCCTGCATAAAGACTACTGAAAGCGGCAAATAAGCAATCGAAAAAAGATTTTATTCTTGTGAAGCATGAATATGAGCTACCGTTAAGCTTGTGTTAAGCGAGAAGCTGCTGTTGATGAGTGGTATATGCAATTTATGCTATACTTGCATGGGGCGTCCAACACACGTAGTTCTTCTAAGGAATGCTTCTCTGGCGGATTGTTACTCTTTGTGTAAAGACAAAAAGCAGATAAAGAAGTTTCTCTTGTTCTTTTCCCTTGATGGAAAAGAACCAAAAGATCAAGCCGATTTGATGGTCACCATTTCCGATGACTGCGGTTTTCCTACAACAAATCGGCGAAATCACCCCGCTATTCGAAGGGCTCAAGGTCGAAGTCCTCGCTTCGTGCTATGCGATCACCCGGGAAGCGCTGTATTCTGTCTTGCTTTCATTAAAGAAGAAAAAAACATTTATCCAGGACAGAATAAGGCGCTTAACCATTCTTGAAAGATTGATGATAGTAAGATCAATTGACACTACTGATAGATACAAAGAGGTTACCTAAATTGACCACATTACTGTGGCATCTTGATCACCGTGATGACCTTCTGAAGCGATTTATTCTGCAACCTGATAAAATAAGCTCCCGATGACAGGCCATCATTGTAGATATCTATGTTATAAGTGCCGGCCGCATAATCGCGGTTGGTAAGCACTTTCACAACACGTCCCAAAGCATCTATCTGCTGGATCAGGGTATTGCCGCCTTCGGTAGAGAACTGTAGAGTCGCAGCAACACTGTATGGGCTCGGCCACATCTTGAGGATAAGCTTATCGGCCGCATTGTTATTATCGTCCGGTGTTTCCGGCAGGCCACAGGGACCGCCTTCGATCAATGGCAAGGACTGGTAATTTTGCAACATGATCTGCTGGAGTGCCGGCTGTTTCACACAAAACCATTGCTCGAGCACAGAAGCATACACGCTCCTGAAATCGTACTGGAATGGAATATTATTCACCACCTGTATATCGGAAGGTATATCGGGACTCTTGCCGAGTATTCCTTTCTTGGAATGCTTACCAAACATAATTAGCGGAGCAGCCGCGCCATGATCGGTACCGAGACTTGCGTTGGATTTTATGCGGCGGCCAAATTCTGAAAAGGTCATTCCCATCACCCGGTCGTCGAGTTGCATTAGCTCAAGATCGTTCTGAAAAGCATTGATGCCTTCAGAAAGGTCTCTCATCAGCTTTGCATGCGAACCCGTGGTTGTATCACTGGGATTAACCTGTTTTTTATGAGTATCAAAACCGCCGATCGTTACCGTATACACTCTTGTCTTTAATCCACCTTTGATCAGGCGGGCAACGATCTTTAACTGGTCAGCCAGGCTGTTATTGGTTGGATAAGTTGCCATGGTTGACGCCCTTTGATAGGCAGCCCTGATCAGATCGGAATAGATCTTGGTTTTTTCAGAGATCACACGCAGGAATTTCAGTTCTTTATTCGCCGGAACTGAATTAAGCGGATAATCAGAAAAAGGATTGGCAAACGTATAGATCTTTTCAGGGTTCGTGATCGAGAGACCCATTGAATATATCTCGCCCTGCACAGTCAGAGTCGGAACATTACTTATTTGAATAGCCAGCGGGTCAGGCATATCGGCATTGGGATAAGCATCCGGGTAGCCTGGGAATTCGCTCTCAAGATAACGGCCCATCCATCCGGTATGAACCCGGTCCCTCCGGTTGGTCCTCGTGTCACCTGTGTTCCATATATCTGTAGAACGGAAATGAGAAAAATTGGGATTATCATAACCTACAGACTGCACAACGCTGACCTTTCCTTCATTGTACATATTTTGTAAGGCTGTCATAGCCGGGTGCAGGCCCGATTTATCTGTTCCATCCAGGCGCAATACCTGGCTTTGGGGGATGGCTACATTCGTTCTTGCATTATAATAATTGGCATACAGATCCAGCGGTATCACCATATTCAATCCATCATTGCCACCTGATAGTTGTATCAGCACAAACACATGATCCGTATCAGTGCCCTGTCCCAATAACCAGCCCAGTTCGCTCTCCGATTTACTATGTGCCAAAAATGAAAACCCATTTAACAAGGCCGGCATGGCAACTGCTGCAGGTACTGTAGTTCCTAAAAACTTTCTTCTTTTCATAGTTAAGTCTTTACATAGGTTAATAATACTCCCGGTTATCTTAGCATAAATGAAATTCAGGCAGATTCATCAGGAACCTGAACATATCCTTCAGCGAACTATTGATCACTGTGTTGTTATTGCTGTTCCATGCATTCGTCCATATCGTATCATCTGTCGTGTTATTCAACAGGAAATGTGTTTTTACATAAGTCTTTGAATTGGCTGATAAAGGATAACGGAGCAGCAAACGAGTCACATCATCGATCAATTGATTTGGATCCGCCGGGTTGGATGAATAGTTGGCAAATGCCCTTAGATCAATTACCGAATCGTTTACCAGGGCATCCGTATAATCAGCTCTCCGAGGCAAAGAGTTACTGTTTACCCACAATTCATAATACATCGGGTCCTGGTAATACGAGGCCCATCCAGATACATCCGGCGGCTGGAACAAGTCCTGTTGCATATCGGCCGTGGTTACATATAGTGACCAGAAAAGGGGATATCCGCTTGTATAATTTGAATAAGCAGGAAAGCTAACATTGAATTCACGCAAAGTCCCCACCACGATATCAAATGGTGTTTTGATATAACAGGCCTGGTTGATCTTATCGAAAAAGTGTTCGCTCTTCAACAGGGCTGCTAACACTGGCTTGATGTCGTAATTGTTAGATTGGAGTAAGGTAGCCATTGGAATGATCACATCCTGTTCGGTAGCATCATCTATATCATAATATACAAACCAGCGGTATAGTTTGCGGCAAATAAACCGTGCAGTTTCCGTAGTCGAAAAGATCATATCGATCAGGGCATCGATCTCCTGGTTCTCATTTGAACTCCCGGCAATAGCTGTGTTGTTATAAAATGCGGAGAAAGATTTCGAACCCGTGTCATGCGCCGACACATCGAAATAGGATCCCAACGGATCAATATTTATGCGCCATCCAGTCAATACCCGTGCAGCGGCTATAACATCATCTTCTGTGTACAGTGAATCCTGCCCGCGGCCTACAGTAAACAACTCTTGCAGTTCCCTGGCATAGTTTTCATCAGGCGCCTGTCTTGAGTTGACATACCCGTTCAGATGCACCAGCATGGCAGGATCGATGGACACCTGTTTTACCAGGTCTTTGAAATTGCCAAGCATGTTGCTACGGAGCAGTGCATGATGGCGATATAAGAACTGTGCATTTTCCACTTCTCCTTCTTTCACGGAAAAATGATGATGCCAGAAAAGCACCATTTTTTCCTGAATGCTCCTTCCCTGGTTGATGATAAGACCCGCCCACCATTTTCTCAAACTCTGAACACGAAGGGCATTGATCGCTCCCCGGACATCCGCGTTACTTACCAGGTTGGGATCATTGACCCAGGTTTGTCCCTGCACTACACCCAGATCGTCCCACATAACGTTGAACTCATCGGGGATCAAACCATAATCCCTTACGGGTGGAGTGGGCGCTGAGGCGGTATTGAGCAATTCATCAACAGCTTCGTTGGGAGTCAAAGTAAGAAAGTAGTCGATATCGGCCTTTTTAGCGCCAAACATCGTCCGCTTCAGCAGGTGCATGACCTCGTTGCTTGTCCAGCTGCCGGTATATGGCGACATTCCTGAAAAGAAAACGCGTTTCCCGGATTTAGTTTCCGCGGCTCTCCTGGCGATCTTAAAGAAGTCTCTTCTGTCCATAGGTTTAAGTTTTGAACGCTGATCATTAAGATCTGCGTTCTATTATTCCTACCGTATCAGCATAAAGGTTCCTTTCTGCTGATGTGAGTGGTTTTGTAAATCTTTATAGTCGATCACATAAATGAATACGCTTGTCGGCTGCGGCTGTCCTTTATATGTTCCATTCCATCTTTGATCAATAGACGAACTCTTGAAAACTATTTCGCCATTACGGTTGAACAGTTGCAACCTGTATC
>Ga0066652_100001472_pt1 | contig 12275 bp, 11 predicted proteins | sample GraSoiAngelo_101_FD_71413 | JGI IMG/M metagenome (GOLD analysis project Ga0066652, IMG submission 71413) | Grasslands soil microbial communities from the Angelo Coastal Reserve, California, USA - 14_0903_02_30cm | ecosystem: Environmental > Terrestrial > Soil > Grasslands | place: USA...
CGTTGGCTGTATCCTTCCGTGCTGGCGAGACAATTGCTGCTCGGCCTGGCAACTCTGGAGGAGTCCGAATGGGTCGCACGCGGTGGACGTGGCTGGCACTCGGCTTCGCGACGATGGCGTGCGTCCATGCGACCGTCACCACCAGTGGCAGCGCCGACTCCGATCGGCAGCAGATCGCGGCACTCGAGGAAGACTGGATCAAGGCCGTGATCACGCGTGACGCCGCTGCCTTCGATCGGCTGCTGCACGCGACGTTCACCTACACCGAAGACGGGAAGATCTATTCGCGCGCGCAACTCATCAGCGACGTGCAGACCACCGCGGACACAGTGACGTCCGGTCGCAATGAGGACATGTCCGTGCGCGTCTCCGGCACCGTCGGGATCGTGACCGGTTGGCTCGTTCTCGTGGGACGCGGCGGCGGCAACGCGTTCGAGCGGCGTTATCGGTACACCGACACGTGGGTGAAGGACGGTGGTCGCTGGCGCGCCATCGCGGCGCAGGACTACCTCCAACCGTAGCATGGACATGAGCCTCACACGTCGCTGCGTGGCCGCCTGCCTGGCGCTCGCCGCGCTGGGTTGTTCGCGCGACAACGCCACCCCGCAGCGGGCAGGCGGCGCTGACGCGAGTGTCGCAGGGGCCAGAATCGGCGCGCCACTCCAGGGACCCGCATCCGACTGGCCGTTCCCCGGCCGGGATTACGCGAACTCGCGGTTCAGTGACCTGGCGCAGATCACGCCGGCGAACGCGAAGAATCTTCGGGCGGCGTGGACGTTTTCCACCGGCGTACTCCGCGGACACGAAGGCCAGCCGCTCGTGATCGGCAACACCATGTACCTGGTCACGCCCTACCCGAACGTGTCGTACGCGATCGATTTGTCGACGCCCGGATATCCCCTGCGCTGGAAGTTCCGGCCGGAGAACGCGCAGGCCGCGGTCGGCATCGCGTGCTGCGACGTGGTGAATCGCGGCGCGTCGTACGCCGACGGTAAAATCTTCTACAACCTGCTCGACGGACACACCGTGGCCGTCGACGCGAGCACGGGCAAGCAGCTCTGGCGCACGCGGATGGGCGACATCAAACGCGGCGAGACGATCACGATGGCGCCGATCGTCGTGAGGAACAAAGTGCTCGTCGGCTCGAGCGGCGGTGAGATGGGCGTGCGCGGCTGGCTCGCGGCGATCGACGCCACGAGCGGCAAAGAGCTCTGGCGCGCGTACAATCTGGGACCGGATGCCGACATCAAGATCGGGCCGAAGTTCAAGCCGTTCTACGAGCACGATCGCGGGACGAACCTGGGCGTCACGTCCTGGCCCGGCGACGCGTGGAGGGTCGGTGGCGGCGCGGCGTGGGGATGGCTCTCGTACGACCCCGAGCTGAACCTCGTCTATTACGGGACGTCGAACCCCGGACCGTGGAACGTCGCGAAGCGTCCTGGCGACAACAAATGGACGGCGTCGATCCTGGCCCGCGACGTCGACACGGGTGAGCTGGTGTGGGCGTTCCAGGTGACGCCGCACGACATGTGGGATTACGATGCGGTCAACGAGAACATCCTCGTCGATCTGCCGATCAACGGCGCGACGCGGAAGACGCTGGTGCACTTCGATCGCAATGGCTTTGGCTACACGATCGACCGCGCGACTGGTGAAGTCATCCTCGCCAAGCCGTATGTGCCGATGAATTGGTCGAGCGGCGTCGATCTCAAGACCGGGCGTCCGGTGCTGAATCCCGACAAGATGACGAGCAGCGCACCGAAGATCTCGAACATCTGTCCGTCGCTCGAGGGTGGCAAGAACCAGCAGCCGGCCGCCTTCTCACCGCGCACAGGACTGTTCTACGTGCCGACGAACAACCTGTGCATGGATTGGGAAACTCGCGAAGTGACTTACATCGCGGGCACGCCCTACATCGGCGCCCTCGCGCCCGAAACCGGTGGGCCTGGCGGCTATCGCGGCGAGTTCATTGCCTGGGACGCGACGAGCGGCACCAAGAAGTGGGGTGTGCGCGAACCATATCCCGTGTGGGGCGGCGCGCTCGCCACCGGCGGCGACGTCGTGTTCTATGGAACGCTGGACGGATGGTTCAAGGCGGTGGACGCCCGCAACGGCACCGTGCTGTGGCAGTTCAAGGTGGGCTCCGGCGTCGTCGGCAATCCGGTGACGTACCTCGGGCCTGACGGCAAGCAGTACGTCGCGGTGTACGCCGGCATCGGTGGCGACATGGGGCTGCTCATCGCGGGTGACGTGGCCGCAAACCTGCCGTATGATGTCCGCGAGCGCGGGTCGACGCTGCCCGATCTCGCGAGATGGACGAGCTGGGGCGGAATGTTGTTCGTGTTCAGCCTGTGACACCGGCGATGACGAGTATGCGGACTCTCGGCGCATTCATCTTCGGCTTCCTGATATCTGCCGCGCTCTTCATGACGAGAGACGCGCAGAGCATCACACCATCCGGCTCGAACACGACCCCGAAGCAGCTCACGCCGCAGGACACCACGCGCTTCGTCGCGCACAACGAGCACATGCAGGCGGGGCTGGTCGTGCCGCGCGACACGCTCACTTTGCGGAATCCGTTCGAGGGCGATGCAGCCGCGGCCGCGATGGGCGCAAAACTCTACGTCTCCTATAATTGCATCGACTGTCATGGCGGCGACGGCTCCGGCGCGATGGCGCCAGCGTTCGTCGACGGGCGCTGGCACTTCGGTGGCTCGGCGGCGGAGGTCTATGAATCCATCGCTCAAGGACGACCGGATGGCATGCCGGCGTGGGGCGGACTCATCGATCGCAACTCGATCTGGCGTCTCGTCGGCTACGTTCGCTCGCTCGAGCGCGGAAAAGATGTAGCAACGGAGAATTTCACGGGTAAGACGGTGGAGCGCACCGGGCACTGATCCTCGCCGCTGTTAACCCAGGTTATCGGTGGTCCATCGTCAGTGACCGGTCGTGTGAGATCCATCACGCACTCGCAACTGACGAACTGGTCGCTGACGGCTGAAATTCGTGCTGTTGCGGTGACCCCACACGTGCATCAAGGAGTCTCTCAACTGTGGCACCGCGTCTTGATGCCGACCTCATCGCCGATGTCCTTGGCGGTCATGTCGATGCATACGGTGTCCTGGTAAAACGCTACCAGGACGCGTATGTGCGGTTTGCCGTGCGTATGCTCGGCAACCGGGATGACGCGGACGACGCGCTGCAATCCGCGTTCGTGCGAGGGTTTCGGGCGTTGGCCAGCTGCAAGGATCCCAACAGGTTTTCGGCGTGGCTGTACCAGATCGTGATCAACGAGTGCCGGACGCTGGTCGCGCGACGCGCGCGACGCGAGCGGCGCTTCGTGCGGGATGAGGATGAGCTGCATGCGCGCCCGGCGCCGGCCGAACCCGGGACTGTGGGAGATCTGGAGGAGATTCAGCGGGCGCTCGACCACCTCGACGCGGAGCAGCGGGAGGCGTTCGTGCTGAAGCATGTGGAAGAGTTGAGTTACGAGGAGATGGCGGCGCTCACCGGCGCGAACGTCTCCGCATTGAAGATGCGAGTCAAACGGGCGTGTGATCGGCTGCGCCAGTTGCTCGACCCGGCAAGGAGCTATTCATGATCGACGATATCGACGATACCAACGCCTTCGTGGAGCGCATCGCGAAAACGCTGCGCACCGATGAGCACGCGGATTCGTCGTTCCGCACCACCGTGATGACCGCAGTGCAGAATCTCGCGCGTACCGAGGGCGTCGCGGACCAGCCGCGTCTCAGTCCCTCGGGCGGCACGCGCCTCGCCGAGCGGCGCATGCCCAGATGGTGGAAGCGGTCGTACTGGATTCGCATCACCCCGCTCTCCGGGTTTGCGGTTGCCGCAAGCGCGCTGATAGTCGCGGTGGGGCTGTTCATGCTCAGCGGATACTCGCTGGCGTCCGGGCGCCGTCCGCAGGAGGTCGCCGTGAGGCGTGAGACGGTGCACGACTCTGTGCGTGACACCGTACACATCGTGCGGTTCGTGTTCGTCGACTCGAGCGCGCGCAGCGTGTCGCTCGTCGGCGAGTTCAATCAGTGGCAGAAGGACGCCACCGCCCTCCGCGCGGGCACCCGGCCCGGCGTGTGGACCGTGGACGTCCCGCTCACCGGTGGTCGCCACGAATACGCCTACATCGTGCGCGACGCGCAGGGTGAGCACTGGATCGCCGACCCTATCGCCGAGACCAGGCTGGATGACTTCGGCACCGAAAGCTCGGTAATTTCCGTGGGTATACCCACGACCTAGGTCTGCCGAGCGAGTGAACTCCCGTTCCATCGCGGCGCTGGGCATCCTGCTCAGCGCCGCGGTCGCGTTTGCCCAGTCCCCCCGTGTCACCGTCGACGTCGCCAGCGCGCGCATGCGCTACGCGGACACGGTGGACGCAACGGCGTTCTCGCTCGCGCCGGTGCTGACCCTGCGTTCTGCACGCGCTGACCTGTCGGCGAGCGGCATGCTCTCGCGCCTGTCAGCCGCCACGACCACGTCTGGTTCGCTCGAGGCGTCGCTGTTTCCCGCCGGCCGCGGCCGCATCAGGCCGGAGCTGGACTTCCGCGCCGGCAGCAGCCATCACAGCGACGGGGCGCGCACCGGCGAATTGCTGGCGTCGGCTCGCCTGCACTCGGCTGCGGCTGGCCGCGGCGTCTGGCTGGGAGGTGGTGTCGGGCGTACCTGGGATGGCGACTGGCGGCAGATCCTGCGGGGAGACGCCGGAGGCTGGCTGTCGCTGCGGGGTGGCGTTCTTGCTGCCGTCGCGAATCCCACCTCGGTCGACGACACCATTCGCTACCTCGACGCCGTCCTCTCGTTCGATCGTGAGACCGCGCGCCTGGACATCGGCGCATCGCTCGGCGCCCGGGCCGGCGATCGGATTCCGATCCTCCCTGCCAACCACAAGACATGGGGCGGCGTCGCCGCGGCGTACTGGGTCACACCCGGCACCGCGGTCGTCGCGAGCGCGGGCAGCTATCCGGTGGATTTCACGCAGGGCTACCCTGGCGGGCGGTATGTCTCCGTCGGAATTCGCTTCGCGCTGCGTCGCATCGCTCTCCTGTCCCTGCCCGCGCCGCGGCAAGCGGCCTCGGAGGCAGTCCGTCGATTCGAGTGGCGGGCCGTCGGGGATTCCATCGAGTTTCGCGTGCACGCGCCGGCTGCGCTCAAAGTGGAAATCTCGGGTGATTTCACCACCTGGGAGCCGGTCGACCTTCAGCACTCCGGGGGCGGTTGGTGGGTCGGACGCCTGCGAGTATTGCCGGGTACGCATCAGATGAACCTGCGCCTCGACGGGGGGCCTTGGCTCGTTCCGCCCGGCCTGACGCCCATAACGGACGAGTTTGGCGTCGCCAGCGGCCTGCTCGTGCTGGAGAGGTGACCCGCATCACATGGGTGTCGTCGAAGCAGTGACCCGCGATGGGCGTCGGGTAGTCATATGAGTGTACGGATCGAGACAGATTCACATCGAGAGGTTCTTCATGTTTCGTAGTATTCGACTCCTGCCGGTGGCGGTGGTGGTCGTTGTGCTGAGCGGCGGGCGCGCACAGGCGCAGACCCCGGCAGCCGATCCCTCCGTCAAGCTTCGTCAGGTGCTTCCCGCGGATGTCGCCAGTCGTGTGCTCGCGAAGATCGCTAGCGCGCGCTCGCGAGAGCTGCCCGCCGAGGCAATCGAGAATCGGGCGTTGAAGTTCGCCGCGCGTGGCGTGTCGGCCAGCGATATCGAGGGATCGGTCGATCAGCAGATCGACCGCATGGGAAAGAGCAAGGCGGCCATCGAGCAGGGTCGTGGCGCCAGGGCCGATGGGGACGAGATCGAGGCCGGCGCGGATGCGATGCGCAAAGGCGTGGACGGCGCGCAGGTCTCCCTGCTGGCGAAGACCGCACCATCGGGTCGCTCGCTGGCCGTGCCATTGTTCGTGGTGGGAAGCCTGATCGATCGTGGCCTCCCCTCCGACGCGGCGTTATCGCGGGTGCAGGACAAGTTGAAGGCGCGTGCGTCCGATCGTGAGCTCGAGGATCTGCCAAACGCCGAGGGCCGCTCGAACAAGCCGACGCTGACGGGTCAGGACATGGCGGCGACGCATCGTCCCTCGAACGCAGGGCCCGACAATGCCGGCCCTCCGACGAACGTGCCGCGCAACGCGGGAAAGAAGGGCAACCCTGGAAACGGTCGGGGACATCGCCCCTGAGCGAATCGTCTTGCGATGAAAGAAGGGCCGGCGCTAAGCCGGCCCTTCTTCTTTCCCGCTACGAGTTTCCGGCTACGAGCGACGATCGCCGTCGCCGAACTCGTCCGGCCGCTGCGGATTCATCGTCTCGCCAGGCTTCACGCCGTCCTTGCCGCCGTTCCCCTGTTCCTCGGGAAGCGGGAAGCGCGTGCGCCCGCTGTTCTTCTCGCGCTCGCTGAGATTCTCGTCCATGTAGCTGCGATCTTTTTCTTCCGGCATGGATGCCTCCAGAGGGAGCGGTAGACCGGTAGACCGGTAGACCGGTGGACCGGTAGACCGGTGGAGCGGTAGGACTTGCAAGAAGCATGGCTTCCAGCGCTCTACCGCTCTACCGCGTCAACTCTTCCGCTGCGTTCACGGCCTCCACGCCGGAATTCGCCCGCTCGTCCAGGGCACGCCGGCGGACTCGGCACGCTCCTCCACATGTCGCAAATCCGTGTCGACCACTCCGCGCAGCAGCGCGAGCGTTTTCGCGAATTCGCTGGCAACGAGATCATACTGACGCCGCTGCGTCGCGGTCGGCGCGTCGAGGGTGTTCGACCACAGGGCGTTCGTGATCCCGTTGAGCCGATTGACCATCGAGGGACCCGCCGGCTCGGACCGGCGCGCCATGGTGGGATCGCCGTTCAGTGCCACCTGGATATCGCGCAGGCGGTCTTCCACCGTGCGTGCGTCGCGGGCAAGTCCGTCGTCGGCAGTGGCGGTGAGGTCGATCGCGCGCCGAAGCGCCTGCACCTGAGCGATGCTCTCGTTCACGAGGGCATTCGCGCCCAGCACCGCGCGCTGCAGCGTCGCGGTCTGCTGCTGGAAGGCGAGCACTGCCTGGGTCCGCGGCGCGCCTTCGCCTTCCAGGGCGTAGACGGCGAACTTCTGCGTCTGCCCGACGGCTGTCGTGACACCGTCGATCCGCATCGCCATCGACACGGTGTACTGCCCGGGCAGTGCGAACGGACCCGCGGGCGGACGGTTGAACTCTTCCCCTTCACCGACGCCACCGGTCACCTGCGTTCCGATGACGGGGACAGCCGGGGGATAGCGCAGATCCCACGTCACACGCTGTACACCCGCGGTCACGGGCCCCGTGAGACGCCGCACGACGTGTCCTTCGGCGTCCGTCACCGTCAGGATCACCGCGGGCGTCTCCTCGAGATCCTCCAGTCGGAGCGTGTCCCACGACGGATAGAAAACGTCCGCGTTCTTCCGCGCGGCGGCGCGTTCGGCCTGTCTGCGTGCGTCGCGACGCGTGCGCAGCGCATCCTTCAGGTAGTACGAGAACGTGGCGCCGAAAGGCGTGTTGTCCGCGGTGTAGAACGAGGCGCCCTGGAAGCTGGCGCCGCGTCCGCCCAGCGGCCCGTACTCGATGTACAGCGGCGCGCGCGCGACGGGGAGCAGCGCCGCCGATTGCGCGAGCACCTGTGGCGTCAGCGCGCGAAGCGCGGCCAGGTCATCCAGCACGTAGAAGCCGCGCCCGAACGTCGCGAGCACGAGCGCGTCCTCGCGCGAATGGATCGCCATGTCGCGCACCTGGATGGTGGGCAGGCCGCCACGCAGGCGCATCCAGTGTGCACCACCGTCGCGCGAGAAGTAGGCGCCGTACTCGGTGCCGGCGTACAGCATCGATGCGTCCTTCGGATCGTCGATGACGACGTAGACGGTTCCCTTCTCCGGCAGATTTCCCGCGATGCTCGTCCACGTGCGGCCGAGATCCGTGCTTTTGAGCAAGTATGGTTTGTAGTCGCCCGACATGTGGTTGTCGAACGCCGCGAACACGGTGTTCGGCTCGTGGCGCGACGGCGTGACGTGCGCCACCTGGGTCGTGTCGGGAACCCCGGGGAATCCGGTGATGCGACGCCACGCCTGCCCACCGTTCTCACTCACGTGGATGTCGCCGTCGTCGGTGCCGATCCACAACTGTCCTTCGCGCAGGGGCGATTCCGCGACGGCCACGATGGCGCCGAAGAACGAGCTCGATGTGTTCTTCGAGACGGCGTCGACGCTCCATACGCGATCCATGAGCCTGATGCGGTTGCGATCGATCTGTCGCGTCACGTCGTTGCTCACGGCGGTCCAGCTGTTGCCGCGATCGTCGCTGCGATACAGTCGCTGCGATCCGAAATACAGCCGTGTGCTGCTGTGCGGGCTGATGATGAGTGGCGAGTCCCAGTACCAGCGATCCGGCGACTCGGTGAGGTCCGCCTGCGGGACGATGTTCACGCTCTCGCCGGTCCGGAGATTGAATCGCTGCAGGTTCCCGTGCTGCGACTCGGCATAGACCGTATTCGAGTCCTTCGGGTCCACACGCGACTGGAAGCCATCGCCGCCCGCCGTCACGAACCAGTCCGAGTTCAGGATCCCGTTCTCACTCCGTGTTCTCGACGGACCACCGAGCGAAAAGTTGTCCTGCGTTCCGCCGTAGACGCGGAAGAACGGACGCGAGTTGTCGAGGTCCACGCGATAGAACTGTGTCACGGGCAGGTTGCCGAAGAAGTGCCAGGTCTGCCCGCGATCGAAGGACTCGTACAGGCCGCCGTCGTTGCCGTTGATGAGATGGTCGGTATCGGCCGGATCGATCCAGATCACGTGGTTGTCCACGTGCTTGTTCCGCTCGCCCACACGCCGGAAGGTGCGCCCCCCGTCCTCGGTCACCTGGTTGAAGACGTCGACGATGTAGACGCGATCGACGTCCTTTGGATCGGGGAACAGCTCCGAGTAATACAGGCCGACGGTGTTCGTGCTGCTCATGCGCTCCCAGTTCACGCCGCCGTCGCGCGACCGGAAGAATCCGCCCTTGGTGTTCGACGCCTCGGTCATCGCATACACGACGTCCGGATTTGCGGGGGCAATGGCAAGACCGATACGGCCGATGTCCTCATCCGCGGGAAGACCCGCCTGCGACTTCTTCCACGTCTCGCCGCCATCGGTGGAGCGCCAGAGCGCCGATTCCGGACCACCGGCGATGTAGCCGTAGGTGCGGCGATACCGCTGCCACGTGCTCGCGAGCAGCACGTTGTGATTTCGTGGATCGATCACGACGTCATTGGCGCCCGCCCACGTACCGCTCTCGAGGATCTTCTTCCAGGTTCTGCCACCGTCTACGCTCTTGTAGAGACCCCGGTCGCCGCCTTTTCTGGACAGCGGGCCCTGCGCGGCGACATAGACGATGTCCGAGTTCGTCGGATCGATCGCGATGCGTCCGATATGCTCGGATTCCCGAAGGCCCATGTTCGTCCATGTCTTGCCGCCGTCGATGGACTTGTACACCCCGTCGCCGAAAGACACCGAGCGCTGGGCGTTGTTCTCGCCCGTGCCGACCCACACGACGTTCGGGTTGGCCGAATCGATGACGACCGTGCCGATCGAATACGACGCTTCGTTGTCGAATACGGGCGTCCACGTCGTTCCGGCGTTGATGGTCTTCCACACGCCGCCCGATGCAACGGCCACGTACCAGGTCTTCCTGTCGCGGGGATGCACCGCGATGTCCGCGACGCGTCCGGACGTGAGTGCTGGGCCGATGGAGCGGAAGCGAAGCCCGCTGAATGGATTGCTCTTCGCCCCCGAATCGGCCCCGGCGCGCGTCGTATCCGTCGCGCTGGCCGCGGCTCCTGGAGGACTCGACTGACGCGCCCGGTTCGGCTGCTGCGCGCCTGCGTGGACAGCGATGAGGCCGGCGAACGCCGTCGCGACACTCGCACGTGGAAAGAATCGATGCATGGGGAGCCCTGAGAAGAGATCGAAAAGTACGGAGACGAACCGACCCCGTCACGAAGGGCGGACTTCTTGCCTGATGGTGGACACCACCCACACCAACAGACGAGACGCACGCGATGCGATGGAATTCAGGCGGGCGGAGCCCGAATCTCGAGGATCGCCGCGGCAGCGGCGGTGGCTTTGGAATGCCGATGGGAATCGGTGGCGGCATCATCACGCTCATTCTCGCGCTCATCTTCGGTCCCGGCATCCTCTCCAACGGCAATGAGAGTACGTCTGGCGGCGAAGTGGGCCTGACGCCAGCGGATTCTGCACGCGAGGAACCCATGGTGCAGTTCGTGTCCTTCGTGCTCGACGACGCGCAGAGCACGTGGCAGGGCGCCTTCCAGCGTGCGGGCGGTAACTTCCGTCCCGCGAAGATGGTGCTGTTCCGCGACGGCACGATGTCCGGCTGCGGCGGCGCCCAATCCGCGATGGGTCCGTTCTATTGCCCGCTCGATGAGAAGCTCTATCTCGACCTCGGCTTCTTCGAGGAGCTCGACAAGCGATTCGGCGCGCCCGGCGACTTCGCGCAGGCGTACGTCATCGCCCACGAGCTTGGGCATCACGTCCAGCACCTGCTGGGTATCGATCAGCGCGTGCGCGACGCGCAGCAGCGAAACCCGGACGCCGCGAACCAGCTCTCCGTGCGCCTCGAGCTCCAGGCCGACTGCTATGCCGGAGTCTGGGCGCACTCGGCCGCCGAACGCGGAAAGCTCGAAGCCGGGGACATCCAGGAAGGACTGGGCGCCGCAAGCGCCGTGGGTGACGACCGCATACAGCGTCAGACGACGGGATCCGTGAACGTGGATTCGTTCACGCACGGCTCAGCGCAGCAGCGGTCGCAGTGGTTCGCGCGCGGATACGAATCCGGCAACTCGAGCAACTGCGATACGTTCGGCGGAGGGTAGCGCTCAGCGAGCGGCGGTTTCCTGAACCTCGCGATACAGCTCGGGAAACTGCTGCTTCAGCGCCACCACCTTCGGCCGATCGTTGATCACGATGTAGGGATGGAGCGGATGCTTCGCCGCGAAATCCTGGTGATAGTCCTCGGCCGGATAGAATGCCGCCAGGGCGGCGATCTGCGTCACGATGGGACGCTTGAAGTACTTCGAGTCCGTCAGCTGCGCGATGTAGGCGGTCGCTTCGCGGCGTTGCGAATCGCTGGCGTAGAAGATCGCCGACCGGTATTGCGTGCCCGCGTCCGGCCCCTGCCGGTTGAGCTGTGTCGGGTCGTGCGCGACGGAGAAGAAGATGCGCATCAGGGTGCCGTAGGATATCTGCGACGGGTCGTAGATCACCTGCACGGACTCGGCGTGTCCCGTGGTTCCGTCGCTCACTTCCTCGTACGAAGGCGACGTCACGGTTCCGCCGGCATAGCCGGACGTCACGCGCAGGACTCCCCGGACGTGCTCGAACACCGCCTCCACACCCCAGAAGCATCCACCCGCGAAGACGGCAGTGTCTGGCGCAAGCTGCGTATTGGGAATGGCGAGCATCAACGCGAGCAGAACGTTCATGATTTCTCCGGCTAACCGTTCGCGAGCCGCACGAATTCCCTGATGCGCGACTCGTCCGTCTCTTCCCACGCGGTTTCGTCGTCCGGCAGCGGCTTGCGCAAGCGTACCCGCTCGTTCGACGCCGCACCGGCGCGTGCCAGCTGTGCGCCGCGCACGTGCACCTCCCGCACTCCTGTTCTATGCACGAGCTCCTGCACATGTTCCTCGCGAATGCCGCCGCCCGCCATGATCTCGATCTGGCCCGCGGCCCGCTTGACGAGCGCTGCGATACCGCTTGCCCCCTCGAGGGCCGTGCTCGCGCCACCGGACGTCAGAACGCGCTTCACGCCCAGCTTGATCAGCGTCTCCAGTGCCTGCTCACGATCGCGCACCGCATCGAACGCCCGGTGGAACGTGACCGGTATGTCCCCAGCCGCGGCAACGAGCGCGTGGACCTGCCGCGCATCGACACGGCCGTCGGACGTCAGGGCGCCCACGGCCACGCCGTCCGCGCCCAGCATCGTGGCTGCCTCGATGTCGAGTCGCATCACGCCAATCTCGACGTCGCTGTACACGAACGCGCCGCCGCGCGGCCGCACGATGAACACGACCGGGAGCCGTGTGGCGGCCTTCACCGCGGACAACATGCCGGCGCTCGGCGTGGTGCCGCCATCCGCGAGCGAGGCGCACACCTCGAGCCGTCGCGCGCCACCACGTTCCGCGGCCACTGCCGACAGCACCGAGTCGACACACGCCTCCACAAGCACGCTCATGCTGTATGGTACACCGCCCG
>Ga0066652_100001473_pt1 | contig 12267 bp, 12 predicted proteins | sample GraSoiAngelo_101_FD_71413 | JGI IMG/M metagenome (GOLD analysis project Ga0066652, IMG submission 71413) | Grasslands soil microbial communities from the Angelo Coastal Reserve, California, USA - 14_0903_02_30cm | ecosystem: Environmental > Terrestrial > Soil > Grasslands | place: USA...
GACGTCGGGAAGCGGCCGGTTGTGCTCATCGAGCGTCGAGAGTGACTCACCGAGTCGCACTCTCAAGCGACTGGCGATACCGCTCAACCCGTTCAACACATCCTCTTTCGTCGCGACCTGTTCCTGTTCTTCGCCGAGCACCCTGCCGCTGCGACATCCGGTGGCGCGGACACTGAGCACGTATTGAGCGCCGAGGGCGGCGATTCTCCCCTCGACAATGGCACCGCCGCCCATCCGCTCGCAGATGTCACGGGCGATGGCGGGAGTGAGTGCCGCGTCGGCGGGCTGACCCATCAGCCGTAGCAGCTCCTGGATGCGTGTATCCGAGGCCAGGCTGAGGAACGTTGACTGCTGGAGCTGGATCGCCAGCCCCTGCCGCAGCGTGCCGTCGAACACGGGTTCGCCAGTGCTGTTGGCGAAGTCGGCGAGGACCAGGGTCTCCTTGTCAGTGAGCGGGGCAGGCCGGCGGCCATGGATCACACCGGCGACAGCCGCGGCGACGACGACGGCGGTCACGCCGATCGAGAGCCACAGTGCACGGCGGCGCCTGGGCGCCGCTTCCGGCGCCACCGTTGCGCTTTGCACGCGTCTCAGACGTTCGAGATCCGTGCGCAGGTCGGCGGCGTGTTGATATCGAAGTTCGCGGTCCGTCTCGAGACACTTCGAGACGATGCGCTCCAACTCCGGCGACGCCTCGACGCGGAGCCGGACGGCCTGCGGGGGCCGAGCCCCCTTGACCATTTCGTAGAGCACCAGGCCGAAGCTCCAGATGTCGGCGCGGTGATCCACGGCCTCGCCGCGGGCCTGCTCCGGCGCCATATAGGCGGCGGTTCCCATCACGACACCCTGCCGCGTGCCGGCAGCCGTGGTCACCTCCGCGTGCGGTGTGGTCGGCCCGCTCTTGGCGAGGCCGAAATCGAGGACCTTCACGTGGTCGCGCGGCCCGACGAAGATGTTGTCGGGTTTGATATCGCGGTGGATGATGCCGGCAGAGTGCGCGGCATCCAGCGCGGTCGCGAGTTGCGTGCCCACGTCGAGGGCGGCGTTCAAGCTCAGCGCACCGGCGGCGAGCCGATCTTTCAGCGTCGTGCCCTCCAGATACTCCATGGCGATGAACGATCGTCCGTCCTGCTCGCCGATGTCGTAGATCGTGCAAATGTGTGGATGGTTGAGTGCTGACGCGGTCCGGGCTTCACGCCGAAAGCGGGTCAGGGCCTCGGCGTCGCTCGCCAGATCTTCGGAGACGAACTTGAGCGCAACGGGACGGTGAAGCCGCGAATCTTCGGCTTTGTACACCACGCCCATCCCGCCGCCGCCGAGCTTCTCGACAATGCGGTAGTGCGAGAGCGTCTGACCGATCAGCGGATCGCCGCCGGCCTGACGGCCGTCGTCGCTGCGCTCTCCGGCGAGCTCGCGTGCCGCGAGATCCATCGCCGGAGCCCCGAGGAAGCTGTCGGCACGGTCGTGTGCGGCGAGCAGCGAACGGACTTCCTCTTCGAGCCCTGGGTCGCCGCGACACGCGTCGCGAAGATAGGCGTCGCGCGCGACCGCGGGAATGTCGAGCGCGGATTGCAACAGCTGATCGACGTGATTCCAGCGCTCATTGTCCATGGGCGGTCGGGCCGGCGAGCTCTCGATACAACCAGGCTTTCGCGCTTTTCCACTCCCGCATCACGGTGATCGGCGACACGCGCAGAACTTCGGCAGTTTCCTCCACGCTCAGGCCGCCGAAGAAGCGCAGCTCGACGACTTTCGCTTTGCGCGGCGCCCGCGCCGCCAACGCGTTCAAGGCATCGTCCAGGGCCCCGAAATCATCGGAGCGATCGGCGCAGATAACAGCTTCAGCATCGAGCGAGACATGCTCGGCGTTCGCGCCCCGCTTCGCATTGCGCCGCCGCGCGTGGTCGACGAGGATGCGGCGCATCGCCTGCGCCGCTGTCGCCATGAAATGAGCCCGGTTCTGCCACTGCATGCGTTTGTAGTCGACCAGCCGCATGTAGGCTTCATTGACCAGGGCCGTCGTCTGCAAGCTGTGGCCGGCCTGCTCGCGCTTCATGTAGTAGTGCGCCAGACGGTGGAGCTCGTCGAACACAATCGGGGTCAGACGAGCGAGTGCGCGCTGGTCGCCGTCGGTCCATGCACGGAGCAACGTACTGACGTCGTCGGGAACCGGTTCACCCGTGCTCACGAGCTCAGGCATGGTGGTTGGTCGGGATTATATCGGTCTTCGCCATTTCTTCGATTGATAGCTCCTCCGGGGTTTCTGCGCCTGTTTCAGTAGAGCCCGCGGTCAAACCAATGGCCGGGCCAAGGGAGCGACATATGGTGAAGATCATCTCGACCACAGGAATCCTCGGAACACTGCTGCTGACCGGCACATTCACGCTCGCGGCGACCGCGACGCAGGCCCAATCCATCGCGCGACCTGGTCAGAGTCAGGAGCGGCAGGGCACGAGCGACGAGCACGGTAAACAGGGGCGACCGTGGGCCATCGTCGGCTCCTGGTTTGGCACCACCGCCACTGGCATCAGACAACTCATCACGTTCCATGCCGATGGAACCGTTCTCCGCTCGGTGCCAGGCGAAGTCAGCACCGACCCCGCGCGTCCGCCGCACACCGCGGCCCATGGCGTTTGGCGATACCTTGGCAAGGGGCGGTTCGGCGTGACGATCTGGGACCTCTTCTACGACGTGAACACCGCCCAGCCGCTTCGGTACAACAAGCTCCGCCTCGAGTTGACGCTGGCCGATGATCGTGACAGCGCCAGCGCGACAGCGATAGTGGAAACGATCGATCTGCAAGGTGTCGTGGTGGGGTCGCGCACAGGCAGCGCCAACTTCGTGCGCATCCTGTTCCAGCCGCTCGAGTAGTCCGCGATCTTGACGGGCAGTATTGCACGAGCGCGTGGAATCTGCCCGTCGTCCCACCGGCCCGGTCCCTATCGTGACGATCGAGAGTGGAAATGAAAGGTTGGTGGACCTGACCGGCGGCAGTTGGAACCTACTGATGTGCTGGCTAGAAAGAGTGGATGCGCTGCGGCGAACTGCGTAGGTCCGATCTCAGCTGAGCAACCGGTCGTCAGCGGTCCAGGACCACGTCGAGAGAGCCTCGAGACCAGAGTTTCGAGCGTGGGTTGAGAGGGAACCCCACTCGAAAGCTCACAGAAATTTACTGCAGCCTTGCGTATTCGACTTTGGCTTGCTTCAAGACCGGAATGTCTGGGTCAGCGTCCTTCCAGCGGGCGAGGAGATCCTCGTAGACCGCGGCTGATTTTTCGCGGTCTCCGGAGGCGGATAACGCTCTGCCCAATTGGAGGCGCGCCACCGATCCGATCGGATCGGTCGACACGAGTCCCGGATGATCGAGAATCTTTTGAAACTCGGCCGCGGCGTCGCTGGGGCGGCCCAGTTGCAAATAGGCTAGACCACGCACGTAGACCGGATAGAGAGCGCCGAATAAAGCGCCAGTGAAGAATGCCGTACCCGGAACAGCGAAGTCATACGGAGCGGCGGCTTGGGTCAATTCGAGCGCCTTCGCCGGGTCATCCTGATTGAGCGCATCAAGCGCCCGTAGAGCAGGCAGATAACTGAACTGGACAGACGTATCCTGAGGGTAGCGCGTCTCAAGGTCCGCCTGGACCGTGCGCGGTTGCGTGGAGTCCTGGAGAATAGCCAGCGCAAACGCTGGCCCATAGTCGGCGTCTCGGCTTCTGCAGAGTGACAACGCCGCTTGCGCGATTGTTTGCGCCTCGGCGCGATTCCCGACGAGCGCACTCCATACGGCACGAGCGCCTGCAAACTGCGCCGCACGCTCCAGCAACCCTCCCTGGCGCGCCAGGGTGACTGCGCGGTCAGATAGCCGGGCCGCTTCCTTCAGGCGTCCCTCATTTGCACACGTAAGGGCTTCCTGGTGCTCGAACAGTCCCAGACTTCGCACCTTACCCTGACGTTGGGTTGCCTCGCGATGCATTGCCGTTTTGTCGCCCCTGAGAAACGCGATCGCATACCGCACGAGCGAGAACTGAATCACTTCGATCTTGCGTGCCGCGGCCATTCGAAGAAGCGCCTCGGCGTCTGACAGACGATTCACATAGATGTACGCCCACGCCACGTTCTCGTACCCGATCGAAAAATCCGGGTCGATCTCGATCGCCTTCAGACCTTCTTCGATGGCGGTGTCGTAATGACCCGACCCCGGCGAGACGAAGCCTGACAAGAATCCATGAGGATAGAGGTCACCCGGGTCCTTGTGCTTCCACGATTCCAGGATCTGCCGCGCCAGTTCGAGGTTTCTGGTGACCTGGCGGTGGTAGCTGAACGTGATGTAAGAGATTTCACGATCGCTGACCGAATCGCGTAGTCCGTACGCCGTGGCGATATGGTGCGCCCCCGTTTCCGATTCGCCGAGGTCCGAGTGCAGGCGGCCCAAGACCGCAAACGCCATCGCAAATGCGGGGTCGATCTCGGTCGCCCGCTTCAGGAGTGAAATGATTTCCGCCGATTGCGCCCTCGCCTGTATGGCTTTCATAGCCGCGCTGTAGGACCTCCACGCCTCGAGTGAGGGCGTGCTGGCCTGGGCCGGCAAACTGGGCGACTCTTCGACGCGTCGAAGCGACTCGCCAACCCGGGCGGCGAACCGCTTTGCCATTTGCGCCAGCGCCTTGAAGACGTCTTCACGTGTTGCTGCTCGCGCCTGTTCCTGGCCCAGAATCTCGCCGGTTCGGCAATTCCTTGCCCGCAAGCTCAACGCGTACTCGGTGCCCAGGCTTGCGATGGAGCCTTCCACGACCGCGGAGCTTGCTGTCCGCTCGCAGATCTCAGCCGCAACCTCGGGGGTGAGCGCCGTATACGCCGGCCGGCCCATCATCCCGAGGGTCTGCCGCACGCGCATGTCGGGCAGCAGAGACAGATGAGGGGGATGGTCCAACCGAACGGCCAGGAGCTGGTTCATCTGGCCGTCGAACACGGGCTCACCAGTCGCATTTCCGAAATCCGCAAGCACGATGGTGGTGCCCTTGCCCGTGAGTTTGAGCGAGCGGTGCGACTCAGGATGACCCGCCTGAGACGGGAAGACGTCGGCTGCGTTGCGTTTCCGGCGCCTCGTCGCGCCAGTTCCGGCTGAGAGCTCCCGCGCGATCTCAGCAACGGATTGCCACCGACGTTGCGGGTCCGCCTCAAGACACCGGCTCACGATTCTTTCCAGCTTTCGTGACGGGAGGCGCTTCCGCTGAGACCCGGCCCCGACCCGCGCGCGGGTCAACATTTCGTAGAGGACGCAGCCGAACGAATAAATGTCCGAGCGCGCATCGGCCAGCTGGCCTTCCCTTTGTTCCGGCGCCATGTAGGCCGGCGTACCCATGATCATGTGGCTGGCGGTCAACGTTTCATCCTGGCCCGACTTCGCCAGACCGAAATCCAGCACCTTGATCCCGGATTTCGCGATCATGATGTTGCCTGGCTTGAGGTCGCGGTGGATGATGCCCTTCTCGTGCGCCTCCGCGACCGCAGCGAGAATCTGCGATACATGCACGAGCGCCGTGGCGACAGAGTACGATTCGCGTTTCAGCCGTGCCGCTATCGTTTCGCCTTCCACCAATTCCATCACCAGGTAGTTCGGTCCAACGTCGTACAGCGTGCAGATGTGAGGATGGTTCAGCGAAGAAATGGCGCGGGCTTCTCGCTCGAAACGCTGAACGAATTGCTTCTGCGCGATCTTGATGGCGACCGCACGGCCCAGGCGCGTATCGACGGCTCGATAGACGTCGCCCATCCCGCCCGCGCCAAGCTTGCCTTCGATGCGGTATGGCCCCAGGGTCGAGCCCGCAGGCAATCCGTCGAGAGTCGGCTCCTCCAGCAGTTCCGGCGCGTTCTGAATGGCTGGCCGCTCCAGGAACTCTCCGCCTCGCTGTGCGAGCAGCGACTCCACTTCGCGGCGCAATTCGGGATCGGCCGCGGCCAGCAGCGCCGCGCGTTCTTCGGCGGTTCGTTCGCAAGCCGACTGGTACAGCGCCGCGACTCGCCGGAAATGCTCGGCGTTCATACGCGGCTGGCTGCTCCATCCCTCTGGCTCAATTCCCGGAGCAGCCAGGCCTTGGCGAGATTCCAGTCGCGCCTGACGGTGCGCGCCGATATTTTCAAGGCCGCGACTATTTCCTCCTCGGTCAATCCGCCGAAATAGCGCAACTCGACGACCTTCGCCTGTCGCGGAGCAACCGCTGAAAAGGCGGTCAGGGCCTCATCGAGGGCCAGAATCGATCGGTGCGGCTCGCTCGTCAGGACGGCGGTGTCATCGAGGTCTACTCTGATAGCGCCGCCGCCACGCTTGTGCGCCCCACGTGCCCGTGCGGCGTCGACCAGAATGCGTCGCATCATCTGCGCCGCCATGGCAAAAAACTGCGCACGCTCGTGCCATTCGATCCTGGTCACGTCCAGCAGGCGGAGGTACACCTCGTGCACTATCGCTGTGGTTTGGAGCGTGTTGCCCTGGCGCTCGTTCTTCATGTGCCGGCGCGCGATGAGGCGCAATTCAGGATAGACCCGCTCCGACAGCCGCGCCAAGGCAGCCTGATCGCCGCTACTCCAGGCTTTCAACAGTTGCGTGATATCAGCAGACGCTGAGACGATGGACAATCCGCTCTCCGTGAGGTCCAAGAGAGTCACTTGGCCGTGGCCGCTTTTGCCGTCCGGTTCCGCCTATACCCTCGGAGGGAGGACGACCTCTCCCTCCAAAGAACAGGAGGCACCATGAAATCCACGGTTACTGTCGTTATTGTCGCCACTGCGTTCGTCCTGGGCATCGGGTCCGAGGCTCGAGCTGGTCAGAATGAAAGATGCGCAAATGCCAGCCTGCGCGGCAGCTTCGGGTACACCAGCACAGGAAATCTGCTCCCTGCCTATGCCCAGCCCCCTTTTGCCGGCCCCTTCGCCGAGATCGGTCGTCAGACGTTTGACGGGAGAGGCAATACTGAAGCAACTGCCACTCTGAGCGCAAATGGCAACATCGTCAGGGTGACCATCGTAGGCACGTATGCGGTGAATCCGGACTGCACCGGCGTCATGACACTAGACGTATCGCCGTTGGGTCTTCGGGTCAACGCAGATTTCGTCATCGTCCGCGACGGGGCGGAGTTTGGAGCAATCGCGACAGACCCTGGCGTGGTCGAAACCCGAGTTTACAAGAAGCAGGTCCGCTCGGTCCGGCGTTGAGAACGTACGACGAGACCCCCGATTGACTGGTATTCGACAAGGCCCAATCCCTGACACATGGGATTGGGTCCTCGGTGTCGCGCGGTGCAATGGCAGTCACGCTGATCGCCCTTTGCTCATCCGGGAACTCGATCGCCACATGCAGCTGCCACAGCCGGTAGCGCGCAGTGTGCGGGCAGCGGCCTGCGTTGTGGTCGTCCAGTTTCGCGGGGGAGTCCGATGTCAGACGTAGTACCGCGGCGTGGCCTCGGTATTCTTGAGTACGTAGACGATGTGTTTTTGCTGGGACACGCGGTCTATCCGTGCAAGCTGATTGCCGTGGGTATTCCGGGCTGAATCGGCCGAAATTCCTCGGCCTGGCGGGATCGAGATGGAGTTCTTGCGATGCCCGTCAGCGTCGGCGATCGCAATTTCCGCCGCAGTCTGGGCCGTCGCGAGCCTGCTGCTGGTGGGTCGCAGGTCGCCGGAGTTAGTCGCAAGGTCTTACAGAGCGGAGCTCGTTCTGAGACATGAAGAGGGCCCGCCTCCGCGCCGCGTTGCGACGGTACGTCGCGGCATCCTTCGCCTGGGTAGAAAGGTTTGCTTGGTTTACCGAGCCGAAGCTCGCCGAAGGCGAGCGAAGGGTGGCTTGCCAACCGTAGCTCGTTCATCGCGGGAGGCCCACCGTCGCGCCTTCGGCGCTATGGTGGGCAACCTCCGCGTGAATCATGAGCGGAGGTTGGTGGACCTGACCGGGGCCGGTTGGAACCCGATGATTGACTGGTTGCGCAACGTGGAGGCGCTTCGAAAACGGCCTAGCTAGTCCGAATCCAGCCTAGCGAGCGACCTCCCAAAGCGCTGTTGCTCAACCACTTCCAGGACCAGGAAAGTCGCAGTATCGAACTACCACAGCGTAAGTCGTTGAGCTGAAGACTCTGGCGACGGTGAGCAGCGCTCGGAATCGAGTGTTGCTCGGGATCCCGAAGCACTCGCTCGCATCGGTTCGCGGTTTCGTCGATCGCCACACGTAGCGTGGTCGACTGGGATCGCCACCGTCTCGGTGCTTCAGGCGGGGGCCGCTTCGATCACGCTCAGGCCGAGCGCCGTCGGGACGACGCGGGCGAGGGCGAGGCGAGCTCTCTTGAACAGTGCCTCATATTCCGCAGCCGTTCGCTCGCGCGCGCCTGGGGCCATGACGAGCATGTGCAGGTCGAGCCACTTGCCAAAGAACGGTTCGTCTCCGGGCGGCAACACGAACTCGATGACGAGCACCTTGCTGTGATTGGACATCACCAGGCGACACTGGTCGAGAATCGCGACGCAACGATCGTCGTCCCAATCGTGCAGGATCTGCTTGAGCACGTACGCGTCTCCCCCGGGTGGCACTGAGGCGAAAAAATCACCGCCAACCGACGTGCACCGGTCGGAGATCCCCGCCGCAGCCAGGTGTTCCCCGGCGCCGCTGACGACATGCGGCAGGTCGAACAGAATCCCACGGGCATTCGGGTTGTTGCGCAGGACGGCGGCGATAAGCGACCCGTGTCCTCCGGCGACGTCGACGACAGTGCCACATGCCGAGAAGTCGTACGCATCGGCAACGGCGCTGCCCAACGGATTCGTCAGAGCGCTCATGGCCTCATTGAATACGCACCCAGCGTCCGGATTCTGTCTGAAGTAGTCGAACACGCCCATTCCATAGACGTGGTCGAAGGCGGGCTGTCCGGTGCGGACGCTGTAGAGCAAGTCGCCCCAGGAGCGGTACTGTTCCTCGCAGTACATGATGGCGAGCGCCCGCATGGAGTCAGGCGTGCCGCTCCGAAGCAGCGCTCCTAGCGGTGTCAGGGCGAACTGCCACGCCCTCGTCTCTGTCAAGACCCCGACACTTGCCAAAGCTCGCAGGAGGCGATGAAGAGCTGCCGTATCGGCACCAGCGGTGATAGCGAGCTCAGCGGCGGTCCGCGGTCCGTCAACAAGTTGATCCGCGATCCCCAGCTTCGCGCAGACATACACCGCCTGCGAAGTCCAGTACCCCGTCATCATCTGAAGCAGGGTCGCAGGTGAGAGATTGCTCGTGCTCTGATCCGAGTTTCCCGACATATGCCTCCTCTCGTTCGTCGCGACTCCGCCCGTGATACTTCATGCGGAGCAGCGGAGAGGATAGGCGCGCACGTGGCGCCTCGGCATCCTCGAAACTATGCAGTCAGGCCTGATGGAAACCCTGTAGGGCGACGCATTACAAGGGCGGGGCGTCCAGGCCGTGACGCACGGCGTAGGCGGTGGCGTCGGCTCTGCCACGCGCACCGATCTTGGTGTACAGGTTCACAAGATGACGCTCGATGGTCGGAACAGCCACACCCAATTCGGCGGCGATCGCCTTGTTGGTCATGCCGGCCGCGACTCGCGTGAGCACCTCGACCTCCCGCGGCGTCAGTCCATCGGGCGCGATGAATCGAGGGGCGCCCGCTGGCGATCCGGATGCGACCGAGATCGACTGCGTCACAGTCCCAGAGCGTAGAAACTGGTCGATCGCTGTGACATGGCCCTGGTGCATGCTGCCAGCGATGGACTTGCCGCCCACGATCACGAACTGGGCATTCGGAATACCCGACGCGACCTGCTGACACAATTCGAACGAGCCAAACGGGAAACTTGGTTCGTGAATCACCAGGCACGGCATCGTTATCTGCGGAAGGAGCTCCCTCAGGTCCATTCTCCTGGATGTCTCGTTGTACGCGGCAAATCCCTTCGGATCGGTGCTCTCCTGGATGGCACTGGCGATCTGTCGACCGAGCTCTGGATCTTCAAAGGCGGTCGCGACGCTTCCCAACATGTTCGCGAAGACCTTCCACTCCCGTTCGCCTGTGACCGCAGTCGACGTGGCGACCCGGAGATCTGGGATGTCGAACAGTCGCGCACCCGAAACCCACGGGCTAATGAGCACGAGATGCGAAATCAGCGCTTGATTCCGGGCCGCGTATGCCATGGCCGTCGCAGCGCCGAGAGAGACGCCTGCAAGCGCGAATCGCTTCAGGTCGAGTTGGTTGACAACGGCTTGAACATCGTTGACCCGCGCTTCCAAACTCAGATCTGACACAACTCTGTCCGAGTAACCCATTCCGCGATGGTCGTGCCGTACCACGCGCCATCCCAGGCCGGCGAGCCTGTCTGTAATGTCATGGACATGCGGCCAGGCCCGCCGGTAAAGATGTACATCGCCGAAGATGTTGGACGCGAAAACAATGGGACGACCACCGCCCACGCTGAAGTACGCGACGTTGACATCGTCGCTTGCTTTCGCGTACTGGATGGCCGGGAAGGTCGGTTCGACAGGCATCGGTTAGCTGAGCAGGCGCACTTCGCCCGGAGTTGGCAACAGAAGTACCGAGTCGAAGGCCACTACGTCGATGGAGTACGTTGGCGACGTTGGCCAGGAATAGGTATCGCCTGTGAGGTTCAACGTCGGATTTCCCTTGAGTGCGACTTCGAGCCGCTCGTGAATCGTCATGTCGCGGGCATCGGCGGGCAACAGTACGACCTGACGACCCATTCCGACAGCGACGCCTTCGAGTTCGCGTGGCTCTCTGATGTAGATGATGAACCTCGTGTCCCGCGGCGATTTCCGGTTTTCCAACTTGAACTGCCGGATGATCTCTCGCCAGGCCGTGGCAGCTGTTCCCGGACGACGCGTAGGGCCGGCGAAAAAGCGTACGAATAGCCCCATCTCGCAAAGGCGACGATGTAGGCGGCCTTCAACCATGCCAGATCGGCACGGCGACGCTTCGCCATGTCCCGCTTGTACGTCAGCTGACCCGGCGACTGGTGTGTGACCTTTTCAAGCCCTTTGAAGAACTGCGCCCTGTGAGACGGGTTGTTCTGGTTCTCGGGGATCGCAAAGAACCGACCGCCTTGGCGAATCTCCTGGTACGCGATGACCTCGACGCCGTCGATGGCTAGGCGGCATGGGCTCATCTCGTTACCGTCGAGGGTCGAGAGCGGCGCATCGAGGGAGCCACCGAGCGCGTTGTTGCAGGGTTTGCAGCTAAGCGCCACGGGCTTGCCGCCATACGATTTCGGCGGCGCATCCTCGAACGTTAGCGTTCCGTCGGCAATGGCAGTTCGTGGATACGGCTGCGCGCACAACGGGCAGATATACGGGTTCTCAATCTCCGGAAACCGCTTCGCTCGTGCACCTGGAAAGACGCGTTCGAAGGCAGCCGTGCCGGCATCGAACCAGCGCTCCTTCAGCTGGTGGCGCGTCATTGCCTTCGAACGTTTCGTCGTCACGTTCTCTTCATTGTACGGCCGCGGAGCGACGCGCAACCTGTCGGCAAGTTCTCTTCCTCTCTGGTCGACCCCGACCTGAAGGCGGTTCTCGACCAAGGCCGCATGATGGCGCTGTTGAGGGATGAAGGGGGAGAGGAACGCCGCGGGCGCGTTCCACTCTCATCAGTGGAAGGTCCAGGTCCTTCCAGAGGATCTCAGTTTTTACGGGCTGCGATAGGCCCGGGACTTAAGCGGCGCGGCGTCAGCACATTAGGCGGCGTGTATTATGTCGTCATCACAACTAGCCGGCGATGTTTGCCGGCTTCCGGTTGCGGTTGAATGCTGCAGCCGGGACGTGAGCGACCCCCCTTCTTGCCCCGGTGGCCCGCCCCGGGGCCGTCCCGGAGGGTCGCTCACGTCCCGGCTGGGTGTCTGGTTTCCCGCGCCAAATCGTGGCCTATACTGAAAGCAGTTGCGCGAGGCGCGGTATGGCCAATCCCGTTCCACTTCCACCGCCCGGATTCGACGCCCTCTCCGTCGACGAGCAGATCGAGTACGTGCAGTCCTTGTGGGACCGAATCGCGGCGAGTCCCGAGCAGGTGCCCGTCCCCGAATGGCACCGCGAAATCCTGAACGAACGCCTGCAGGACTACGAGGCTAATCCCAACGCCGGGGAGAGCTGGGACCTCGTCCGCGAACGGCTTCGCGGCAAACTGCGTAAGCCGTAGCGACGCCGATGACGCGCCGTTGGATTGTCCGGCCGTTGGCGCAGGCCGATCTTGACGACGCTGCGACGTGGTACGAGAGCCAGCAATCCGG
>Ga0066652_100001476_pt1 | contig 12259 bp, 4 predicted proteins | sample GraSoiAngelo_101_FD_71413 | JGI IMG/M metagenome (GOLD analysis project Ga0066652, IMG submission 71413) | Grasslands soil microbial communities from the Angelo Coastal Reserve, California, USA - 14_0903_02_30cm | ecosystem: Environmental > Terrestrial > Soil > Grasslands | place: USA...
GTCTGTATGGGGTGATGGCTTTCAATGGGTTGCGCCGGATGCGCGAAATCGGAGTGCGCCTGGCCCTGGGAGCGATGCCGGCCCAGATCCGCGCGATGATGCTGCGCGAGGGGATGCGCTTGTTAGGCGGCGGATTGATCCTCGGGTTCGCGGGAGCGTTCGCTCTTTCGCGTCTCATTCGCAGCGTCCTCTTCGGCGTGAGCGCGAACGATCCCCTGATTTACGGGGCCGTTACGCTGGTGCTGGCCGGAGCGGCATTCTTCGCCTGCTGGATTCCGGCCCGCCGCGCTTCACGGGTAAACCCGATGGTTACGCTCCGCGCGGAATGAAAGAAAGTGACGAGTGACGTGTGACAAGTGACATGCAAATCCATCTGACCTCCGACCTCTTAACCATGAACAACCTTCGTTCATTTTCGTTCCCAAACTCTGTTTGGGAATGCCGTTGCCTTGAAAACTCCGTTTTCTCGCGGCGGCGAGACAGAGTTTTTACCAACTGCGTTCCCAAACACAGTTTGGGAACGTGGAGTCCGCAAAGGGAGACCCCATGAGCAACCTGCGCTTCGCCTTTCGCCAATTCCGCAAAGCGCCGGCGTTTACGCTCACGGCGCTCGCCACGATCGCGATCTGTCTTGGAGCGAACCTCGCCATCTTCGCGGTCATCAATTCCATTCTGCTCCGGCCGTTGCCTTTCCCAGACGCCGATCGGCTCGTCACGATCTACAACACTTATCCGAAAGCCGGCGTCGAGAATGATGGCTCGTCGATTACGAATTACTACGAGCGGCGCGGCAACATTCCGGCCTTATCGAGCCTGTCCATCTCTCTCTACCGCCCGGAGCCGGTTGGCGAAGAGGGTTCGACCGAGCAGGAAAAAATCATGCGCGTGTCGGCTGAATTTTTCACTACGCTTGGCGTAGGGCCCGTCATGGGTCGCCCCTTCACCGAAGCCGACATGCGGGATGATGCGAGAGTCGTCATCGTCACAGACGGTTATTGGCGCCAACGCCTCAATGCCGATCCGAAGGTCCTCGGCCGCGATCTGCGCGTGAACGGCATCCCGCGAACGATCGTCGGCGTCTTACCTCCTGATTTCCGATATCTGTCCTCAGAAGCCACCCTTTATGTGGCTTACAAGACGGGCGGGGAGAAACGCGGGCCGAGCCAGCGCCATTCCGGCGGTGGCGCCATTCAGATGATCGCGCGCTTGAAACCAGGCGCGACGATCGCCGAAGCGCAATCTCAGATCGACGCGCACAATGCCGCCGTCGAGACGGACAATCCCGAAGCGAAAACGATGGCCGAGGCTGGCTTTCGCTCGCCGGTGGTTTCGCTGCACGCGCATCACGTCCGCTCTATCCGTCCAACCCTCCTGCTCATGCAAGGCGGCGTGTTTTTCCTTCTCCTCATCGGCGCGGTTAATCTGATCAACCTCCTCCTGATTCGTGCGAGTGGCCGGGCGAAAGAAATGGCGATCCGGCAGTCAATGGGTGCGAGCCGACAACATGTCGTTTGGCAAGTGCTGACCGAAACTGTCCTCCTCACCGCCGCCGGTGGATTGCTCGGCGTGGTAGTGGGCGCGTGGGGAACTCAATTGCTCCAGGTTCTTGGTGCGAATCGCTTGCCGCTCGGTGCCCACATTGTTTTCGATGGCGAACTTGCGGCGATCGGCCTCATTAGCGCAGTCGTTCTCGGGATCGTAATCGCGGTACCCATCGCGTGGTTTAACCTCGGCAGCCACCTGGCCAACGCGCTCCAATCCGAATCGCGCTCTGGCACGATCAACCGCGCCACCCAGCGCCTTCGCCACGGCTTCATCGTCGCGCAGATCGCGCTCGCCTTCGTTTTGCTGGCCGGCGCCGCGCTGCTCGGGCTCAGCTTAAAAAAGGTGATGGCGGTGTCTCCTGGTTTTCGCGCCGACCATGTTCTCGCCGGTGAGTGCATTCTCACGTGGCAACTGTCGCAGGACCCGGTCGGGACTGTTGATCGCTTGTTGGATTCCATCCAACAGCAACCCGGAATCGCCGCTGTCGGAACGATCACGAATATCCCGCTGAGCGGGGATAGCGGCAAAGCCGCGATCACACCGAAGGGATATGTGCCGCCGCCCGGCCAATCCGTGCACGGTCATTATTCCTACGGCGTCGACGGTGATTACTTCACTGCGCTGGGTATTCCGCTGCGCGAAGGGCGCTTCCTGACCTCAGCGGATTCTCACCGCCCGGAACGCGCCTGCGTGATCGATGAGGATTTGGCCCGGCGTTACTGGCCAAACGGGGGCGCGCTCGGCCAGCAGGTCTTTCGTGGCAACGAATCGGAGGAAGCAAAGCTCTTCACAATCGTCGGCGTTGTCGGCGCGGTAAAACAGATGGAGCTGACAGAGTCCCCGGGGCAGGGGGCGGTTTACCTGCCCTACGTCCATCGTACCGGTGACAGCAGCGTTTTCGTCGTCGCGCGGACGAGCCAGCGCCCGGAAGCGTTTGCGGAGACGCTGCGAAAACTGGCCCGCGCCGCGCATCCTGATCTCGCGATCGGTGGTATCCGCTCGATGGAAACGCGCGTCGAGGAAAGTCTTGTCCCGCGTCGGTCGCCTGCGCTCCTCGCTGGAATTTTCGCCGGCGTCGCGCTGCTCCTGGCGACGATTGGAACTTATGGAGTGCTCAGTTACGCGGTCGCTCAACGCACGCGCGAGATCGGCATCCGAATGGCGCTCGGTGCGCAACGAGGCCAGATCGGTTCGCAATTCCTCTCGTTAGGCCTGCGTCTTCTCGTCGCCGGGACGGTTCTCGGGTTGATCGGCGCCTGGCTCGCTGGAAGGGCGATGCAAAGCGTGCTCTTCGGCGTGCCCGCGCTTCATCTCGCCACTCTTCTCGGCACGGCGCTCGTCCTCGGCGGAGTTTCCTTGATCGCCTGTCTCATCCCGGCGCGGCGCGCCACCCAGGTCGACCCCATGGTCGCGCTCCGTGCTGAATGAAAAATCCAATCGAAAATCGCAATTCGAAAATCGCAAATTCCCATGGCTGATCTCCGCTTCGCTCTTCGCCAATTGCGAAAGTCGCCGGGATTCACCGTTATTGCCGTGCTCACTCTTGCGCTCGGCATTGGCGCGAACTCCGCCATCTTCAGCGTGGTCAACGCCGTGTTGCTCCGGCCGCTGCCGTACCCGAAAGGCGACCGGCTCGTTTACCTGAACGAAGTGATCAATGGGACGAATTCGTCCATCGCGTTGCCGGATTATGTCGATTGGCAGCGCGACAACACTTCGTTCCAGCATCTCGCGCTGACGCGTCTGGAATCACTCAATCTCAGCGACGTTCCCGGCCGCGAACCGGAGCGGATTTCCGTTTCCCTCGCGACGGCGAATTTCTTCGACACCATTGGGCTGCCACCGCACCTCGGCCGGACTTTCACGCCCGACGAAGACAAACCGGGCGCGCCACCACTCGCGGTCATCAGCTATCGGTTGTGGGATCGGGCCTTCCACCAGGACCCGCAAATTGTTGGGCGCGCCATCACTTTGCATGGCCGCCCCATCACGGTGATTGGCGTGATGCCGCGGGAAATGGATTCGCCGCACGGCGCGGATATCTGGCTGTCGCTCATGCGTCGCAGCGCAGTCCCGGGATGGCAGAACCGCGCCAACCACCCGATGTTCTACGCCTGGGGCCGGTTGAAGGATGGCGTCACGGTTGAGCAGGCCCGCGGCGAGATGGCCGCCATCGCGGCGCGTCTCGAGAAACTTTATCCGGCCACGAACGCGGGCACCGGCGTCGCGGTGAAGCCGCTGCTCGATAATCTTCTCGGTAATTACCGGACCAGCCTGTCCTTGCTCCTCGGCGCGGTCGCTGTCGTCTTGCTGATCGCTTGCGCGAATTTGGCGAATCTCCTGGCTGCGCGGGGAGCCGCTCGCGCCCGGGAGTTCGCGGTTCGCGCGGCCCTTGGGGCCAGCCGCGGCCAAATCATCCGCCAACTCCTGCTCGAAAGTTCCGTCATTGCCGCGATCGGCGGCGGGCTTGGAATGGTCTTCGCAATCTGGGGTCGCGACGCGCTGGTCGCGTTCGCTCCGGCGGGCGCACCGCGATTTGATGAGATCGGTTTCGACTGGCGGGTTCTCGCCTTCACGTTTCTGCTCGCGACGTTCACAACGATTCTGTTCGGGCTCTGGCCCGCCTGGCAGGCGGCGAGAGCGGATCTCAATGAAGCGTTGCAAGCCGGCTCTTTCGGCAGCTCGGAATCGAAAGCCGCGCGCCGCAGCCGCGACTGGCTGGTGATCGGCGAAGTGGCGTTGACGCTTCTGCTGCTGACCGCGGCGGGACTGGTCCTCAAGAGCTTCGCGAAAATGCAATCGACTTCGCTCGGCTTCGAGCCTGAGGGACTGTTCAGCGTCCGGATCGAGCTGCCCTACACGAAATACGATGACCTGAACAAGACCCTCACTTTCACCAATGGATTGCTCGAGGAAGTGCGTCGTCTTCCTGGAGTGCAGGCGGCGGCACTGTCATCGAACCCGCCCATGGTCGGCGGCTGGCAGATAAACTTCACCCCGGAAGGCGCGCCGCCGATCGATCCCAGCCAGCAGCCCGCCGGCGATTACGAGGTGGTGGCCGGCGATTATTTCGCGGCGATGAAGATCAACCTCATCCGTGGACGCATCTTCAACGAACATGACCGCGCCGATGCGCCGCCGGTCGTGATCATCGACCAGACCCTCGCCGACCTGACGTTCAAGGGACAGGATCCGCTCGGGAAACGGCTTCTGATCGACACGGAATCCGATGTCGTGGGGGACGGTCCACGGCTTCACGAAATCATCGGCGTGGTGCCGCACCTGAAGTTCCGCGGATACGACGACGCCCAGCCGACGCCGGCGTTTTTCTTTCCGCAAGCGCAGGTCGGGCGCACGAACCTGGTTCTGCTCGTCCGCGCTTCCGGCAACGTGAAGCGGCTCGAAAAACCGATTCGTGAAATCATCAATCGCCTCGATCCGACCCAACCGCTCTTCGATGTTCGGCCGATGGCGGAACGCGTCGCGGAGACGTGGGCGACGCATCGCCTCCTGACATTCCTGCTCACGATTTTCGCGGGCCTGGCGTTGCTTTTGGCCGCCGTCGGACTTTATGGCGTGCTGGCCTACAGCGCTTTTCGCCGGCTGCGCGAAATAGCGGTCCGTCTCGCGCTCGGGGCGCGGCCGGCGCATATCCGCGGCCTGGTCATGGGCCACGGCTTGCGGCTCTTCGGGGCGGGTATCGCTTTGGGCGCTCTCGGAGTGCTCGCGTCCAGCGGCGTGATTCGCAGCTTTCTCTTTGGCGTCAGCCCCCTCGATCCCGAGACCTATCTTGCCGTCGGCCTGCTCCTTTCCGTCGTAACGATCCTGGCCGCGTGGATTCCGGCCCGGCGCGCCTGCCGCGTTAATCCGATTGTCGCGCTGCGCTCTGAATGAACAGAAACAGTGACCTGTGACGTGTGACCTGTGACGAGCAAAACCGACTTCTGACGCCGCTAATGAATTCTTCCAATCGCCAATCGCAATTCGGCAATCGAAAATCCATATGAGCGATCTCCGTTACGCCTTGCGCACGCTGTGGAAATCGCCGGCGTTCAGCATCATCGCCATTGCGACTCTCGCCCTCGGCATCGGTGCGAACACCGCGATCTTTTCCGTGATCGAAAGCGCGTTGCTGCGTCCGCTGCCCTTCCCGAAGGCGGACCGCCTCGTTCGGGTTTACGAGACCTTCGATGAAAATGGCGCGCGCAGTAACACTCTGAATCTGGCAGAGAAAACGGTCCGGCAATGGCGGGAATACGGCAGCGATATTTTCGAAGGAATCGGTGCCGCTACCGGCGCGAGCGTGACCGCCAGCGAGACAGGCGAATCGGCCAAGAGTTTTCCGGCCGCGCGTATCACCGCCAATTTCCTGGATGTGCTCGGTCTCCAACCGGCGCGCGGGAGAAATTTCACGGCCGAGGAAGATCAGCCGGGCGGTCCACGGGTGGTGATTGTCGGTCACGATTTCTGGCAGCGAAATCTCGGCGGACGCGAGGACGTATTAGGTCACGTCATCAAACTCGACGACGCCTCCTACACCATCGTTGGAGTGATGCCGAAGACGTTTCGCCATCCGTATCGCGCGGACCTCTGGCTGCCGATCGGCCTGAACTTCACGGCCAGCGCCCAGCCTAATCATTATCTCTATGGCGTGGCCCGCCTCCGCCCGGGTCTCACGCTGGAGCAGGCCGATGCAGCCGGGCGCCGGATGTGCGCGGCGATTATTCAGGCGTCCCCGGATCCGGCTAACGCCCTGCGCGCTTACCTGATTCCGCTTCGGGACAGCTTCGTCACCGATCTGCGGCCGAAACTTCTCCTCATCGCCGGCGCCGCGCTTTGCGCACTGCTGGTCGCCGCCGCGAACTTCGCTGGATTGATGCTGGCGCGCGTAGTCGCGCACGATGGAGAGATGGCTCTGCGCGCGGCCCTGGGCGCGACCCGCGGTCGCCTCATCCGGGAAGGCTTGGTGCAAGCGCTGGTTTTGGCGGCGTTCGGAACCATGTTCGGTTTACTCATCGCGGGCTGGCTCACACCTGCCCTCGTCGCGCTCAGTCCGGAGGGCGCGGACGCCACCGGCAGCGCGATCCGCGAGTTCGATCATGGCGTCCGACTTGATTGGCCGGTGTTCGCTTTCGCCGCGGGCGCGATGCTCCTCATTGGCGTAGGCTTTGGGTTGCTGCCAGCCTGGCGCGCGTCGCGGACGGATTTGCGCAGTGCGCTGGGCAGCATCGGGCGCGGATCGACTCTCGATGGCGCCACCCGGCGTTTGCTCAGCGGTCTGATCGTGGCGGAGATCGCCATCGCGGCGGTTCTGCTCATGGGGAGCCTGAGCCTTACGCAATATTTTCGAAAGGTTGTGCGCGAGCCCTGGGGATTCACCACCGATCGCCGCGTGGTCTTTAACGCGATGCTTTCCGAGCGTCTTTTTTCCTCGGTCGAAGCCCGGATGCGGACGATTGAACAAACGCTGACAGAATTACGGGCGCGGCCCGGTGTTCGTTCCGCCGCGGTCACCGCGCCGTCGCCGATGGAAGCGGCCCGCGATCTGATGGGTTGCGTTCCGGAAGGGAGCCAGCCGCCGGAGCCACGCGGGATTTACGTGGCCTACATGCGCGGGGCCGGGCCGGGATATTTCTCGACCATCGGCCAGCGCCTTCTCCGCGGCCGGGAATTCGCCGAGACCGATCGCGGCGACGCTCCGCCCGTGTGTATCGTGAACGAATCGTTCGCGAACCGTTTTTGGCCCGGACAGGATCCTTTGGGCAAGAGAGTCAAACACGGACGCCTCGATAATTCGCGTCCGTGGTACACCGTCGTCGGAGTCGTGGCCGATACCAAGGCGATTGCCGATCCGCACGACGGCGAGGTCGTCGGAACCGTTGCGTTGCCATTGTCGCGCTGGCTGGCCATTGGCGGCGACGAAATGACTTTCGTGGTCGAGGGCGCGGGAGAACCGAAGTCTCTTGAAAGCGATCTGCGCCACGCGCTCTCTCGCGCGGATAATCGGCTCGCCGCCTACAGCCTCATTTCTCTCGACGACGCGGCGGCGGAATCGTGGGTGACCGAGCGTTTCCTTTTCGTTCTCGTCGCCCTCTTTGGCGCGCTCGGACTCCTCCTCGCCTCGATCGGTGTTTATGGATTGCTCGCTCTGCAAGTGACGCGGCGAACCCGCGAGTTTGGAATTCGGCTCGCTCTCGGCGCGACCGCGCGAGCCCTGGTCCGCCTCGTCGCGGCGCAGGGGGTGCGTTTGTTGGCGTTGGGATTTTTCGCCGGCGGCGTGGCCGCATGGGCCGCGACGCGAGTCATCCATCATCAATGGCCGGAAATTCCGGCGAGCGGTCCGTGGATCTGGGTCGGCGCCATCATTGTGCTTTCCGCAGGCGTCGCGGCCGCGTCGTGGTTGCCGGCGCGCCGCGCGTCGCAGGTCGATCCGATCATCGCGCTTCGAGCGGAATGAACAAAGGGAGTGACCTGTGACGTGTGACAAGTGACATGCAAATCCAATGAACGATCTCCGCTGCGCTATCCGCCAACTCCTTAGTTCTCCCGGTTTCACTTTTGTCGCGGTCCTGACTCTCGCGCTCGGCATTGGGGCGAACACGGCGATCTTTACCGTCGTCAACGCCGTGTTCCTGGAGAAGCTGCCGTATCGGGACGCAGATCGAATCGCCGTAATCTGGGAAACGAACGCGGCCAGGCCGGGACGTTCCAACGTGGTCGGTCCCGCGAATTTCATCCGATGGAAAGAACGGGCCACGGCATTCGAAAGTCTCGCGGCCTACGCGGAGACGCGCGCCAACCTCGTCGATGGCGGCAATCCGGAAGAATTAATCGCCCAAAACGTCACGGCGGAGTATTTTTCGGTGATCGGCGTCGAGCCCTTTCTGGGACGCGCGTTTACGTCCGAGGAGACGTCGAATCCAAAATCTTCGTCGGTCATTCTGAGTTACGAACTGTGGCAGCGCCGCTTTGGCTCGGACCCTTCGGTTGTCGGTCGCGCTATCCAGTTGAATGGGAAACCACAGACGGTGATCGGCATCATGCCTGCCGGCGCCCGGCTGTATTTGAAGGCGGGATCTCTCGTCGATAAACCGGTCGATTTCTGGTGGCCCTTCGTTATGGGACCGGAGGCTCGCGAGCCGAGAGGGCGTTACCTGTCCGTGATTGGGCGCCTCAAAACGGGTGCGACCATGGAGAAGGCGCGCGCGGAAATGAATGCAATTTCCAGCAGTCTCGTGGCCGAATTGCCGGAGTTCGATACCGGCTGGGGCATCAAGCTCGCGTCGTTGCGACAGGAGTTGTCGAGCGAGCTTCGACCCGCGCTCTTTCTCTTGTCGGGAGCGGTTGCTTTTGTGTTGCTCATCGCCTGCGCGAACGTAGCCAATCTTTTGCTGGCGCGTGGAGCCGCGCGGCGACACGAGATGGCGATCAGGAGTGCGCTCGGCGCCACCCGCGTTCAGATAATCAAACAACTTCTGACCGAAAGTCTCGCCCTGGGAATACTCGGCGGTTTGCTAAGCCTGCTGGTGGCGCAATGGAGTCTCGCGCTCCTCGAAGCATTGAGCCCCGTCGAATTGACGGCGGCGCGTCATCTCTCTTTAAGCGGTCCGGTGCTCGCATTCACCGGCGCCGTGACCCTGCTGACGGCGACGGCGTGTGGTTTGGCGTCGGCCCTGGCCGGTTCACGCGATGAGGTGCAACAAGCGCTGGCCCAGGGTGGACGCCAGATCGGCGGCGGGTTGCGCCACCGGAAATTGCGCCACGCTTTCGTAATCGCGGAGATTGCACTTGCCGTGGTGTTGCTCGTGGGAGCCGGCTTAATGCTGCGCAGCTTCGCTTCGATGCGCCAGGTCGATCCCGGATTCGACCCCGCCAACGTGTTGACGATGCGGATGCAATTGCCGCGGGCCAAATACCCGGACGACCCCGCGCGAATCCGTTTCTTTCGTGAAGTGACCGATCGCGTCGCCGCCCTGGCTGGAGTGCAGGCTGCGGGAACGGTGAGCTATTTGCCGATGGCGGGCCTCGGCGCCGCCACGAGCTTCAGCATCGAAGGTCAACCTCCCGCCGCACCGGGGCAGGACAAGTCGACGGCGGTCACTGTGTGCCAAAATGGATTCTTCCAGGCGCTCAAAATACCGCTTTTGCGCGGGCGCCTCTTTACCGAGCAGGAGATGCAGCAGAAACGCGACGTCGTCATCATCAATGAAGCGCTGGCTCGCCAATATTTCCCGAACGAAGACCCGATCGGGAAACGGATCACGATCAGCATGAACGATCCGGATGTGCCGACAGAAATTATCGGAATCGTTGGGGACACGAGGGCGGTCGATCTGGTTACGCCCGCTCGGCCGCAAAGCTTTTGGCCTCACCCGCAGCTCGCCTATAACCTGATGACGCTGACGGTGCGGACGGCGGGTAATCCACTCGGATCGGCCCAGGCCATCGAGGCGCAGATTCATGCGCTTGATAAGGATCAGCCGGTCTCCGATGTGCGAACGATGGAGGGATGGGTGGCGAGATCGCTTGCGCAAACCCGTTTCAGTTCACTCCTGCTGGTGGCGTTTGCCAGTCTGGCACTGCTCCTGGCCGCCGTGGGGATTTACGGCGTCATGTCCTACGCGGTGAGTCAGCGCACTTCGGAAATCGGCGTCCGCCTGGCCGTAGGGGCTGAAGACAAAGACATCCTCAGGATGATTGTCTGGGACGGGGCGCGTCTGGCAGGCGTCGGCCTGGCCCTTGGTCTTATCCTCGCCATCGCTTTGAGCCGCACCCTGACCAGCCTGCTTTTCCAAACGATGGCGGGGGACCCGGTGACGTACGCTGTTGTCATCGCAGTTTTGGGTCTGGTTGCGCTTCTGGCCAGCTACTTGCCCGCGCGTCGCGCTTCCCGAATTCCGCTCGTCCAGGCCCTTCGCTACCAATAACCGAATTTCACCAGACCGAACCCAAGCTCCACTCCCATGATCGATTTTCGCTTCGCCCTTCGCCAACTGCTCAAATCACCCGCATTCACCTTTCTCGCTGTCATCACTCTTGCCCTCGGCATTGGGATGAACACCGCGATCTTCAGTTTGATCAACGACCTGTTCCTGAAGGGACTGCCGTTTCAGGAACCCGAGCGCCTCGTCATTCTTCAGGCGGAAGCGAAGGAACGGAATCTTGAGCAACTCCCCATGTCGGTCCCGCGGTTCTGGCATTACCGGGATGGTCAGACCGTTTTCTCAAGTTTCGCGGCGGACTCGGGCAATGGTTACATCCTCACCGGTCTCGGTGATCCGGTGCAGCTCAGCGGCGCCAACACGACCGCGAACTATTTCGACACGCTCGGCCTTCACCCGATTCTCGGCCGTACTTTCCTGCCCGAGGAAGAAATGAAGGCGGATGTCGCGCTCGTGAGCCAAAACTTCTGGCGGAAACATCTCGACTCCGACCCGCACGCCATCGGCCGCAGCATCACCTTGAATGGCGTCCCGACTACGATCGTCGGGGTGCTGCCGAATCCGCCAATCCAGTGGTTCGGGCGCGACTGCGATATCTTTACGGTAAAGCCCTTTTATCTGCCGGGACTGAGTGAGGAGCGCCTGATGCGCGGCGTCAGTTTCCTGCGGGTGGTGGGACGATTGAAGCCGGGAGTAACGGCCGATCAGGCAAAGGCGGCGCTTCAGGTCCTGCAACAAAGTTATCGCCAGGAACGTCCGGAAAACGCGGACAACACCTGGTCGCCGGTCGTCCTTTCCGCGGCGGAAGACGCGGTGGGAAATTTGCGTCCCGCATTTTTCACCCTCCTCGCGGCGGTTAGTTTTGTGTTGCTGATCGCCTGCAGCAATGTCGCGAACCTCTTGCTGGTTCGGTTCACCGGGCGGCGGCGCGAGATCGCGTTGCGCATGGCGCTGGGAGCATCGCGCAGCGGCGTGGTCCGTTTGTTCGTCTTTGAGAGCATGCTCGTGAGTTTGATCGCCGGCATCGTTGGGACCTGTCTCGCTCTCTGGGTCGTCTCGGTCATTCCCAAGATCGCGGGCGACAATCTCCCCCTCGAGGACGGACTAACCTTGAACGCTCCCGTGCTCCTTTTCACTCTGGGAATCTCGCTCCTGACCGGGCTCGCCATGGGAATGTATCCGGCCTGGCAAAGCTCCCGGGCCGATCTCGTCGATGGCTTGAAGGATGGTGGCCGGGCCATGACCGGCAGCCTCGGGCAGCAACGCTTGCGCCGTGGCCTGGTTTCCGCCCAGGTGGGGCTCTCGGTCATTCTGCTCGCCGGCGCGGGCCTGCTCATCGCCAGCTTTGTTCGGCTAAGCAAACAGCCGACCGGTTTCAAATCCGAGCGTATCTGGGTCGCAGCGATTGGTCTACCTCCGGGGCAGTATCCCGACTCCGAATCGAAGGCGCGTTTTGCCGATCGCCTGCTCGCCGAATTGAAAAATACGCCGGGCGTCGAGATGGCCGCGGTGAGCGATGGAGTTCCGCTGGCGGGAGGAGGGGGCCGTTCGCCTTATGCCCGCGTGGACGGTAATCCGGCGCCGGTCAATCAGCGCCCGCTCGGGCTGACCCGAAGCATTTCGCCGGGATTCCTGAAAGCGTTCAGCATTCCGCTACTCGCCGGGCGAGACATCGACGAACGCGACGGCACGGATAAACCGCTCGTTGTTCTCGTCAGTAAAGCGACCGCGAAGAAGCTTTTCCCGGGAGGCGAAGACCCGATCGGCAAACG
>Ga0066652_100001478_pt1 | contig 12249 bp, 16 predicted proteins | sample GraSoiAngelo_101_FD_71413 | JGI IMG/M metagenome (GOLD analysis project Ga0066652, IMG submission 71413) | Grasslands soil microbial communities from the Angelo Coastal Reserve, California, USA - 14_0903_02_30cm | ecosystem: Environmental > Terrestrial > Soil > Grasslands | place: USA...
GAAGAGGGCCTTGCGGCCGTACAGGTCGCTGACGCGGCCCCAGAGCGGCGTCGAGACGGTGGCCGTCAACAGGTAGGCCGTCACGACCCACGAGAGCTGGTCGAGCCCGCCGAGGTCACGCACGATGGTCGGCAGCGCCGTCGACACGATCGTCTGGTCGAGCGAGGCGAGCAGCATCGCCAGCAGCAGGCCGGAGAAGGTGAGGATCACCTGCCGGCGGTTCAATGAGGTGGAGTCGGTCACGGCTGCCTCCTTGGTCTACAGCGACTAGAAAAATACTGTAACAGAAAGAACACTGCGACTGTATAGTAAGGTCATGCCGGGACTCCGGGAGCGCAAGAAGCAGCAGACGAGGGAGCAGATCGCCGATACCGCGCGGCGCCTGTTCGTCGAGCGGGGCTTCGACCAGGTGACCGTGGCCGAGGTGGCGCGCGAGGCCGACGTCTCGGAGAAGACGGTCTTCAACTACTTCCCTACCAAGGAGGACCTCTTCTACTGGCGATTGGAGGAGTTCGAGGAGGAGCTGCTCGGCGCCATCCGCGAGCGCGAGCCGGGCGAATCCTTCCTCGCGGCCTTCGGACGCTTCGTGCTCCAGCAGCGCGGCATGCTCGCCGCGGACGATCCCGACACGATCGAGTACCTCGCCGGAATCACCCGCCTGATCAGCGAGAGCCCGGCCCTCCTGGCGCGCGAGGCCCAGGTCTTCGACCGCTACACGAGCTCACTGGCCTCGCTGATGGCCGCGGAGACGGGGGCCCGCGAGGACGACGTCGAGCCCTGGGTCGCGGCCAACGCGCTCATGGGCGTGCACCGCGCCCTGGTCGACTATTCGCGCAGGCGGATCCTGGCCGGCGCGCGCAACCCGGGCCTGTCGCGCTCCGTTCGCGCCCAGGGCAAGCGGGCGCTGTCCCTTCTGGAGGAGGGGCTGGGACGCTACGGCGCCTGAGCCAGGCGCTCGGCGACCCGGTCGAAGAAGCCGCCCCAGCCCTTCTCGGTCGCCTCGTACTGCTCGGGCCTCATGTGGCCCCGCTGCTCGAACAGCATCTCGGTGCGGCCGTCGCCAAGATCGGTGAGGACCACGGTGCAGAGCTCGAAGCGGTCGTCCTGGGGCTGGTCCGTCACCGTGAACACGAGCCGCTCCGGCTCGGCCACCTCGCGGTACTCGCCCCTCCAGTGCATCTCGCGGCGGCCGGGCCCTGCGAACATCGTCAGCCGCCAGGTGCCCCCCGGCCGGACGTCCATCGAGACGCTGTCCAGCGGCACCTCCGATTGCGGGCCGCCGAACCAGTCCGCGAAGGCCTCCGGCTCGGTCCACTCCCGCCAGACGCGCTCGCGGGACGCGTCGAAGACCCGCTTCATCGTGAGGCCGTACTCAGTCATCTCGCACCCGCTCGTCGAGCCTGTCGAAGCTTCCCTCCCAGAAGCGACGGTACAGCTGGAGCCACTCGGAGACGTCCTTCAGCGGTCCGCCGCGCAGGCGCGAGGGGCGGAGCTGCGCGCTGCGGCCGCGCTCGATCAAGCCCGCCCGCTCGAGTACGCGCAGGTGCTTGGACACGGCCTGGACCGTGATGGGGAAGGGTTCCGCCAGCTCCTTGACGGTGGCGTCGCCCTCGGCGAGCCGCCCGAGGATCGCCCGCCGGGTGGGATCGGCCAGGGCCGCAAAGGTGACGCTGAGCTGGTCGCTGCCCATGCTGCTCATCCAGTAGGTTGCACAACTTGGCGGTTGAATATAGTAGCCGCGGCTCCCGACGAGAAGGAGGACACAGATGGGAAGGATCGTCGTAACCGAGTTCATGTCCCTGGACGGCGTGGTGGAGGATCCGGGCGGCTCCGAGGACTTCAAGCACGGCGGCTGGACCTTCGAGTTCTCGCGCGGCGACGACGGCGACAAGTTCAAGGTCGACGAGACGATGGAGGCGGACTCGCAGTTGCTCGGTAGGGTCACCTACGAGGGCTTCGCCGAGGCCTGGCCGTCGCGCGAGGGCGACTTCGCCGACAAGTTCAACGAGATGCCGAAGTACGTCGTCTCTTCGACGCTGAAGGATCCGGACTGGGCCAACTCCCACGTGCTCGAGGGCGACCCCGCCGAGGCCGTCGCCAAGCTCCGTGAGGAGCAGGACGGCGTCATCCTCGTCGCCGGCAGCGTGCAGCTGGTTCAGACCCTGATCGACAACGACCTGGTGGACGAGCTGCGCCTGATGGTCTTCCCGGTCGTGCTGGGCAGCGGCAAGCGCCTGTTCGGCGAGACGAGCGACAAGAAGACGCTCCGCCTCAAGGACTCCAAGGTCGTCGGCGACGGCGTCGCGATCCTGACCTACGAGCCGGCCGCGTAGCGGTGGTGGATCGCCAGCGCGTTCCCATCCGGGTCCTGGAAGAAGGCTTGCAGGCAGACGCCTGAGTCGATCGTCTCACCCGTGAACTCCACGCCCCGCTTCTCGAGCTCCTGGTAGGCGCCCTCGAAGTCATCGACGTGGAACTCGATCGGATGGTTGTTCGTCTTGTGCTCGATCCCGAAGCCGTCCGACTGCATCACGGCGACCGTGAGGTTGCCGGTATCGAACTCCACGGCGGGCATGCTTCCCCAGCGCTTGCGCTCGGGGAGCTCGAGCACGCCGCCGTAGAAGTCGACGGCCTTGTCGAGGTCCTTCGTCGAGACGGTGATGAAGTCCGTGCCGGTGATCAGGGGGGACATTGCTTCTCCTTTCGGGGGGCGGCTACGGTGAGCGCATGGCGACCTGGGACGACGTGCGGCGGATCGCACTTAGCCTGCCAGAGACGAGCGAGGGCTCGTCGCACGGCAACACCGCCTGGAAGGTCAAGGACAAGACGTTCGTCTGGGAGCGGCCGCTGCGCCAGTCGGACGTCCGGGCGCTCGGCGAGGGCGCTCCCAGCGGGCCGATCCTCGGCGCCCGCGTGGAGCACCTCGTGGCCAAAGAGGCGCTCCTCGCCGACGACCCTTCGGTCTACTTCACCACGCCGCACTTCGACGGCTTCGCCGCCGTCCTGATCCGCCTCGAGCCGATCGGTCTCGAGGACCTCCGCGAGGCGGTCGTGGAGGCCTGGCTCGCGCGAGCGCCGAGGCGACTCGCCAAGCAGTACACGGAGACCGAGCTCAGCCACGGCGATCGTTGAGCCGGGCGGCCTGCGTCGTCAAGTAGTGCTGCTCCGGGACGCTGGTGGTCCGGGCGGCCGCAGTCTCGTACTCGCCGACCGCCTCGTCCCCCCGGCCGGCCCGCTCCAGCAGGTGGGCTCGGACCGCGTGCAGGCGATGGTGACCGGCCAGCGGCTCGTCGAGCTCCTCGAGCAGGCGGAGGCCCGCCTCCGGTCCGTCCACCATCGCGACCGCGATGGCCCGGCTGAGCGCGACCATCGGGTTGTCGGTCATCCGCTCCAGGAGGTCGTACCAGGCGACGATCTCGCGCCAGTCGGTGTCCTCCACCCGGGCGGCGCGGTCGTGGACGGCGGCGATCGCGGCCTGGACCTGGTACTCGCCCACCGCGCCCCTCGCTACCGCCTCGGTGATCAGCTCTGTCCCCTCGACGATCAGGTCGCGATTCCAGAGCGCCCGGTCCTGCTCCTCCAGGGGGATCAACTCGCCGCGCTCGCCGGTGCGGGCCGGCCGGCGCGCCTCGGTCAGGAGCATCAGCGCGAGCAGCCCCGCCACCTCGGGGTCGCCGGGGAGGGCCGTCCGGACGGCTCGCGTCAGGCGGATCGCCTCGGCCGACAGCTCGCCGCGCGCGAGCTCGCTGCCGCCGCTCGTGACGTAGCCCTCGTTGAAGATCAGGTAGAGGACGTGGAGGACCGAGCGCAGCCGCTCGGCCCATTCGCGCCGCCCGGGCATGGCGAACGGGACGTCGGAGCCCTTGATCGCCTGCTTCGCCCGGCTGATCCGCTGGGCCATGGTCGACTCGGGGACCATGAAGGCGGCCGCGATCTCGCCCGTCGTGAGCCCGCCCACGGCCCTGAGCGTCAGGGCGATCGCCGAGGCGGGCGTCAGCTGCGGGTGGCAGCACATGAACATGAGCACCAGGCTGTCGTCGTGGCCCGGCGCCGGCTCGGCCTCGGGCGGCTCCTGCGCCGCGGCCAGCTCCTCGCGCCGGCGCCGCGCGCCTTCGCTCCTCATGCGGTCGGTCATCCGCCGCGAGGCCACATGGATCAGCCAGCCCACCGGGTTGTCGGGGGTGCCGCGGGCGGGCCAGCTCCTGGCCGCCTCGAGCATCGCCTCCTGAACGGCGTCCTCGGAGTCCGCGAAGTCACCGAAGCGGCGCACGACCGCGCCGAGGACCTGCGGCGCCGCCTCGCGCAGCAGGTCCTCGATGGCCGGTCGTCGGCTCACGCGTCCGAGCCGGGCGTGCCCATGATCTCGCGGACCTCGATGCGCTGTCTGAGCGGGACGCCGTTCGGGCCGGGCGCCGCCGAGGTCTCCGCGGCGATCTCGACCGCGCGCTCGGGCGACTCCACGTCCACGATCCGGTAGCCGGCCAGGAGCTCCTTGGCCTCCGGGAACGGCCCGTCGGTCACGACGGGCGTGCCTTCGCCGTCGTGGACCACGATCTTCGCCAGCTCCGGCCCGGTCAGGGCCTGCGCCTCGACGAGCTCGCCCCGCTCGCTGAGCTCCTCGTTCAGCCGAATCTGGAAGTCGATGTGAGCCTTGGCGTCCTCCGGCGCCCACTTGGTGAGCGGCTCATTTGTCGTCTCGGTGGACTCGTAGTTCTGGATGAGCATGAACTTCATCTCGGTTCTCCCTTCTCAGGTGCGCCCAGATTGGCGCGTTCACCCGGATGTCGGAGTCGCGATAGCGTCTTCGACATGGCGGAGACGTACACGAGCGGCCTGTGGACGGTGAAGTCCGGGGAGGAGGACGCCTTTGTCCAGGCGTGGACCGACTTCGCGTCCTGGGCGAGCGGCTTCGAGGGCTCGGGCACCTTCCGGCTCGTCCGCAACCTGGACGAGCCGAACCACTACCAGAGCTTCGCGCCCTGGGAGAGCTTCGAGGCGCAGGACGCCTGGAAGAAGGAGCCCGAGTTCCGCGAGCGGATCGGACGCGTGCGCAGCCACTGCGACGACTTCGCGCCCTTCGTCTACGAGCTCGTCACGCAGGTGGAATAGGCGCCTCGGAGACGACCGGAGGCTCTACTGTCGGGGCGTGACGATCCTGGTCGCGGGAGCCACGGGGAACGCCGGCGCCGCGGTGGTCCGGGCGCTCGCCGATGCCGGCGAGGACGTCCGCGCCCTCGTCCGCGAGGGCGGCGCGGACCTCCCGGCGGGAGCGGAGCCGGCCGAGGCGGACCTGGGTCGAGCCGAGACCGTCGAGCGCCACCTGGACGGAGTCTCCGCCGTGTTCATGCTCAGCGGCTACGAGGGGCTCGACCAGAGTCTCCCCGCCATGCGCGAGGCGGGCGTTCGGCGGGTCGTACTGCTGTCGAGCAGCGCCGCGCCCACCGGCGACCTCGACAACGCGGTGGCCCGCTACCACATCCTCTCCGAGCGGGCGGTGCGCGACTCCGGCCTCGGCTGGACCTTCCTCCAGCCGAACAGCTTCATGTCGAACGCCTATCGCTGGCTGCCCCAGCTTCGCGGCGGGGACGTCATCCGCCTGCCCTTCGCGGACGTGCCCATCGCGATGATCCACCCGGACGACCTGGGTGCGGTCGCCGCCGCTGCGCTGAGCTCAGCGGAGCACGAGGGGCGCGCCTACCGGCTCAGCGGCCCGCGGGCCTTGCGCCCCGAGGAGCAGGTGGCGATCCTGGCCGATGCGACCGGCCGGCCGATTCGCTTCGAGCCCCAGTCCGACGAGGAGGCGCGCGCGGAGATGGAGGCCGCGATGCCGAAGGCGTATGTCGACGCCTTCTTCGAGTTCTTCGCCGAGGGCACCGTCGACGAGACGACGGTGCACCCGACGGTCGCAGACGTGACCGGCCGGGAACCGCTCGGCTTCGAGCAGTGGGCGGCCCCCCACGCCGACGACTTCCGCTGAGCTAGCCGTGGGCCACGGCGCGCCGCCAGGTCTCGAGGTAGGCCTCGGCCGAGCGGAAGAGCAGCCGCAGCGCCGTCTTGCCGCCCCTTCGCCGCTGCATCCTCGCGAGCAGGTCCGGGAACAGCCCGTAGTGGGCTACGCCGTCCTTGTTCAGGTTGAACGTACGGCTGCCCGACACCTCGCAGACGAACGTCACCCTGCGGTCGTATGACCTGAACGACTTCGGGAGCGGCTTCGTGCGGGCGTCCGGCTCCGGGCCGGGCAGCGCGTTCAGGCCGCCGGTGTCGGTGCCGAGCCCCACGCCGAAGAAGCGCTTGCCGCGCCGGAAGCGGCGCAGCTCGAGGAAGCGGGAGATCAGTCCGCTCGTGTTGTTCGGCCTGGCGACGGCGAAGCCGCCCAGGGCGTAGAGCCGCCTGAGGTCGGAGTCCGTCCAGAACCCGCCGGTGTTCGTGTGGCTCGAGACGAGCGGATAGTGCTCCTGCTCGGCGATCCTCAGGACCTGGAGCCTCGCCTTCTCGCTCAGGTGATCGGTCTCGATGAGGATGTGGTTGGCGATCAGCCGCCTGATCAGGTACTCGCCGAGGCTCGTCAGGCCCTTGGAGTTGCATTGCTTGCCGGGCGGATAGACGGGGACGGCTCCGGTGGTGAGCAGGGGGGACAGCGCCGGGTAGTAGCGCGTCAGCGCCATCACCAGCGGCAGGCTGAACGTGACCTCCTCGCCCTGGCCGGCCTCCGGACAGGGGCCCGTCTGGAAGTAGCGGCCCGTCTGGAGCGCGTTCATCCCGTTGATGAAGATCCCCTCGGCGCCGGGCTCGAGCGCCGCCCCGGCGAAGGCGTTGTTCACCCAGTGCGCGACGAACAGCGAGCGCACCCCCCAATGCCGGAACTGCCGGATCCCGCGGTCCACGTCCGCTCGCGTGCACTGGGGCGCGCCGCGGAACTCGCCGCAGCCGAAGAGGTTCGACGACTCGACCCCGATCAGCACCGCCAGCTTGCCCCGCTTGATGACCCGGCGGGCCTGCCTGGGGCTGTAGACGAGCCGGAACCAGCCGCGGCCGGGCCCCCCGCTCTGCGCGTCGACGTAGTCCCGGAGCGCGCGAAGCCGGCGGATCTCGAGCCGGATCGTCTCGGTCTCGTCGCAGGAGTGCGAGTGGAGCGGCTCGATCCGGCAGAGCGGCTCGTCCTCGACGGTCTGCGCCACGACCAGCCGCTCGCCGGCCTCCCAGGCCCGCTTCAGCCACACGTAGTAGGTCTGCTGGTGGGTGTAGGTGTCGTGCACCGGCCAGCCGGCGAAGGTCGGCCAGCCGTGCGTGTCGTGGTTCCCGACGGGCGAGCCGCTCCGGAGCAGGTTGCCGGTCACGTCGAGCGAGCCGTTCGAGCCATGGTCGTCCTCGTCGTGGCCGAGCGCTTCGGTGATGCCGAAGCGGTCGAAGCTCTCGCCGTAGACGACCCGCCCGCCGGCGCGCATGTCCGCGGTGATGTGAAGGTGCGCGTCGGCGAAGCCGAACAGCTTGCCGCGGCGCGATCTCCCCCTGAACGGCCGCCCCCGCGCGCCCAACGCGGCCTCGGGGTAGCGCTTGCAGCCGCGGTCCCTCACGAAGGAGAACGCCCTCGCCCGTCCCCGCGTTCGCGCGGCCACCAGGACGAGGTTGCCGCCGCGCCTGACCGCGAGCTGGCCTCCGTCGACGGTGGAATGAATCGAGAAGGAGCGTCGCGAGAGCCGCCGCGGCGCCCACTCCGCGTTCAGGCCGGGCTTGTCCGCTCGTCCGACCGCGCCGCCGCCCACGCTGAGCAGCTTGCGGCTCCGGTCGTAGAGGAGGTAGGTGCCAAGCCCGGTCGGCTTCGCGAAGAAGGCCTCGGCCGCCTGCCTCCTGCGCCGGTCGGCCCGGTAGCCGCCGTCGTCCGCCCGGACGTACCTGTGCCGCGCTACGGACTTGACGGCAAGGCAACGGTTGGCGACCGCGTATCGAGACTTGAACGCCCCGGCGCCGAACGCTGACGGCACCGTGAGCAGACCGACGACCAGGACGGCCCCCGCTGCGCGTGTCAGCGGCGCTGCGATGGGCAGAGCTTAAATCGCCCTCGAGGCGGCGAGCGCGTATACCCTCGCGCCGTGAGAGCCGAGCCCAAGACGCTGAGAGACGCGCTCATCGCCCGCGCGGCGAGCGATCCGGACCGGATCGCCTACGACGACGGGGAACGCCGGATCACCTTTGGCGAGCTCGCCGGAAGCGCGGAGCGGCGGGCCGGGCAGCTCGCGGCCATGGGAGTGGGCCCGGGTGACCGCGTGGCGCTCGTCATGGCGGCCGGCATCCCGTTCGCGGAGACCTTCTGGACCCTCCAGCTCCTCGGCGCCACCTCGTGCTCGTTCAATCCCGCGGTGCCGATGCAGACGCTCGAGCGGCGCATCGAGGGGATCCGGCCGCGGCTCGTGCTCACCGACGACTGGCGCGACGACGCTTCGCCCGTGGCCGGCCCGGCACCCGAGCCGCAGCTCGGCGAGGACGCCATCGCGTTCATGCAGCCGACCTCGGGCACGTCCGGGGAGCCCCGGGCCGCCATGATCCGCCACCGCAACGTCGTCGGCTATCTCCGCGAAACCAACAGCCGAGACAAGACGACCGAGGCCGGCGTCCTCGTCGCCTGGGTTCCTCCGTGGCACGACCTGGGGCTGATCAAATTCGTGATCGCGGCGGTCTACCACGGCGCGGTCTGCCACATCGTGCCGCCCGCCGTGCGCACGATCCCGGACTGGCTCGGGACCATCTCCCGTGTCCGGGGAACGATGACCGGGGCGCCCGACTTCGCCTATCGCCTCGCCTGCCGCATGGTCGATCCCGGCTCGGTCGACCTCTCGTCGCTGCGCTACTGCATCAACGGTGGCGAGCCCGTGCGCCGCTCCACGATCGACCGGTTCGAGCGGCGCTTCGGCGTCAACGCGGTCGTACAACCCGGCTACGGCCTGGCGGAGACGACACTCGGCGTCGCCGCTCATCCCCTGGGCGAGCCCCTGACCGTGGATCGCTCCGGGAACGTCTCGTGCGGCACGCCGTTGCCCGGGGTCGAGGTACGAGCGTCCGGCGACGCCTCGGCTCCGGGGGAGATCCTCGTGCGGACGGACTACATCTTCGCCGGCTACTTCGACGCGGTCGACGAGACGCGCAAGTGCCTGCGCGACGGCTGGCTGCACACCGGTGACGTCGGCTATCTCGCGGACGATGGCCAGCTCTACGTGCTCGGGCGCCGTCGAGCGATGCTCAAGCGGGGCGGCGCGGTCGTCCCTCCCCGCGAGCTCGAGGAGGCCGCCGAGGAGGTTGACGGGGTACGGCTGGCGGCCGCCGTCAGCCTGCCCGCTCCGTCGGCCGTGAGCGAGGTCATCACCGTGGTCATCGAACCGACGCGCGCCGGCGAAGGCCCCTCAACGGAGCTCTCGGTCGAGGTGTCGCGCGCGATCGCGGCCACCTCGGGGTTCACGCCCGGCGAGGTGGTGATCGTCGCGCCCAGGACGGTCCCGCTCACCCCCAATGGCAAGGTGCGCTACGACCTCCTGCGCACGATGCTGTCGGACGGGATCATCCGCCCGGCGGCGGCTGAAGGATCTGAAGCGTTCGCCGGCTGATCTCGCCGGGGAACTCGCTCAGGTACTCCCCCAGCCAGCGCGCCGCGGCGGCCGCCATCGTCTCCTCCTCGTCGGCCGGCGGAATGGGCTGCCCGCAGACGATCTCGACGCCACCGTCGCTCCTGCGCGCGACCAGCGGCACGATCGGCGTTCGGGTGATCCTCGCCAAGGCGAACCCGCCTCGCGCCAGGGAGATCGTCCCCCCGAGCATTGGGACCTCGACGGCGCCGGCCTCATAGGCACCATCTCGGTAGCCGCCGTCGAGGGTGGTGAACACGAAGCCGCCCGACCGCAGGCCCGCGACCGCGTGATGGAAGGCTGCGGCGCGGTCCCACTCGTCGTCGCCCCTGAGCACCAGCTTTACGCCCGGGCGCGGGGCGAATCGCCCCTGATGCACCACCAGCACCTCACCCGGCAGCCGCACGAGCACGGCGCCCAGCGCGGGGAACAGGCCGATGTGAAACGAGGCGAGGATCAGCGGCGGCCGCAGTTCCTCGAGCCCGGGGTTCGGCAAGATCTCCGGATCGGCCGGCCGGATGTCGGCGTGCTGCAACGAGGCGGAGAGCGCCTCTGACTGGACGAAATTGCCCCAGCTTCGGCGGCGCGCGGCCTTCAGCGCGCGGGGGGCGAGCTCGGGGAATACCGCGGCGAGCCGCTCCTCGGAGATGCCGCGATTGAACGGCGCCAGAAGCCAGGCGAACCGGCGTGCCAGCAGGAAGGCGAGGTGTGGCCAGCGGACGGCCCACAGCCGGAGCGCGTTGACTAGCCGCCCCTTCACAGCCGTGCGAGGTGGTCGATCAAGCGACCGACGCTGATCGATCCGGTCTCGAGCAGCTCTTCGGGATGGGTGTCGCGTCCCACCTCCTCCTCACAGTCGAGCAGCAGCTCGACGATCTCGATCGAATCGAGGCCGAGACCGTCGCTGCCAAGCGAGACCTGATCGTCGAGCCGGCGGCCGTCGAACCGGCCGGTCCATCGCATCGCGAGAATGCCGTAGACGGTCGCCGCGATCTGGGCCCGGTCTGCCACGCGCGAACACTAACTACGGCATCCTTCATCCGATGACGCTGCTCGCCGCGTCGACCTTCGTCTGGATATTCATCCTGCTGCCGCTTCTGATCGTCTGGGCCATCGGCCTGGTCGACATAGTTCGCCGTCCGCTCTCCGGGCTGGCGACGGCCGCGTGGATCCTCGTCGTCGTGGTGTTCCCCTTCGCGGGTACGCTCGTCTACTTCCTGCTGCGCAAGCCGACGCCGGAGGAGATCCGCCTGAAGCGGGCCGCCACCGATCCGGGTCGAGCCGACCGCCGAACCGACGTGGGACCGCGGCCGCCCGTCGACTAGCGGCGTATTCGCCGGACCGCGACCCGGAATGCGCGGTAGGCCGCCTTCTTCCGGCCGCCCCTCGTGAGCAGGCCGGTATGCAGCCCCCAGAGGTCCTTGAAGCGGGGGGCGTACGGGCGCCCGTCGCGCCACGAGAAGTAGACGAACCCGCGCAGCCGCAGCGATCCGCGGGCCCGGCGGAGATAGGCCAGCGACGAGCTGATCCGGCGCGCCTGGCCACGACGTCCCACGATGAAGCGGCTCCGCGGCCCCTTGTCGCCCCAGCCGATCTCGGTCACCCAGATCCTCGCCCCGCGGTCCCCCCGGCGGTTCATGAGCCGGCGGATCGAGCGAAGCAGCCGCCGCAGCTCGCCGGCGTTGCGGGAGTAGGAGTTGATCGCAAGCGTGTCGAACGAGGCCGCCGCGCCCGCGCTGTAGAGCTGTCCGATATAGCGCCGGAGCGGCACCGCGGAGCGCAGCTTGCTCGGCGGCAGACCGGCGGTGACCACCTCCGCGCCGGGATCGGCGGCCTTAATCGCCGCGCCCACGCGCTTCAGCATCGCGGCGTAGGCCACGGCGTTCGCCTTGCCGCACCAGTACAGGCCCAGGCTCGGCTCGTTCCAGACCTGCCAGGAACGGATCGGGAGCTTGCGGGAACGCGGGTGTGAGCGCCAGAGGCTCCCGGCCGGCCCGTAGCGTCGGATGAGCGCCCGCGCGAAGTTTCCCATCACTCCCGGGTTCCCGGGCGGACAGGCCGCCCGCCCGGAGCTCGACGTGTAGAAGCGCGGGGCCTCGAACAGCACCGGGAGGATTCGGATCCGCCGCCGCGCGGCGGCGAGCACGTACTTGTCGTAGCGCCCGAACCTGTACACGCCCGGGCTGGTCTCGATTCGGCGCCAATGGAAGGTCTGACGGATCAGGCCGATGCCCAGCCTCGACTGGCGCCGCAGCTGCCTTGCCCGGTAGCCGTGGCCACCGGCGAAGGCGTCCTCGGAGGTGATGCCGACGAAGTCGCGCCGCACCTTGGCCGCCGCCGCTTCGCTGAAGGGCAAGCCCGCCGGCGCCGCCAGCGCAAGCAGCAACAACAAGTAGAGCCCGATGCGCTTCCGTGTCACAACGGTTCGGATTACACCATCCCCCGGCTCCCGGGAAGGCAAACCGCCCGCGCGAGCCCGGTCCCCCAGATGTAGTTACGATCGCTGGCCTGTCTTCCGCGAACGTGACCGATCGCCCGGTCGTCCGGTCGTCGCCCGAGCGCCCGCCACCGATCCGTAGCCGGCCCCGGCTGCGAAGCCTGGAGTGTGCCGCGCCGGAGGCCGTCGCCGACGGGG
>Ga0066652_100001479_pt1 | contig 12249 bp, 14 predicted proteins | sample GraSoiAngelo_101_FD_71413 | JGI IMG/M metagenome (GOLD analysis project Ga0066652, IMG submission 71413) | Grasslands soil microbial communities from the Angelo Coastal Reserve, California, USA - 14_0903_02_30cm | ecosystem: Environmental > Terrestrial > Soil > Grasslands | place: USA...
GCGCCGACATCTACGGCTTCGACCGGCGCGAGAACCTCGACGTGGCGATGGCGGCGGCGGGGATCGGCGCGGGCGACATCGACGTCGTCCTCGCGTCGCACCTCCATTTCGATCACGCCGGCGGCTTCACCGCGCGCGACGCGTCCGGATCGGTTCGCCCCCGCTTCCCGAACGCGCGCTATCTCGTGAACGCCGGCGAGTGGGACGATGCGATGCATCCGCACGAGCGGAATCGGGCCAGCTACTTCACCGAGAACTACGTGCCGCTGCAGGAGGCGGGCGTGCTCGATCTGACGGCCGACAACGAGGCCGTCGCGCCGGGCATTCGCGTGCAGCGGACCGGCGGCCACACGCGGTTCCACCAGATCATCTACATCGAGTCGGCCGGGAAGACGGCCGTGTTCGCCGCGGATCTGCTCCCGACCACCGCGCACGTCGACGTGCCGTGGATCATGGCCTACGATCTCTATCCGATGGAAACGCTCGAGTTCAAGCGCGCCTTCGTCGCCGAAGCCGTCGAGCGCGAGTACATCGTGTTCTTCGAACACGATCCAGCCGTTGCCGCGGGGATCATTCGACAGAAAGACCGCCGGCTGTATGTAGAACCGGTCGGGTGATTTGGGAATCTGGGAATTTGGAAATTGGAACTGTAAACCCCGTGAACTGTAAACCAGACTGTGAACCGTCCACTGTGAACTGTGAACTGACATGAGCGAAGCGATCACGATTGGGATCATCGGCGGATCCGGCCTCTACGACATGGCCGAGCTGACCGACCGGGAAGAGCGGACCGTCACCACGCCATTCGGCGAGCCGTCGGGGCCGTACATGCTTGGCACGCTGCGCGGCAAGCGCGTGGCGTTTCTCGCGCGGCACGGCGCCGGCCACAAGCTGATGCCGACCGAGCTGAACTATCGCGCCAACATCTTCGGGATGAAGACGCTGGGCGTCGAGTTCATCCTGTCGGCCAGCGCGGTCGGATCGCTGCAGGAGCGCTACGTCCCGCAGCACCTGGTGATTCCCGACCAGTTCTTCGACCGGACCAAGGGGCGCGTGAGCACGTTCTTCGGCAACGGGCTCGTCGCGCACGTCGCGTTCGCGCACCCCGTCTGCGGCGCGCTCGGCGCCATCGCCTACGAGTCGTGCACGAAGGCCGGCGCCACCGTCCACAGGGGCGGCACCTACGTCTGCATGGAAGGGCCGCAGTTCTCGACGCTCGCCGAATCGAAGCTGTACCGGTCCTGGGGGATGGACATCATCGGCATGACCAACCTCCAGGAAGCCAAGCTCGCGCGCGAGGCGGAGATCTGCTACGCGACGATCGCGCTGGTCACCGACTACGACTGCTGGCACCCCGACCACGATTCGGTCACCGTCGACATGATCATCCAGAATCTCGTCGCCAACGCGAAGACGGCGCAGGCGGTGATTGCCGAGGCCGTCTCGCGGCTCCCGTACACCCGCACCTGCGAGTGCGCGAACGCGCTCCAGCACGCGATTCTCACGAGGCCCGAGGCCGTCCCGGATCGCGTCAAGAAGGATCTCGCGCCCATTATCGGAAGGTACTTGAAATAGATGTCCACCATTGTCACCGGCTCGATCGCGTTCGACTACCTGATGTCATTCCCCGGCAAGTTCACCGAGCACTTCCTGCCGGAACACATGAATCGGGTGAGCCTCAGCTTCCTGGTCGACTCGATGGACAAGCGCCGCGGCGGCTGCGCGCCGAACATCGCCTACACGCTGGCGCTGCTCGGCGAACGGCCGCGCCTGATGGGCACGGCGGGGCAGGACTTCGGCGACTACCGCGCCTGGCTCGAGGCCGCCGGCGTCGACACGACGCTGGTCAAGCAGGTCGAGGACAAGTTCACCGCGTCCTTCTTCTGCAGCACCGATTCGGCGAGCAACCAGATCGCCTCCTTTTATACCGGGGCGATGGCGAACGCCGGGGAGCTCTCGTTCCGCACGGTCAAGGGTGCGGACCGCGTGATCATCTCCCCCAACGATCCGCTGGCGATGGTGCAGTACGCCGAAGAATGCCGGACGCTTGGGATCCCCTTCATCTGGGATCCGGGTCAGCAGTGCGCGCGCATGAACGGCGACGAGCTCCGCGCCGGCCTCGCCGGCTCGGCCATCGTCATCTGCAACGACTACGAGTTCGAGTTGATCCGGCAGAAGACCGGGCTCGACGAGGACGGCGTCCTCGCGCATACCGGAGCGCTGATCGTGACGCGCGGCGAGCAGGGCTCGACCGTTCGTTCCGGCGCGCACCACTACGCCATCCCGGCCGTCACCCCGCACGCGGTGATCGATCCGACCGGCGTCGGCGATGCCTTCCGCGGCGGCCTGCTCAAGGGGCTCGCCGCCGGCAGGGACATCGAAGTCTGTTGCCGTCTCGGCAGTATGGCGGCGACCTACGCGCTCGAGCATCTCGGGGGGTCCAGTCACGCCTACACGTGGGACGAGTTCGAGACGCGCTACAACACTCACTTCCCCAAGCTGTAGCTACAGTCGCGCGCGCGTTACACAGTGACGCGCGCGCGGGCCCCGATACGGCTGCGGTTTTTCTCAGCAATTCCCCGAGCCCAGCAGGGCATACCAATTGCACTGGAGCTCGGCGGAGGTTGTCGTGAGATTTGCCGCCGCCCTCGTCGCCGCCACCGTGGTCGTCGCCATTGGCCCTGCGTTGGCGCAGGCCCCCGCGCCGACGGCGCCCCAGACCTCCCAGTCCTCGCAGTCCCAGGTATTCCGCAGCGGCTCGGCGCTCGTCGCACTCAACGTGAGCGTCCAGGACGGGACGGCAAAGTACGTCACCGGGCTGCAGCCCGCCGATTTCGCGGTCTACGAGGACGGCGTGAAGCAGGACGTGCGCTTCTTCGAATCGAGCGCGGTGCCGGTCGACTTGATCGTGCTCATCGACGGCAGCTCCAGCATGTCGGACAAGATCCAGATCGTCCGCGACGCGGCCGGCGGATTCCTGAAGACGCTGCGGCCCGGCGATCGCGGCGCCGTGGTCAGCTTCGCCGACTCGGTGAACGTGCTGCAGCCGCTCACGTCCGACCTGGCGCTGCTCGACAAAGCCGTCCAGGGGGTCGCGGCGCAAGGCTCGACGGCGCTGAACAACGCGATCTACGTCTCGCTCAAGCAGTTCGGCCAGACCGCTCGCCCGGACAGCGACCCGCGCCGCCAGGCCATCGTCGTCCTCTCCGACGGCGAAGACACGTCGAGCCTCGTGACGTTCGACGATGTGCTGGCGGTCGCGCGGCGGATGGGCGTGAACATCTACACGGTCGGCCTGCAGTCGACGTTCGCGTCAGCGGCCCGGACCGGCGCGCGGCGCTACTTCTCGGAGTCGGACTACGCGATGAAGACGCTGGCCCGCGAAACCGGCGCGCAGTCGTTCTTCCCCGCGGCGGCAGAGCTGAAGGGGGTCTACGGAACGATTGCCGGCGAGCTCGCCAACCAGTACTCGATCGGCTACGTGCCGGCGAATGGGCACACCGACGGCCGCTTCCGCCGCGTCGTCGTGCAGGTGGTCTCGCGTCCCGAGCTGCGGCCCCGCACCCGCATGGGTTATATGGCCGGGGGTGCTTAGGGCTCAGGGCTGAGGGCAGAGATCACGAGCCAGGCGGCGGCGAAGCCTAACGGCAGGGCGGCGATGGCGCGGACGGTGTTCGACGGTTGGGCGAGGCCGGCGATCTCGAGGCTCCACGTGATGATCGTCGGCAGCGCCGCGGCGAGAGCGGTGCCGCGTGCGCGGCGGCTCGACGCACCGGCCGCCAGGAACAACGCCAGCGGCGCCGCAAGCGCGGCGCCGGCGTAGAGTCCCGTGCACCGGGCGCAGACTGGCATCGGCCGGCCGTGAATCCAGAAACATCGCTCCGGCCGCTGGTGGCAGATGCGCGCCCCCCCCGCGTACACCGCCGCGGCGCCGAGCGACAGCGCCCGGGGAGACGCGATCGCGAACGGCGCAGCCAGAATCACGGCGATCCACCCCACCGCGCCAATCGCCAGCACACGCGCAAACACCGATGGATTGTAATTCGCGAGGCGCGAGGCGCGAGCACCCGAGCACCTGCACCTGAGCACCCAGCACCCGAGCACCCAGCACCGAGTCCCTGCACGCGATGATAGAATGCAGCGATCGAATGGGAACGAAATCGACAGCCGCGGAACGGCCGCGCGCCTCGGCCGAGCCCTGGCGGCTGGCTACGGTCTGCATCCTCGCCTGGCTGGTGCCCGGCGCCGGCCATCTCCTCCAGGGGCGCCGCCAAAAGGGACTGATTTTCCTGGTGACGCTGCCCTTCATGTTCGGCATCGGCCTGTGGCTCCAGGGGCGGCTGTTTCCCCTCGAGCTCTCGGACCCGCTGGTGTTTCTCGGCGCCATCGCCAACCGCGGCATCGGCATCCCCTACATCGCGGCGCGGATGTTCGACGCGGGCGCCGGCCTGGTGACGGCCGCGTCGTATGAATACGGCAACACGTTCCTGATGACCGCGGGACTCCTCAACTTCCTCGTCATCCTCGACGCGTTCGACGTCGCCCTGGGGCGGAAGTGATGACGACGAGCCACTTCCTGCTGATGGTGCTCTACGCGCTGCTGGTGTCGACGGTCTTTGCCGTGCTCCTGCGCGATCAGCCGCGCGAGCAGCTGAAGACCGGCGTGATGATGTTCGGCGGGTTCATCAGCGTCGCGTATGTGCTCGGCTGGCTGATGTTTCCGTTTCCGTTGTAGCCATGAGTTTCGACAATCTCCTGATCGAGCGCGACGGCGCGGTGGCCACGGTGACGGTCAACCGGCCGAAGGTGCTGAACGCGCTCAACACGCAGACGCTCGAGGAGCTGCGCCGCGCCATCCTCGAGCTGAAGGGTGATGCCGCGGTCCGGGTGGTGATCCTGACCGGGGCGGGCGAGAAGTCGTTCATCGCCGGCGCCGACATCAACGAGCTGGCGGTGCAGAGCCCGACCAGCGGCCGCGAGCACGCGGTCAGCGGCCAGCACGTGCTCGATCTGATCGAGCAGATGGGGAAGCCGGTGATTGCCGCGATCAACGGCTACGCGCTCGGCGGCGGCTGCGAGCTGGCGATGGCCTGTACCATCCGGATCGCCGCCGACACCGCGAAGCTGGGGCAGCCTGAAATCAACCTCGGCATCATTCCCGGCTACGCCGGCACGCAGCGGCTCGCCCGCCTCGTCGGCAAGGGACGCGCGCTCGAGCTGCTCCTCACCGGCGACCAGATCCCGGCGGCGGAAGCGCACCGGCTCGGGCTGGTGAACCTGGTCGTCCCCGCGGCGGAACTGATGGCGGAAGTGAAGAAGCTGGCGGCGGCGCTCGCGGCGAAGGCGCCGGTGGCCGTCCGCTACATCCTCGAGGCGGTCAACAAGGGCCTGGAGATGCCGTTCGCCCAGGCGCAGATCTTCGAGGCCACGCTCTTCGGCCTGGTCGCGAGCACCGCGGACATGCGCGAGGGAACCGCGGCCTTCTTAGAGAAGCGCAAACCGGCGTTCAAGGGCAACTGACGTGCGAGCGCAGGATCAGCCGGCGGCGCCACTTGCCGACGCGACGCCGTTCCGCTTCGCCGTCGTCGTCTCGCGGTTCAACGAAGCGATCACCCGGAGCCTGCGCGAGGGCGCCACGGCCGCCCTCCAGGAGGCGGGCGCCGCGAACGTCCAGGTGTTCGACGTGCCCGGCGCCTTCGAGATCCCGCAGGCGGCGCGCGCCGTGGCCGAAAGCGGCCGCTTCGACGCGGTCGTCTGCCTCGGCTGCATCATCCGCGGCGAGACGCCGCACTTCGACTACATCGCGTCCGCGGTCGCGCACGGGATCACCGAAGCGGCCGGCGACACCGGCGTGCCGATGGCGTTCGGCGTGCTGACCACCGACACGGAGGCGCAGGCAACCGCTCGATCGGGGCCGGGGGCCGACAACAAGGGCCGCGAGGCGGCGGCGGCGGCGATCGAGATGGCCGCGCTCTATCGCGCGCTGTCCGGCACCGCGAACCGCCCGTCGGGGTTCCGGGTATGACGATCGCCGCACGGCACCGGCAACGCCGCGGCGGCCCAGCCGCGCGCGAGGACAAGTGATGTCCGGCGTCGACGGCCCCGCCCGGCACCGCGCCCGCGCGGCCGCGCTGCAGATGCTCTACCAGGCGGAAGTCGGCCGCGCGTCGGCGCACGAGGCGGTCCGCACCTACTGGCCCGGCCGCGACGCGCCGCCGTCCCCCGAGGACGAGCACGCCGATGCCGTCCCCGACGTCGTCGTCGACGAGATGGGCCGCACGTTCGCCAACGCGCTCGTCGCCGGCACGCTCGGCCGCGTCGCCGAGATCGACGAGGTGATTACCGCGCACCTGAAGAACTGGCGCCTCGAGCGGACGGCGGTGATCGACCGCCTGATCCTGCGCCTGGCGATCTACGAGCTCCTGACCGAACCCGAAACACCCGCGAAGGTGGTCATCAACGAGGCGCTCGAGCTGGCGCGCACCTTCAGCGGGGAAGAGCCCGTGCCCTTCATCAACGGGGTGCTCGACGCGGTAAGGAAGACGCTATCGAGAGAGTGAAACGAGCCCACGGCTGATCACAAATGGCACGAAGACACGAAGTCGCCAAGACAAGAACTCATAAGGATATGCTTCGTGCCTTTGTGTCTTTGTGCCCTTCGTGATCAACCGTCGGTACGTGTACTGTGACAGCGATAGACGATGACTGAAGAAACGCAACAGACAGACCAGCAGAAGGAATCCGACCAGCTGCGCCAGCGGCGCGCCAATTTCGAGGAGCTCCAGAAACTCGGAGTGACCCCGTACCCGCACGCCTTCACGCGGACGCACACCGTCGCCGAACTCGTCGCCGCGCACGGCGACAAGACGGGCGAGGCGCTCGACGCCGAGAAGGTCGCGACGACGACGGCGGGACGGGTGCTGGCGATCCGGAGCTTCGGCAAGGCCAACTTCCTGGTCATCTCGGACGGCGCGGCGCGCATCCAGGTCTACCTCCGCAAGGACGCCCTCAGCGAGCGCGACTTCGCGATCTTCAAGCTGCTCGATTTCGGCGACTTCGTCGGCGTCGAGGGGCATCTCTTCCGCACCAAGACCAACGAGCTGACGATCTGGGCGTCGAAGGTCGAGTTCCTCGCCAAGTGCTTCATCCCGATGCCGGAGAAGTGGCACGGGCTGCAGGACATCGAGACGCGCTACCGGCAGCGCTACCTCGATCTGATCGTCAACCCCGACTCGCGCCGGGTGTTCGAGGTGCGCAGCCGCGTGCTGAACGGCATCCGCGGCTTCCTCAACGCGCGCGGCTACCTCGAAGTCGAGACGCCGATGATGCAGCCGATCGCCGGCGGCGCGCTCGCCCGCCCCTTCGTCACGCATCACAACACGCTCGACATGCAGCTGTTCCTGCGCATCGCGCCGGAGCTGTACCTGAAGCGCCTGGTGGTCGGCGGCATGGAGCGCGTCTACGAGATCAACCGCAACTTCCGCAACGAGGGGATCTCGACCCAGCACAATCCCGAGTTCACGATGCTCGAGTTCTACCAGGCCTACAGCGAGTACGGCGAGCTGATGGACATGACCGAGCAGATGCTGTCGGCGGTGGCGCTCGTGGCGATCGAGACGGATCAGATCACGTTCGGCGGCCACCAGATCTCGCTGGCGCCGCCGTACCGCCGCGTGTCGCTGCGCGAGGGGGCGCGTGAGGCCGCGGCGAAGAAGCTCGGCACGACGGTCACCGACGCCGACCTCCGCGATCGGGAATCGGCCGCGGCACTGGCCGGCAAACTGGGGATCGAGGTGCAGAAGGCCTGGGGCGCGGGGAAGATCGCGACCGAGATCTTCGAGCGCCTGAACGAGGAGTCGCTGATTCAGCCGACCTTCGTGCACGACTTCCCGACCGAGGTGTCGCCGCTCTCCAAGCAGCGCGCCGACGACCCCGACACCGTCGAGCGCTTCGAGCTCTACATCGGCGGCTTCGAAGTCGCGAACGCCTTCAGCGAGTTGAACGACCCGGCGGAGCAGCGCCGCCGCTTCGAGGCGCAGTTGCAGGACAAGGCCGCCGGCGACCTCGAGGCGCACGCCATGGACGAGGACTACATCCGCGCCCTCGAGTACGGCCTGCCGCCGACCGGCGGCGAGGGGGTCGGCATCGACCGCTTCGTGATGCTGCTGACCAACAGCCCGTCGATCCGCGACGTCATCCTCTTCCCGTTGATGAGACCGAGGACGTGAGCGGCGGCCTTCCCTTCGAGCTGTTCATCGCGTTCCGCTACCTCCTCGCCAAGCGGAAGCAGGCGTTCATCGCGCTCATCTCGTTCATCTCCGTGATTGGCGTCATGGTCGGGGTGATGGCGGTGCTCATCGCCCTTGCGCTGATGACCGGCCTGCAGGGGGAGCTGCGCCAGCGCATCGTCGGCGCGTCGGCGCACGTCTACGTCTTCAAGCTCGGCGAGGGGATCCGCGACGTCCCGGCGGAAGTCACGAAGATGCTGGCGATCCCGCGCGTCGTCGGCGCGGCGCCCGCGGCGATCGGCAAGGGGTTGTTGTCCGCGGGCGACCAGCGCGCGGCGGTCACGATCAAGGGCATCGATCCGGCGCTCGAAGTCACGGTGACCGACATCCGCAAGTCGATGCTCAGCGGCTCGCTGGAAGCGATTCGCTCCGGCCCCGAAGAAATGGACGGCATCGTCCTCGGGAAGGACCTCGCCGCGACCCTCGAGGTGAAGGAAGGGGACACCGTCCACCTGATGACCCCCGACGAGGTGTTGACGCCGCTGGGGATGTCGCCCCGAACGCACGCCTTCAAGGTGGTCGGGATCTTCTCGCTCGGCCTTTACGAGTTCGACAGCGAGTACGCGCTGGTCGATCTGCCGGTCGCGGAGCACACCTTCGGCAAGGACCAGCCGCAGTTCCTGCAACTCCGGCTCGACGACATGTTCGCCTCGCAGGAAGTCGCTGCCGCGATTCCCGAAAAGCTCGGGGCCGACTACGCCACGCAGGACTGGGCGCAGATGAACCGCTCGCTCTTCTCGGCGCTCTGGCTCGAGAAGATGGCCATCGCGATCACCATCGGCCTGATCATGACCGTTGCCGCGGTGAACATCGTCGCCTCGCTGGTGCTGCTGGTCATGGAGAAGAGCCGCGACATCGCCATCCTGAAGACGATGGGGACGTCGACGGCGAGCATCCGGCGCATCTTCATGTTCCAGGGGTTGATCATCGGCGTGGCGGGTACGGTTGGCGGCACGCTCGGCGGTCTCGCGATCATCTACGTCCTCGATCGCTTCAAGTTGATCCGCGTGCCGATCGACGTCTACCAGATTTCCTACATCCCGTTCACGCTGCTGCCGACCGACCTCATGACCGTGATCGCGGCGGCGATCTTCATCTGCTTCGTCGCGACGATCTATCCCTCGCGGCAGGCCGCCAAGCTCGATCCGGCGCAGGGGCTGAGATACCAGTAAATGACGAATGTCGAATGCCGAATGCCAACAGTCGAATGTCGAACGAAGACTGTCGCCTTTGGCGTTTGTCATTTGGCATTTGTCATTCGTAATTGACCGACATGGCCTTCATCGAAGCCTCCAGCGTTGATAAGAGCTACATGGTAGGTACTGCCCGGTTGGCGGTGCTCCGCGATCTGTCCCTTGCCGTCGAGCGCGGCGAGATGGTCGCGGTCGTCGGCGCGTCGGGCGTGGGCAAGAGCACGCTGCTGCACGTGCTCGGCGGGCTCGACAAGGTCGACGCCGGGCTGGTGCGGATCGGCGACGCCGACCTCGCGGCGATGCACCCGGAGGCGCTGACGAAGTTCCGCAACAAGCACGTCGGCTTCGTCTTCCAGTTCCATCACCTGCTGCCGGAGTTCACCGCGCTCGAGAACGCCGGAATGCCGCTGCGGATCGCCGGCCGGCCGGCCGCGGAGCGCGACGGCAGGGCGCGGGCGATGCTGGAGCGGGTCGGCCTCGGCCCGCGCATGGACCACAAGCCGGGGATGCTGTCGGGGGGCGAGCAGCAGCGGGTCGCGATCGCCCGCGCGCTCGTCTATGAGCCGGCGCTCCTCCTCGCCGACGAGCCGACCGGGGACCTCGACGAGCACACGGCCGAAACGCTCCACGCGCTGCTGCGCGAGATGCACCGCGAGCGCGGCCTGACCTCGATCATCGCGACCCACAATCCGCGGCTCGCCGCCGCCTGCGACCGCGTCCTGCGCCTCGAGGAGGGCAAGCTGCGCCCGGTACCCTCGATCTAGGCCGGCTCAACCGGAAATTCTGCGTGCGCCATGATGCGGCGCGTGTTTAGATCGTTCAGATGCGGCGAGTCCTTCTCGCGGCGGCTCTTGTCATCACCGGGTGCGGCGGCGGCTCGCCGACGACTCCGTCGCTGACCACGGAGGTACCCGCTCCGCGGCCCGTCGTCCTGCCGAGCGGTCCCTACACCCTGAGGATCACCTTGTCCCTCACCGGCCTCCCTGTCTGCCAGAACGGGTTCTGCACGAGCACGTCGGTGTGCGTCGACAAGCCGGCGAGTACGACCGCGTCGTTCGACGTGGACCTCGAGCGCGCGGGCGACACGGCGACCATCCGGATCCCGGGGAATGCCTCGTCACTCGCGGCGACGCTGCAGGTTGGCCAGACGTCCGTGCAGGGAATCATCGCCGGCTCGGCGCGCGACGCGACCGGCGTCGCCATCGACGTGTCGGGGACGGTGACCGGGGCGGCCCCCGCCAACGCGGCGATCGCCGTCGCCGGCAACGTCGACGGCCACATGGGGGCCGCCGCGGGCAGCTGCTCCAACAACGGCCACGCCTGGTCGCTGACCCCCCGCTGATGCCCCCGGACCGGGCGCCCGGGGACGGTTCCATAATTCTCCTTCCGGTTCCGGCCGTTCGCAGGCACAATCAGCCCGCTAATCTCGTATGTCCTGTCATTGAGGAGGTCTGGTATGAAGCGCTTGGTTACGTTGGTCATGGGTGTACTGCTGCTCGCCGCACCCGTCTTCGCGCAGGCGAAGGCTGAAGGCAAAGCGGCGTCGAAAACGATGTCTGCGTCGGGGAAGGTGTCCGCCGTCGCGGCGGACTCGGTCACCGTCAAGGGCAAGGACGGCGAATGGACGTTTGCCGTCGACAAGGGCACCACGGTGGTCGCCAGGGGTGGCAGCCACAAGATGGCGGCGATGAACGCCGACAAGAAGCCGACGGTGGTGACGGAATTCGTCAATGTCGGCGACGATGTGGCGGTCAAGTTCCACGATATGGGCGCCACCAAGCACGCGGCGACCATCACGGTCCACAACGCGGCGCCCGCGTCCAAGAAGAAGTAAGCCCGTCCGGCGCGGATCCCGCGGACCTCGTCCGCGGCGATCCGCGCCCCTTTTCCCACCCGATCCGTCCGCCCGCTTCGGGCGTCTAACCTTATAAGCGCCGATAAGTCATTGGCCCGGCAGTGTTTTGGCGTATAATGACCGCAACCGCCACTTAGGAATCCCGGATGTTCGAACGCTATACGGAACGAGCGCGACGCGTGCTGTTTTTCGCGCGCTACGAAGCCTCACAGCTCGGTAGTATCTCCATTGAGACCGAGCATTTGCTCCTGGGGCTGATCCGCGAAGGAAAGGGCCTGACCAGCCGGATCTTCGCGCGATCCCACCTGTCCCTGGAGTCCATTCGCAAGGAAATCGAAGGGCGCACCGTCTTCCGCGAGAAGGTCTCGACGTCGGTCGAGATCCCGTTCAGCGCGGAGACCAAGCGCGTGCTGCAGTTCGCGGCCGAAGAGGCCGACCGGCTGCTGCACAACTACATCGGGACCGAGCACCTGCTGCTCGGGATCCTCCGGGAGGAGCGATCCGTCGCCGCGACGATCCTGATGGAGAAGGGGATGCGCCTGAACACGGTCCGCGAGGACATCGTGGCGCTCCTCAACGAGAAGACGACGCTGACCCGCGTGAAGGAAACGCCGCTGCTGGCCGAGTTCAGCCGCGACCTGACCGAAGCGGCGATGAAGAACCAGCTCGACCCGCTGGTCGGGCGCGGCACCGAGCTCGAGCGGGTGCAGCAGGTCCTCTGCCGGCGCACGAAGAACAACGCCGTCCTCATCGGCGAGCCCGGCGTCGGCAAGACCGCCATCGTCGAGGGGCTGGCGCAGAAGATCGTCTACGGCGACGTGCCCCACTTCCTCGCCGACAAGCGGATCCTCGCCCTCGACATCTCGCTGATCGTCGCCGGCACGAAGTATCGCGGCCAGTTCGAAGAGCGCCT
>Ga0066652_100001481_pt1 | contig 12237 bp, 9 predicted proteins | sample GraSoiAngelo_101_FD_71413 | JGI IMG/M metagenome (GOLD analysis project Ga0066652, IMG submission 71413) | Grasslands soil microbial communities from the Angelo Coastal Reserve, California, USA - 14_0903_02_30cm | ecosystem: Environmental > Terrestrial > Soil > Grasslands | place: USA...
ACATTTGTTTCGTGCGTTGTGAGCGGGTCTTTGATTGATGCAGGAACTGAGCATTGCGCCGCCTGATGAAGAACGAAATCGGCGCCGACACAAGCTTTGCGGCACTGGTCCAGATCGCGAATATCGCCCTGGATAATCGTGGCTCGCGAGGGCGCTCGCCCTCCCGGATCACGGATGTCGAGGGCGATGACGCGTTCGCCGCGAGCGAGAAGCGTTTCGACGAGGTGCGAGCCGATAAAACCCGCTGCGCCGGTGACGAGCCAAGTGCTCATTTGCCAGAAGTAACCGCCTTGACCCAGGCCTGATTTTCGAGGTACCACTGGACGGTTTGACGAATGCCGCGCTCGAAGGTGTAAGCTGGTTTCCAGCCGAGGTCGCGGGCGATTTTGCTGGCGTCAATGGCGTAACGGCAGTCGTGTCCGGGCCGGTCCGCCACGAAAGTGATGAGCTTGCGGGACTTGCTGCCCGCAGTAGGCGCGAGTTCATCGATCAGGTCGCAGATCATTTCCACGATGCGGATGTTGGGCCATTCGTTATTCCCGCCGATGTTGTAGGTCTCGCCCTCTTTGGCGCGCGTGAGCACTTGCCAAAGCGCTTCGGCGTGATCGCGCACGTAGAGCCAGTCGCGCACGTTCATCCCGTCGCCGTAAACCGGAATGGATTTGCGCTGAAGCACACTTTGGATCACGACGGGAATCAGTTTTTCAGGAAATTGATAAGGCCCGTAATTGTTCGAGCAATTCGTGATTACCGCGGGCAAGCCGTAGGTGCGATGATAAGCGCGCACGAGCATGTCGCTGCCGGCTTTGCTTGCCGAGTAAGGTGAGTTCGGCGCGTAAGGCGTCTCTTCCGTGAAGTAACCGGTCGGTCCGAGGCTGCCATAGACTTCGTCTGTAGAAACGTGATGAAAGCGCTTTATGCTTTTTGAGGCGCGAGCGGCTTCCAGCAGATGAAAGGTGCCGACGAGATTTGTGCGAATGAAATCGCCCGGGCCGGAGATGGAACGGTCAACATGAGATTCGGCGGCGAGATGGAGGATGTGTGTGATCTCGTTTTTCGCGAAGGCATCAATAACGGCCGCCTTGTCCCGTAAATCGATGGGCGAAAAGGTGTACTTGGGATGCTTTGCGACACTGGTGAGACTCTCCAGGTGGCCGGCATACGTGAGGCAATCGAGATTGATCAACCGCTTCACCTCCGGACGATCGATCACGTGATGAATGAAATTGGACCCGATGAAGCCCGCGCCGCCTGTGACGAGGAGCTTCATGATTTCCAATGTTGCAGGGCGTGAACGAGCGATTCGTGGGCGGACCGCATTTCAATTCCCGTGCTCAACAATTTAGTGATGTCGAGAATGCAATTCGAGCGTGGCGCTTTGGCGGCGAACTGGTAGAACTCGTCGTCGTTGGCCCAAAACTCAAATCTGCGGGCAGGCCGGAGAATTTTCTCGATCAGCCCGGCGACCTGACGAGTGGTGACGAAGCCGGGATTGGCGACGTTGTAAATGCCAAAGGCGGCGCGGCGCTCCCACAAACCAAGACACGCGCCGCTGGCTTCAAGGCGATTCGACAGCGAATTGACGTTGTCGTACAGCTTTGGATAACGCAGAAGCTTGCTGATGTAATTGCGGGGACTATCCAGATGGTCGAAGGGCAATCGCAATCGCCATATGTAACTGCGGCCAATGCCCGCGATGGCTTCTTCCGCGAGTGCTTTGCTGCCGCTGTAAAAGCTGCAGGGCGGATGGCGGAAACTGAAGTTCGGTTCATCGGCCTCTGCAAAGCCACGGAAGAGTTCGGGAGAACTCTCGGCGAGGTTCTTGAGATGCGACTGGCTGAGATCGCGCTCGAGGCGATTCTGGACGTAGGCGCCGGAATAAATGCAGCCGGACGAAACGTGACCCCAGGGAACATTCGCGGCGGCGCAGGCATTCGCGATCGTCAGCGGCAGGAGCGTATTGCCCGCGAGAGTTTCAGCGCGCGCTGTTTCGCAAGCATCGACGTTTGCGCGGCCGGCGAAACCGGCGGCGTTGATGAGAAAGCTGGCTTTGGTTTCGTGCAAAAGGCCCAGGAGCAAATCGAAACGGGTGTAGTCGATTTGCTTGCGCGAGACGGGCCGGTAGGGCCACTGACGGCGCAGCAACTCCTGCTCGAATGCCTGCCCGATATATCCCGACGCGCCGAGGAGAATGATCACGAATAACGCACCGTACCGCGCCTGGCTTCTGCCAGGACGGCGTTCAAGTAATCATGATACTCGCAGTTGGGCAGCCCGGCAATGAGGGCTTCGAGCTCCTTGAGAGAGATGAATTTGCGGCCGAGCGCAGCCTCTTCAGGGCAGCCGATCTTAACGCCCTGCCGGCGTTCGATAGCCTGAACGTAAGCGGAAGCTTCGTGCAGGCTGGTGGTGGTGCCGGCATCCAGCCATGCAAAACCGCGGTTGAGCGGACACACGCGCAACTGTCCGCGGCGGAGATACTCGACGTTCACGTCGGTGATCTCTAATTCGCCGCGGGCGGATGGTTTCAGGTTGCGCGCAATTTCCACCACCTGGTTATCGTAAATATAAAGACCGGGCACGGCGTAGTTGCTCTTCGAGACCTTGGGCTTTTCTTCAATCGAAATAGCCCTGCCTTTTGCATCGAGTTCCACAACGCCATAGCGTTGTGGATCGTTAACCTGGCAACCGAAGATCGTAGCGCCAGAACGGAAATCGGCAAAGGCGCGTTGGAAGACGTCGCCGCCGTAGAAAATATTGTCGCCCAGGATCAGCGTGACGGCGTCAGACCCGATAAACGACTCCGCGATGATGAAGGCTTGGGCGATACCCGTGGGTTTGGGTTGCTCGCGATATTCGATGGACAAGCCCCACGCCGAACCGTTCCCGAAAAGCTGCTTGAACCGCGGCAAATCATGGGGCGTGGAAATGAGGCAGAACTCGCGCACGCCGCTCTCGATGAGGGTCGTGAGCGGATAATAGATCATGGGCTTGTCGAAAACAGGCTGGAGTTGCTTGCTCGCGACAAGGGTGAGCGGATACAAACGGGACCCAGCACCCCCGGCCAGGATGATGCCCTTCATGTTTGCAGGGAGATGGTGACGCTGTTTTGAAGGTCGGGGACCTGCTCGGCGATGGACTTCCCGATTTCGAGCGATGCCGTGGCGGCAGGGGAAGGCGCATTGCAAACGTGAATAATGTTGCGGTCGCGCAGAATGAGAAAGTCATCCACCAATTTGCCATCGGGTAGAAGCGCCTGGGCGCGGACACCGGCCTTACACGGAACAAGGTCGGCGGATTGGACTTCGGGAATGAGCCGCTGCAGGCTGCGAACGAAAAGCGCTTTGCTGAACGAGCGGCGCATTTCCATCCAACCTTCGGCCATGTTTTTACGCGCCATTTTCCAGAAGCCGGAGTAAGTCAGCGTTTCAGCGGTGTCGCGCAACGAGAAATCAGTCTTGTGATAACCCTCGCGTTTGAATGCCAGCACGGCGTTTGGACCGGCGTGAATGGTGCCGTCGATCATGCGAGTGAAATGGACGCCGAGGAACGGGAAGTCGGGATTGGGAACGGGATAGATCAGCGTTTTAACGAGATGACGCTTCTCGGGAACAAGTTCATAGTATTCGCCGCGGAAGGGAACGATTTTCGCGCCCGGATCGGAACCGCTGGCGCGTGCAACGCGATCACTGTGAAGCCCGGCGCAATTCACGACGAAGCGTGCTTCAATATCGCCCTGGGTGGTTTGCAAGATGCGTGAGCCATCGGATTCGCGAACGCTCAGGACACGCACTCCGGTGCGAATCTCTCCGTCATTTGAACGGAGTATCTCCGAATATGTTTTGCAGACCTGGCGATAGCTGACAATCCCAGTCGACGGCACTTTGATGCCCGCCAGGCTCCGGACATGCGGCTCAATTTCGCGGACCTGTTCTGCGGTGAGGCGAGAGACGGCGAGCTGGTTTTCGAGGCCGCGTTTGTACAGGTTCTCCAGGCGCGGCAGTTCGTCGTCTTCGGTGGCGATGATGACTTTGCCACAAACTTCGTGGGCGATGCCGTGTTCGCGGCAAAACTCGACCATCGAGGCGTTGCCTTCGCGCGCGAAGCGCGCCTTGTAACTGCCTGGTTTGTAGTAAATCCCGGAATGGATGACGCCGCTGTTGCGGCCAGTCTGGTGCGCGGCGAGTTCCTGCTCCTTTTCCAGGACCACGATGGACGCGTTCGGCTGGCGGCGGCTCAGCATGCTCGCTGCAGCCAGGCCGACAATGCCACCTCCAATAATGGCGCAATCGACTCGCATCAAGCCAAAGTAATCTTACGGCAGTAAAAGCCCTCCGCAAACTGCGTGGGCGAATTGGATTCCATGCCGCGAATGCGCAGCGTCGAATAAAACAAATCCTCCGAAAACCAGTGTTTATTGCGTTGCGTGCCGAAGTGCTGCATCAGGTATTGGACTTTGGTGGAGCAAATCGATTTGCTGAGCGGCACGAAAAAGTTCGGCGAACTGAAATCGCCATCGTATTTGGGAATCTCGTATTCGAGCACCATGTGGCTGCGATAGGTGTTCCAGGTGAGCTCACAAAGCAACCGATGGTCCTGGTGGAGATCATGGCGGAAATGCGTGAAGATGAGGTCCGGCTGAAAAGTGCGTTTCAACTCCTCGAAGCAATCTTTCACTTCGCCGCCGACGTAAGGTAGAAAGCCGTCGCGAAATGATTTGATAACGACGGTCTTCTTAGGGGCATCGCGCAGAAAGGACGCGGCACCACCCTCGGCTTCGCGCGCACGGTCGGCGTTCGAGCAGAACACCAGCCAGTAAACTTCCAATTGCTTATGGAGGTCGAGCAACCGGAGGATCGTGCCGCCGCAACCGATCTCGATATCGTCGCTGTGTGCACCGAGACAAAGCACGCGCTGCACTGCCGGCAGACTGCAGGCGATCACTTCCGGGTCTCCTGCCAGACAGCCCAGGGGGCGCGGCCCTGCGCGAAAATGTCGTCCAGCTCCTGCTTTTCCTTGAAGGTATCCATGCAGGCCCAATACCCGTCATGGCTATAGGAAATCAGTTGGCCCTCTTCGATGAGGCGGTGGAAGGGCTGTTCGACGAGTTCCTCACCGTGCTTCATGTACTTGAAGATTTCCGGCCGGAAAACGAAAAAACCGCCATTGATGCGGTTACCGGCGCGCTGGATGTGCTCAATGCCTTTGACGAGGCCGCCGTCGTCCGCCTGAATGAGATGAAAACTTGCCTTCGGTTTGACCGCGACGAAACAGCCTAGCTTCTTCGAGCGGCGCAACGTTTCGATGACTTCGGGCATGGGGACGTCAGAGAGACCATCGGTGTAATTCGCAAGAAAGAATTCCTCGTTCTGGACGAACCTCTCGACGGCTTTCAAGCGCATGCCGACATTGGAGTTCAGGCCGGTATCGACGAAAGTCATGCGCCAATCATCGATGTCTTTGCTCAACAACTCGACGTCCTTGCCGCCTTTGGAGAGCACGAAATCGTTGGTGATGCACTCGTCGTAGTTGAGGAAATAACGCTTGATGACGTCCGCCTGATAACCGAGGCACAGAATGAAATCCTTATGGCCGAAGTGGGCGTAATACTTCATCACGTGCCACAGGATCGGCCGATAGCCGATGGGCACCATGGGCTTCGGAATCGTTTCGGAATACTCCCGCATCCGCATCCCGAATCCGCCGCAAAAGAGAACGACCTTCATGATTTTTGTGCGATCAATTTTTCCAGCCACGTCTCACCGCGAAAATGACGATACTGTTCAGCTCGCAAACGGTCGCCGAGGCGGCCGGGAGGAAGCTCAACATCGTCATAAGTAATGACTTCGTCCTTCTTGATGGCGCGCTTGAGTTTGCAGCCTTCGACGAGCCCTTCGGGCAAATAACGCTTGCCGCTCATCTCCTCGACGTTCACGGCTTCGCCGTAAGTCATATACATCCCGTAGTCATCGAGGATTTCGCTGGCGTTCAGATCGCGCTTGGCAACCGCGCAGACTTCGACAACGGGTCCCGCGAGGGGTTTAGCGACCGGATCACGGAAGAGCACCACACGCGCGATGGCGTTATGCACCTCGAAGTGAACCAGGTGATAAGGAATGAAAAATGAATAGAGCGGGCCTTCGCCGAGCTTGTAGAGATTCAGGTAATGCTGCTGTTTCGGATCGGCATGTTCGGCGAGACAGTAGACCTTTGTCAGCGGCGTGCCGACGACGTAGTCAATGATGCCGCCGAGCTTCCGCGCCTCGTTAACGTCGTACAGCTTACCGATCTGCATCACGTCGCCTTTGTATTCGAGCCCGCGGGACATGCCCCGGGCGCGCACCTTAAAGCCGGTGGCGTTCGCGACGATCGATTGCTCGAAACTGATCTTCGAGCCGTCCGCGAAACTGGTGACCATCGCCGGGTTCTGGCCCCATTTTTCCGCGAAGCCTTTTTGGGTGGTGGGATTGCGGTAGGGGTCCTGCAAACCTTTAACATTTCCCATGACGCGCGGCGTCAAGCCAAGCCCCTTGACCCAGCGGTAGAGATTCATCTGCACGCCGGGCTCATCGCCTTCGCAAGCGGAAAAAATAACACCTTCCCTGGCGGCGTACGTCTGAAGAATGGGACCGACGGTCGCATCGATTTCGGCATTCATCAGCACCACGTCCTTTTTGTGCTTGAACGCTTCGAGGCAGAGCTGCGAGCCGAATTCGACTGAACCAGTGACATCCACCAGGACATCGATCTGCTCGGAGCGCGCGAGCAGGAACGCATCTTCGCTGATAACTGGCTTGCCGGCGCGAATCGCGTCGTCAAGCTGCCCCTGTTTGGAAGCGACAATCACGTCGTCGATGCCGGCGTAATTGTAGAGGTGGAGCGCCTTCTTGAGATTACGTCCGTAAATGGCGGCCATGCGCATGCCAGGGACGCTGTTAACGATCTGGTTCGTGAGGCCCTGGCCCATGAACCCGGCGCCGATCAGGCCCACGCGAATGGGTTTGCCCTGCTCCTGGCGCGCTTTTAATGCGGTATCTACCATCACCATACGAGAATTGCTCCTTCCTTTAGACCTGCATCCGGCGGTTGAGTTCAGCCTCGATTTTTGAAAACGGCAGCCATGCGCGGTCCTTTTCGGAAATCACGGTGACCGGCAGCGGCCACTTCAGGCCGAGCGCCGGGTCGTCATACAGCAGCCCGCCTTCGCAGCCGGGCGTATAAAACTCGCCGACCTGATAACTTGTGTCAGTATTGTCGCGCAACACCTGATAACCATGGGCGAACCGTTCCGGGACGTATAGCGCACGCTGATTGTCCTCGTTCATCTCGACGGAGATGTGCTGGAGGAAGGTGGGGCTTTCCGGGCGCAAATCCACAATGATGTCCAGGATCGCGCCGCGCGTGCAGCGGACGAGTTTCGTTTCCGCCGCCGGCGGATACTGAAAATGCATGCCGCGCATGGTGCCCTGCCGGATATTGTGGGCCACGTTCGCTTGCGCGATGGTCGATTTCAGGCCGTGCGCTTCGAATTCCTTTTGGCAGAACGCGCGCGCGAAAAAGCCGCGCTCGTCCTTTTTGCGGTCCAATTCGATGATGAATGCCCCTTTTAGTTTCGTTTCTGTGAAGATCATAATTAGCTGAGTGACTCAGGTTTGGTCCAAAAAAAGTCTTTGTCGATCTGGCCGGTCTTGAGCAGGTATTCGAGCTGTTTGAGGCGCGTAAACCCGCGGTGCTGAAAAAGGTCACCGCTCATCTGGATTCGGCGGAACAGCTCGTAAAGCTGCTTTGCGCCGCGGCGCGCATCCCACTCACAGCGAAATGCGGGCAGGTGCTTGCGGATTTTGTCGAAGGACACGCGGTAGCTGCGATTGTCCGGGCTTGGGGGACCAAAGCTGACTTTGCAGCCGGGGAACGCATCGCCGACGATTTCCGCAACCTCGCGCACGCGATAGTTCTGGGCTGTGTCACCGACATTGAAGACCTGATTGTGAATACTTTCGCGCGGTGCTTGCAAGGCCGCGACGATTGCCTGGCAAATGTCCAGGCCATGCACGAGCGGCCGCCAGGGTGTGCCGTCGCTGGTCATTTTGATTTCGCCAGTGGTCCAGGCCAGGCCGGCCAGATTGTTCAATACGATGTCAAACCGCATCCTTGGAGACGCGCCGAAGGCGGTCGCATTGCGGAAATAGCTGGGCGAAAAATTGTCGCTCGCGAGTGATTTGACGTCGCGTTCGACGAATGTTTTGCACTCCGCGTAGGCGGTTTGCGGATTCGCCGGCGACTCCTCAGTGACAAAATCATCCGTCCCGACGCCATACACGCTGCAGGAGGACATATAGACGAAGCGCTGCACACCGGCTTTGCGAGCCAACTCCGCGAGACGGACGGAGCCTTTATGGTTGATGTCGTAAGTAATATTAGGCGCGAGATTGCCGGCGGGATCGTTCGACAATTCGGCCATATGCACGATCGCATCGACACCCTTTAGATCGGCCGGGTCAATTTGCCGGATATCTTTGGTGAGGGTTTTGGGGGTTGCGCCAGGGGGATTGTACAGCCAGCCGACCTTATAATAACCTGTGTCGACGCCGGTAACTTCGTGTCCCTGCCGCAGTAAAAGCGGCGCCAATAGCGAGCCCAGATAACCTTCTGTGCCCGTAACGAGTACGTTCATATCTAAATGTGCTTAAAGTCTCCGGAGAGATCAGGGTAGCGTGACGACACGGTAAAAGAGCCGCTCGCGAGTTCCTGCGGCAATGTCCGTGAAATAACTCACTCCGTCATCGCTTTGAACTGTCCCGAGAGGTTTCCATGTCTCCAGGTCGGTTGAGGCTTCAATCTGACATGTCTCGCCCGGCCCGGCAGTTACGATGAGCGTCACGGTGCCATCGGCATCAAGCTGAGTGATGTAAATCGCCGGGTGATGGACCGCACTTGCGTCGTTCGGGGCCGCTGATGTGCTGGAAGCTGTTGTGGTGATCGTGAGACTCCATCCGGCGGTGATGCTGCCCAGGTCGCCGGGACCGTCATCAACCACATACAAAGACCAAACACCGTTGGCCGAAAGGCCATTGAATACCGACAAGTTGGCGCCATAGGGACCGGCAGGCGCCGGCGCCGGAAACACGTCCCCGACTTCGTAATCGGTCGGCTTGTAGGTGCCTGACGCAAGCGAGGCGAGCGGGACCGGACCCGCAGCGCCATCGAAGATCGTCAGGTTTATGCCGCTGACACCGATACCGCCGCCGGCATCGGACATCAACATGACCTTCTGTCCGCCCGGGCCAACCAACAACACATCGGTATCAGCAGGATAACTGTGATTGAATCCGTTAACCCTGGCCACGACTTGCGTGATAGTCCCAGCCAACCCGCTAACGGTTATCGGAGCAGGATATGGAATGCCTGCACCCGAGTCCGGTATGGTGATCGAAGCGGGGTTTGTATACGACTGCGTGATGCTGACGGCTGAACTTACGGTCAATACGAATGTATCACTGGCCGATGCCAGACCATCACTCACGGTGACCGTAATGGTTGAAGTGCCGGTTTGGCCTGTCGCGGGCACGGCTGTGACGGTCCGGTTCGCGCCTGAACCGCCAAGGGTGATATTCGCCAGAGACACAACGGCTTGATTGCTCGAATCAGCGCTGACGGTGAGACTGGCCGCGGCACTTTCGACATCCGCAATCGTGAACGGCAATGGACCGGTAGTGCTGTCGACACCGATCGTTTGATCACTGATGTTGGAAATCGTCGGCGGATCGTTCACGGCGGTCACGGTGACTGCAAAACTCGTGCTGGTGGTTGCCTGGCCATCACTGACAGTCAACGCGATCGTGGCTGTCCCACTCTGATTCGTAGCGGGCGTCACGGTCACGGTGCGATTCGCGCCGGCGCCGCCGAGGACAATATTGTTGGTCGGGATCAGCCCCGGATTGGATGAGCCGCGAGCGACCGTCAACCCGGCGGCCCCGCTCTCTGAATCGCCCACGGTGAAATTCAGCGCGGCGGTGCTGGTGTCTTCATTCACGGTCTGATTGGCGATAGTCGAAATGGTAGGTGGAGTGTTATTTGGAACGAGCACAGTGAGAACGAAACTGTCGCTCACGGTCGTCACGCCATCACTTACTGAGACCGCGATCGTGGCTGAACCGCTCAAGCCGGTTGCCGGCGTGACTCTAACCGTGCGATTCGAACCGCTGCCGCCGAATACAATGTTGGCATTCGGCACCAGCGTTTGATTCGAGGAAACACCGGTGACTGTCAGGCTCGCCAGCGACGTGTCGGGGTCGGTGACTACGAAAGGAATGGCAGCCGTGGGTGTGTTCAGGCTCGTGGTTTGGTTGGCAATATCGCTGATCGTCGGAGGCGCGGATGAGGGGCCAACGCTTGAGATAGCCAAACTCCAGCCGGTCGCGATGCTGCCCGAGTCGCCCGCGCCGTCATCGACCACATACAATGACCATGTTCCGTTCGGGCTCAGTCCGTTGAAGGTCGCCAAATTCGTGGCATACGGGCCGGCCACCGCCGGCGCCGGGAATGTGTCGTTCGGTTCAAAGTCGGTCGGCTTGAACGTGCCGGACGTCAGGGCCGTCGATTGCGGCAATCTGGCGCTCGCGCTGTCGGAGAGCGTCAGATTTATGGCGGTCACCGGAACCCCACCGCCGACATCGGACATGATCATCACTTTCTGTCCGGACGGCGCAACGAGCAACACGTCGACATCGTTTGGCCATGTGTGCCGAAAACCATTCAAGCTCACGATGACCCGCGAAATGGAACCAACCATCCCAGTGACGCTAATTGTCGACGGGTATGGTGACGCTGCGCCAAGGTGCGGAATCGTGATTGGGTTGCGGTTGGTGAAGGACTGCGTGACGGCCGGCGGAGGCGCAGCGGTAATCGTCAATGTGCCGTTTACATGCGTGATGTTGTAGTTCATTGCGGATGCCCCGCTTGCCAGGATAGGATACAATCCTATAGCACTGCTGACCGTCGCGGTCGTCGTGAAGCTCACGGGCGTCGCAAGGCTTGCCGGCGTATCGCTGTTAACAAAACCGACGTATTGCGCTGTGAACGGAGGGTTCGTCTGGCCGAACATGCGGGACGTATTGTCAGCGATGATCGTCAACGGGGCCCTTGTAACACTCAAGGTTCCATTCACAAACGTGATCGCGTAGTCAACGGCAGTCGCACCGCTCGGCACGATCGGGTAATTGCCTTCCGGACTCGCCGTTGTGGCTGTGGTGCTCAAACTGACTGGCGCCGTCAGGCTGGAGATACTGTCGCCGTTCACAAAGCCGGAGTAAGTCGCCGTAAACGCAGGATTCGCGCTGCCATAGACCTTCGTTTTGTCCGAGGCAGTTATCGTCAACTGCCGCTTGAGCACATTGATCGATACGGCTTGCGTCGCTGAAAGGTAGTTCACTGTATCGTTCGGCGCGAACGTGACGGACAATGGCTTACCGTTGCCCGTCCTCAGAACCGTTCCGGCTGGCGGATTGTATGTGAGGGTGCCCGGGACGTTCGCAGTCGCGTTTAACTGTGCGGGGCCCAGCGCTGTTCCATAGGTGATCGGCGCCGGAATCGTCCATGTGATGACCGCTGCCTCGGGCACTCCGGTGACGGCAATCGAAATCTCCCGCGGCACGCTCCTGTCGCCCTCGCCGTCGGATGCGGTGATCTCAAGAACTCGCTGCAACGTGGATGGGGTAGACGAGACATTCTGGTAAGTGACGTTGCGCAGGACGGCCTGCGCGGCAGAAGGTGTCGCGTTAAGGTTGAACGTGACGACCAGAGGTGTTGCGCCGTCGGTCCCACCACTAACGATGCCGATAGGCACGCCTTCATAGCTCACGTCGCTGCCGGAAACATCGATTTGTCCAGGACCGGTCCCCTGGCTGCGCAGCCCAAGGCGGTCCTCGGCACCCGCCGTGGCCGTAAATTCCACCATCAGATCACCGCCATCAAAGTTGGCGCTGTCAGAATCCGTGAGCGTCGCGAGCGGATCAATCGGGACGGCGCCGTTTCCTTCGGTGTAGCGCAAAATGTTCGTGGAGAGCACGATGTTCGGTGCGCTCTGAGGCGTGACCGTCAGGGTGCCATTGACGTGCGTGATCGTGTAATTGGCTGAAGTAGCTCCTGAGGCCATGATGTCATACATCCCGATTGGGCTTTCCGGCGTGGCCGTTGTGCTCAAGCTCACAGGCGTGTCAAGGCCGGCCGTACTGTCGC
>Ga0066652_100001482_pt1 | contig 12236 bp, 5 predicted proteins | sample GraSoiAngelo_101_FD_71413 | JGI IMG/M metagenome (GOLD analysis project Ga0066652, IMG submission 71413) | Grasslands soil microbial communities from the Angelo Coastal Reserve, California, USA - 14_0903_02_30cm | ecosystem: Environmental > Terrestrial > Soil > Grasslands | place: USA...
CGTTATTGGCGCGGCCCATGCGATCGTCCGTGGCATTGCGGTCCTGCACCAAATGGTCCCAGCGTGTAAAAATCACACGGCCGAAACTGTCGACCAAAGGATTGAAGGACCCACTCGGCGAATGCTCGAGCTGAAACAGATCGCCAGTCTTCAGATCGAGACTCCAGAGACCGGAATTGGAAGGGATATCGTTGTACTCGTCGAGTTGAGGATACAAATGCGCCAGCCCGCCGCGCGGCCGGTCGCACGCAAAAATAATTCTCCCGTCGGTCCCATAGCATCCCATCACGTTATTGTAGTTGGTCGGTTGATTCGGGACTTTCGTGATGATCGGCACGGCCGCAGGATCAAGAAAATTCGTGATCTCATAAAACTGCCAAAAGTACGACGTGTTGTCGGCCGCACTGATGGGCGCACCGACGACCATGCTAAACAACGCTTTCGTCCCGCTCCAATGGACGTGCGGGTCGCGCACTGCGATGCCCATACCGTCCTGAGACCCGCTCGCGCCGTAGCCCGCAGCCCGAGTAAGATTTCGGACGGTGCCGTTTGGATACGAAATATACAGATCACCGCCCCTTCCTGCGTGCGCCGTATCAGCCAGGTGATTGCCCAAAGGTGAGACAACCGAGACAAAGACATTCGCGACCACGTTGTCGTTCACCTCATCCGGGATCGGGACCTGAGTGACGAACAGGACCGGGTTGGGGAGAACAGGATTGGCTGCGCGAACAAGCGTAGTGCAGAGCAGGAAAAGGCTGGCGCGGCGCAGCAAAGCGGGGGCGTTCATAAAAGCGCGTGATGGTTATATTTTTCCACCGCATTGACGCATTTTGCAAGCCAATCCAGCCTGAACGATGGTAGGTTTCGCCTATGGATACGTTGCCGACGGTGTTGTTGAAGCGCGGGGAGGCGGACCGCATCGTCGCGGGGCATCCATGGATTTATCACAGCGCGATCGATCGGCTGACGGCGAAGGTGGAGAACGGCGCCATTGTGCAGGTGAAGGACCATAGACAGCGGTTCGTCGGCATCGGGTTTTACAACGCGCAGTCAAAAATCAATGTCCGCGTGATCGCGCATGAACGGATCACCATCGACCAGGGCTTCCTTGAAGCGCGCATTGGCGCGGCGTTGGCGTTGCGGCGGAGGATGATGCCGGAAGCCAGCTCCTTTCGCGTGGTTAATGCCGAAGCAGATTTGCTCAGCGGGTTGATCGTCGACAAATACGAGGACGTCGCGGTGATCCAAATCTCGGCGCTCGGGATGGAAGTGCGCAAACGCGAGATCGTCGCGGCTGTCCAAAAGCTGCTCGCGCCGCGCGCGATCGTCGAACGCAGCGACGTGGCGTCGCGCAAGTTCGAAGGTCTACCCGAAGCGAATGGCGTCATCGGGGGCGAGACCGATGGCAAAGTGAAAGTGAACTTGAACGGACTGGTGTTCGGAACCGATCTGCTCACCGGGCACAAGACAGGTTTGTATTTGGACCAGCAGCAGAACTATCGATTGTTCGAGGAGGCGCTCCATCGCGCACCGGGGGGCAATGTGCTTGATTGTTTCTCGTTTCTCGGCGGCTTCTCGTTGCACGCCGCACGCGCAGGGGCGGCCAACGTGCAGGGGATCGACCAAAGCGCGGAAGCCATCGCGATGGCGCAGCGTAATGCAGGGGCCAATGGCTTTGCTGAAAAGTGCTCATTCAGCGAAGCGAATGTATTCGATTGGCTGAAGGCGCAAATGCCGGCGCGACAGCACGAACGCATCATTCCGCATTTCGACGTGATCGTGCTGGACCCACCGTCGTTCACGCGGAACCGCGCGTCAGTGCCGGATGCGTTGCGCGGATATAAGGAGATTCATTTGCGCAGCCTGAAGTTATTGAAACCGGGTGGGATGTTATTTACTTACTGTTGTTCGCACCATATTCCCGGGCCCTTGTTCCAGGACGCAATCCTTTCCGCCGCGTATGATGCCCGCAAACTGCTGCGGCGCGTGGCGGTCTTCACGCAAGGACCGGACCATCCTATGATCCCATCGATACCGGAGACGGAATACCTCAAAGGATTTGCGTTTGAACTGATTTCGTATCCGTGACGGTGTGAAGTTCATCGAAACCTTGATCCATTGCCGGTAGTTCCAGGCGTTTGCGAGCCGCCCAAATTGCGACGGCGGGCACCCGTTCCTGCTCGGGGCGCAGCTTGTTACGATTCACCGCTTCGGGCGCGGGTAGATCGAGGAAATATCCGACCACCCGGAATCCCGCGTTCTTCGCGAGAGTGATATATGGCGCGCGGACGGCGCACGTGAGATTCGTGTTTTCGACAACAAACTTCGTTTTTCCTTCCAGGCAGGCCCGAATCAGCAACTCCTCTCGCCGACGTGTCTTCAGCATGTCACGGTTGATCCGCACATGCGTGAGGAAGAACCGCTCCTTGTAGAAACTGGATTTGCCGCTGGCCGGAATCCCGATGAACAGAACCATTTCCATAATGCAAGCGGCTCGGCGGGGACGCCTCGCCTTACCACGGTATGGGATCAGGGAAGCGAGCGCAAATTGCTCTTGGCGGCGGGACTGGTTCTATTAAGCTTTAAATTCTGATGAACCAAATGCGCTACTTCTTTGCGTGTCTCTGTCTCGCGATTTTTGCCTCGAATTCACCGGCTGCCGATGCCCCGCTGCGCATCTTTCTGCGTGGGGGCACCAAAACCCACGGCCCCGCCGGAAACGGCTTGCACGATCACGAGCGCTGGCTGAACGATTGGCAGAAGTTGCTCGCCTCTCGCGGGGCGAAAGTCGACAGCGGCATGAAGTTTCCGACTGGTGCGCAGCTTGAAAATAGCGACGTGCTTGTGATGTTCGCGGCTGAGGCGGGCTCGATCGCCGCCGCCGACCGGGATAACCTCGAAAAATTCCTGAAGCGCGGCGGAGGCATCGTTTGCATCCATGACGCCGTGTGCGGCACCAACGCGCCCTGGTTCAAGACCATCATCGGGGGCGCGTGGGAACACGGCCACTCGAAGTGGTTCGAGGGCGATATCGGTTTCTATTATATAAATAATGAACATCCGATCACGGACGGTTGTTCGAATTACGACATCGATGACGAGGTATACTGGGACCTGCACATGATGCCCGAAGCGAAAATCCTCGGCGCGTCATGGCAGCCCGATCCGCGCAACACGCGAAACGGCCGCCAGTATCCGCACATCTACAATGTGATTCCGCAAATGTGGGTCTACGAAAACACCCTGGAGGGCGGCAAACCCTATCGCTCTTTCGTGTCGATTCCCGGACACAAATACAGCTCGTTCGAAGCGCCGCATTATCGAGCCGTGCTCTTGCGCGGCATCGCCTGGGCCGCGAAGCGCGACGTGAATTCGCTCTGCGCGAAGGACGAGTTGGCGGCGTTGCGTTATCCGGAAGGCGGCCCGACAGCGCCTGAGAAAGAGGCGGCAAAACTGGAACTGCATCCGGACTTCAAGATCAGCCTCGTGGCAGCCGAACCGCTGATCAACAAACCGATCGCCATGGATTGGGACCCGGCTGGGCACTTGTGGGTTGCCGAAACACCCGAATATCCCAATGGCCGCCGGGGGATTCGCGCAGAGGAAGGCGAGAACGCATGGAAAGATCATGGCGGCCTGGTGGCGCAGGCCGGGGCGCAGGAACGCGCCGCCCGCGATCGCATCAGCATTCTGATTGACGACAACAAGGACGGACACGCCGATCGGAAGCAGGTATTTTACGAAGGTCTCGAACTGGTCACGAGTTTCGTGTTTCACCGCGATGGCGTGATCGTTGCCCAGGCGCCGGACATCCTCTGGCTGCGCGATGTGGATGGCGACGGCAAAGCGGAGAAGGTCGAAAAACTTTATACCGGCCTTGGCACCTACGACCGCCACGCCACCATTAATAACATGCGGTGGGGATTCGATGGCTGGATTTACGCAACGCATGGCTATAGCGCGGGAACCGTGACCAGCACGGACGGGTCGAAGAATTTCGGGCGCATCAACTCCGGCGTGGTGCGTTTCAAACCGGACGGCAGCGCTTTCGAACAGTTTTCGTCCAAGGGGGGAAACACCTGGGGCCTCGACATCGCGTGGGACAACGAAGTCTTTTTCACGCAGCCGACCAGCGGCGATTTGCTGAACCACGTCGTATTGCCCGAGTACGTGCTCGCGCGCGGCAAAGCCGGGAACACCGCGAGTTTCCATCCGGTGATTCGCGGCCGGCGTTCAAATCCGCTGATCAAATACGAAAACCTTGCTTACGTGCAAATCGATGTGGTGGGCGGATTCACCGCGTCCGCCGGATGCGCGATTTACGATGCCGGCACGTGGCCGAACGATTATCAGTACAGTTATTTCACGACTGAGCCGACGATCAACATCATCCATCACGAAGCCGTGACCCACGATAGCGTGACGTACACAGCCAATAAACTGCGCGATCCCGAGTTCATTGGCGGGCGTGACAAATGGTTCCGGCCGATCGAGACCCGCATCGGTCCGGACGGCGCGCTTTACATTTTGGACTTCTACAACCAGGCCGTGATCCATAATGACACGCGTGGTCCAAAACACAACGCCGTGAACGCGGCGATCCGGCCGGACCGTGACCATTACTTTGGGCGCATTTGGCGAATCGAGCACAACCAGGCCAAGAAACTGGAGGTCCCAGATCTCTCGAAAGCATCCGAGAGTAAACTGGTGAAGGCGCTTGAACACCCGAATCGCGCCGTGCGCATGACGGCGCATCGATTATTGACCGAAAAGGGCGCAAACACACGGGCTCTCTCTCAGTTGGCGATGGACAAAAAGAAACCGGCTTTCGCGCGCGTGCATGCGCTGTGGCTGGCTGGCACGGTGCCCGCGGCGTTGCTCGCGGACGCTGAGCCTGCGGTCGCCAAGAACGCGCTGCGCGTCGCGGCGCGATCAGGTGTGAGCGATGACTCGTTGATCCAGGCGTTCCGCAGCAAAGACCCACAGGTGCGCCTGGCCGCATTGCTTGCGCTCGGTTCGTCGACTAACCCAAAACTCATTCAGGTTGCGGTCGATGCTTCGCCGGACCTTTCGGACGGCTGGTCACAGTCTGCCCTCATCGCCGCGGCGGATGCCCATCCGTCGGAGTTCATTGACGCGGTCTTCAAATCATCGCGCGCGGATGAGCTCGCGCCGCTCCTCGGCAACCTGGTGCGACTCGCCGCCGGTAAACCGGACGCGCCTGAAATCGCGGCGCGACTGGTTGAACGCGCCGCTTCTGCCAGCGACACACTGAAGCTAGCGGCACTGGAAAGTCTCGGAACGCATTTGAAAACGGACGTGACATGGTCGCCGTCGCTCGAAGCTGCATTTAACAAACTCCTGAGTTCGCAAAACCTGGATGTCGCCGCGGCGTCGCTGCCATTGCTGGCACGGTGGAAGCAGGGCGGCAGCGCATCGGCGAAAGCGCTGGTGGCGAAACTGATCGCGCAATTGCAGCGCGCGGATACGTCGGTGGTGGAAGGCGAACGCATTGTGACGAGCCTGATTCGGGCACGGTCGCTGGACGCTGGCATCCTGCCGCAGACGGCGGAGTTGCTGGGCTCGCGGAGTTCGGAATCTATTCAGAAGCGGCTCATCATGGCGCTGGGCGAAACGAGCGACCTGGCCGTGGGTCCGATCCTCGCGAATGCGGTGGGCAAGTTGCAGGGTGAATTGCGGGATGCTGCGTTTGCGCAATTGATCAAGCGAGCGGATTGGGCGAATGCGCTGGTGGACGAATTGAAAAAAGGAACCGTGACGCTGGCGGCGCTTGGGCCGGGCAACGTGTTTCGTTTGCGCACGCATAATGACAAGGCGGTCGCGGAACGGGCCGGCGCGGTGATCGACCAATTGCGCGGCCCCGAAGTGAAGGAGAAGGAAGCGGTGATCGCGAAACTCGAACCGATCGTCGCGAAGGGAGGCAATGGGGAAAAAGGCAAGCAGGTGTTCGTGCAGAATTGCGGCGTGTGCCACAAGATCAATGATGAGGGGCGCGACGTGGGTCCCGACCTGACCGGGATGGGCGTGCACGGGGTTCACGAATTGCTGACACACATTCTCGATCCCAATCGTTTCGTGGAAGAAAACTACGTCGCCACCAGCATCGAAACCCGGGACGACCAGGTGCTTGATGGGATTGTGGTGCGCGAGAATCGGTCCGCGGTGGTGCTGCGCAACAACGTGGGCGAGACGGAAGTGAAGACGGCTGACATCAAGGCGCGGCGCAGCACAGGCCGCTCCCTGATGCCGGAGGGGTTCGAAGCGCTCGGCGAAGAACCGTTGCGCGACCTGCTCGCCTTTATCGGGGCGGGCGAAAGCAGGTTCAAGCTCATCGATCTGAAGCCGGCGTTTACGGCCAGCAGCAGCCGCGGGTTATTCAACAGCCGCGAGAACACCAACGACGGCTTGCGCTTCCGGAAATTCGGCCTTGTTAAAGCCGGCGATGTTCCCTTCGACGTTGTTAGTCCGGCGCGGACCACGTCCGGGAACAACTTGATCGTCCTCAAAGGTGGCCAGAATTACGCCAAAACGCATCCGCAGAAAGTCGAGTTGAGTGGCGTGGGTGTGAAGGCTACCAAGCTGCATTTCCTCGGGGGCGTTGGTGGTTGGGCATATCCCTACACCCGCGACGAGAATCTGCCGGTGGCGAAAGTCACCCTGCAGTTCGAAGGCGGCGATACCGAGGAGATTGTGCTGAAGAACGGCGTGGAAATCGCCGACTACAACGGGAGTTATGATGTACCCGGCTCGACGCGTGTGCCCGAGTTGATTGCGAACGGTCAGGTGCGCGCATTCAGCAAGGCGCTGCATCACGCCGGCACGATCCAGAAGCTCACCATCGAAAGCATGGACACTGCGATCGCCCCGGCGTTTATCGCGATCACCGCCGAAACTGGCCAAGCCAGCGAACAACACGCCGATGCTTCCGGGAATGGCGGCGGCAACGGCGTTTCATCCGGCCCGCAGGTGTTGATCGTCGGCGGCGGCAGCTCGCACGATTTCAATCGCTGGTTCAATCAGGCGGATTCGGTGACACTTGGGAGCAAAGCGAAAGTAAGTTACACCGAGGACATCAGCACCGTACTGCCTGCGATGAAGAACACGGACGTGCTTTACCTCAGCAACAACAAACCCATGGAAGACCCGGAATTGCGCAAAGCAATTTTCGCGCACGCGGACGCCGGCAAAGGCCTGCTGCTGGTCCATCCGGCGCTCTGGTACAATTGGAAGGACTGGCCGGAATACAATCGCGTGTTCATCGGCGGCGGTTCAAAGAGCCATGACAAATACGGCGAGTTCGAAGTCACGGTTCAGGAAACCGGACACCCGATCATGCGAGGTGTGCCCGTGACATTCAAAATCAGCGACGAACTCTACCATCACGAAAAGGATCCGCAGGGCACTTCCATTCAAGTCCTCGCCACCGCCACCAGCCCTATCACCGGCAAAACCTTTCCCGTCGCCTGGATCACGCAGCATCCGAAAGCGCGCATCGTCTGTCTCACCCTTGGTCACGATGGCAAATCCCACGACCATCCGGCCTATAAGACTATCCTGCAGAACAGCCTGGCCTGGGTCGCCAAGCGCCAGTGACTTGAGATTCGGAGTGTGGTGGCTTGATACCGCTTTCAATTCGGCAACGCTAATCGCGGACAACGACCTCTCTCTTGGAGATCCAAAGCGGTGTCGAGCCATCGACTGCAAAAGGACAAAGCACCGCCGCCTATTCAGTTGCGAGGGGGCAGAGGGGCGGGTACAAGAAATTGTGCGGCTTTTGCGGCAGTATCATTTCGTGTGGACGTTTTTGGCGGTGCTGGTGTTTTGCAGTGTGATGGTGCTGCGGCAATTCAAGATCAACCAGCAGCGGCATAACGAGGTGCGGGAAGCGTTTATCCTGCTGCAATCCAAGGGGTACACGAATCAGGCGGACCGGCTATATTATCGGCTGCTGGTGGAAGTCGGGCGCGTGCCGAATCGGGTATTGTTTGATGATTTCCAGCGGACGATGATGCTGGTGGACCCGGATCTGCCGCAGCCAAAGAACCTCATATGGAAGTATCACCGGACGGTGGGCGATGAACTGGAAACACGGTCGCCGAAAATTTTTGCGCGCGCGCTGAAGCTGGCGGAGGAGACGAAATGAACCCCATGCCCGAAACGCGCAGCGCCGAGCGCGGGACCCGGAACGGGGAGTTGTTACGGCCGTTCATGGATGGGAAGTTCTTCCGTGCCGGGGAGCAGAAATTCTTCGTCAAAGGAGTCTCGTATGGCCCTTTTGCGCGGGATAGGGACGATCACGCCTTGCCGGCACGCGAACAGGTGCAGCGCGACTTGCGGCTGATTCGCGAACTGAACGCCAACACACTCCGCGTTTATCATCCGCCGCCCGAGTGGTTTCTGGACCTTGCGGCCGAATACGGCTTGCGCGTGCTGATCGATATCACGTGGCCGAAGCACCTGTGCTTCCTGGATTCGCCGAAGCTGCAGCGCGAGGCCCGCGACAACGTGCGCAAGGTAGTCGCCGCGAACGAGGGTCACCCGGCAGTGTTCGCTTACAACATGGCGAACGAAATTCCGGCGGACATTGTGCGTTGGACCGGCGCACGGCGTGTGAACCGGTTCCTGGAGAGCCTCGTCGAAGTGGCCAAACACACGGATCCGGATTGCCTGTGTACGTTCGCGTCGTTTCCACCGACGGAATTTCTGCGGCCGGAGAACATCGATTTTGTGTCGTTCAATGTTTACCTGCATCAGCGCAAGGCGTTCGAAAATTATCTCGCGCGGCTGCAGATGCTGGCTGACAGCAAACCGCTGGTGCTCACGGAATTCGGTTTCGATTCGATCCGCGAAAGTGAGGAACGCAAAACGGAAATGCTGAAATGGCAGATCGAATGCGCCTTTCGCGCGGGACTCGCCGGGACGGTGCTCTTCAGCTTCACCGATGATTGGGTGCATAGCGGCAACGTGATTGAGGATTGGGCGTTTGGCGTTACCACGCGCGAGCGCGGGCTGAAGCCGTCGTTTGGAGTTGTGCAACGCGCGTACGGGCAAGCGCCTGGTCGCTCGCCCGCGCCGGCGGCTCAGTTGCCGAAAGTTTCCGTCGTGGTCGCGACCTACAACGGCGCGCGCACTCTGAAGAGTTGTTTGGATTCGCTCACGCGTCTCAATTATCCCGACTACGAAGTGATCGTGGTGGATGACGGTTCGACCGACGCGACACCCGAGATCGCGCAACGCTACGCCAGCGTTCATTACTTGCGCCAGGCCCATCACGGGCTCTCGGTCGCGCGCAACAGCGGCATCGCAGCCTCGATTGGGGAGATCGTCGCGTTTACCGACTCCGATTGCCGCGCGGACGAGGATTGGCTGGATTATTTGGTGGCCGACATGCTGGAGCACGGCTTTCACGGGATCGGCGGCCACAATTTTCTTCCGCCGGACGATTCGCCCGTGGCCACCGCTGTGATGGCTTCACCTGGCGGGCCAGCGCACGTGATGCTGACCGATCGCGACGCGGAACACGTGCCCGGTTGCAACATGGCGTTCTTTCGCTGGGCGCTTGAGGACATCGGCGGGTTCGATCCTGTGTTTCGCAAGGCTGGCGATGACGTGGACGTGTGCTGGCGCTTGCTGGCACGCGGGTATCGCATCGGGTTCAGCCCGGCGGGGTTCGTCTGGCATTACCGTCGTTCGAATGTGCCCGCCTATCTGAAGCAACAGAGCGGCTACGGCGAAGCCGAGGCGTTGCTCGCGCACAAGCATCCCGAATACTTCAATGCGTTCGGCGTGGGCATGTGGCGGGGGCGTATTTACGGACCGTCGAAATACGGCGTGATTCTGCAGCGGCCGGTGATTTATCACGGTTTGTTCGGCAGCGGCTTTTTCCAAAAGCTCTACACGCCGGAGCCGGCGCACATCGTGATGCTGCTCACGTCACTCGAATATCACGGCCTTGTCACGGGCCCGCTGCTGATCCTGAGCTTTCCCTTTCCATTTTTGTTGCCGGTTGCGATCGCCAGCCTGACGCTTTCACTCGGCGTATGCGTCGCCGCAGCGGCGCAAGCCGATGTGCCTCGAAAAAAACGGCGACTCTGGACGCGATCGTTGATTGCGGCGCTGTATTTCCTGCAACCCATGGTTCGCGGTTGGGCGCGTTATCGCTGGCGGTTCAACGCGCAGTCCGTGCCCAAGCCGCGCTCAACAAAGCCCATCCCGCACGGTCCCGCGCCCGAGCAAGTGCTGTATTGGAGCGGCCGACGGTTTGATCGCTACGCGTTGCTAAGCCGTTTTCTGGAACGCGTCGACGAGGACGGCTGGCAAAACAAACCCGACACGGGCTGGGGCCGATGCGACCTGGAAATTTTCGGGAACCGCTGGAGCCGGCTGCGCCTCACGACGGTTTCTGAAGAACTGCCGAACAGCTACACGCTGCGTTGCCGGATGGAAAACACGTGGTCACTGCGCGCCACGGCGGGATTCTGGCTGCTCGCGGCATTGGAACTGGTGATGATTGGTTTATTCGCGCGCTTTCAACCGTGGCTCTGGATGATGCTGTTGTCGCTGCCGATTCTGAGCTGGTTCCTCGAATTCGAGAAACGCGCCACGCAGGTCCAGATCACGGCGCTTCTGGATGAAGTGGCCGCGGAGTTTGGATTGACTCGTGCAGACGAGTCGGCCAAAAAGCGTGAGGCCCAAAGCGCATGCGCACCATCACCGTCCTACTCCTCCTGATTCTGCTGGTCGGAGGGCGAGCGTCCTCGCGAGCCGCTGAGCCGTCTCTCCTGGCCGCACAACCTCTCACTGCGACCGGCGATCTCTCCGCGGAAATGGTCGCCGGGATTGACAAGTTCCTGCTGCGCGAAACCAAGGAATCCATCGCCACGCGAAGCAAGCCCGATCGCGAGCGCTTTCGCAAAATCATTGGCGCAATCGATCGCCGCGAAAAAGTCGACGCGCTGGAACTCGTCGGCACAACGGTCCGTCCGGCGAAGCTCGCCGAGACGAAATCGTTCGATGTGTTTGCCGCACGCTGGCCGGTGTTCGAAGGCGTGCATGGCGAAGGCCTGTTGCTACAGCCGAAGAGACCGCCCGCCGCCGGAATCGTCGTCCTTCCGGATGCGGACCAAACACCCGAACAGATGGCAGACGGCTTTGCCAAACGCTTTGCCGAGAACGGCTGCCTGGTGTTGATCCTAACACTCATAAACCGCGAGGACACGTTCTCGGGAAATCCGGCGCTCAGGCGCTTCACGAACCAGCCGCATCGCGAATGGATTTACCGCCAGGCATATCAGATGGGCCGGCACATCATCGGTTACGAAGTTCAAAAGGTCCTCGCGGCTGTCGATTGGCTCTCCACGCAAACCACGAACGTCGGCATCGCCGGTTATGACGAAGGCGGCCTCATTGCGTTCTACAGCGCCGCGCTCGACCCGCGCATCAAAGCGGCGCTGGTGAGCGGCTATTTCGATTCGCGGCAAAAATTGTGGTCCGAACCCATTTACCGAAACGTGTTCAGTTTGTTGCGCGACTTCGGCGACGCCGAAATTGCGAGTCTCATCGCGCCGCGGAAACTCATCATCGAATACAGTGAAGTTCCAGAGATCACGGGTCCGCCCGCGCCGCGAGCCGGAAGGGGCGGCGCCGCGCCTGGCGTATGGCACACGGCGGAGCAAGGGTCCGTTGAGGCCGAATTCAAACGCGCGCAAAAACTCGCCGGCACCGCGGCCAAAAGCATCGAGTTGGTTCACGGCAACGAAGGGGTCCCCATCGGCCCCGGGTCCGATTACGCGCTTTCAGCATTCGTCGGCGCTCTCGGCGTTTCAACTCTCAGAGCGTCAACGGAGCGGTTGGTGTTGCCCATTCAGGACCGGCAGGAAGAACAAGTACGCGAACTCCAGGAGTTCACGCAACGGCTCATGCGCGAATCGGAAAAGGTGCGCGACGAATTCTTCTGGAACCCGCTCAAGAAATCAGCATCGGTTGAAACGTTCCGCGCGGCTTTCTGGGAAAATATCATCGGACGATTTCCAAATCCATCCGTCGCTGCCAATCCGCGGGTCCGCAAAATCTACGATAAGCCGAAGTGGACCGGCTACGAAGTGATGCTCGATGTTTTCCCCGATGTGTTTGCGTGGGGTTATCTACTGGTGCCAAAAGATATCGCAGCGAATGAAAAGCGCCCCGTTGTCGTCTGCCAGCACGGGCTCGAG
>Ga0066652_100001484_pt1 | contig 12233 bp, 10 predicted proteins | sample GraSoiAngelo_101_FD_71413 | JGI IMG/M metagenome (GOLD analysis project Ga0066652, IMG submission 71413) | Grasslands soil microbial communities from the Angelo Coastal Reserve, California, USA - 14_0903_02_30cm | ecosystem: Environmental > Terrestrial > Soil > Grasslands | place: USA...
GGTCTCTATTCCGTCTACGTGGGGTCATCCGCGATCGGCCAAGGGCTGGAGACCGCTTTCGCCCAGATCGCCGCCGATGCGCTCGAAGTCACGATCGATCGCATCCGCGGCGTCTTCCACGGCACCACCTCGTATGTGGGCGACGGCTACGGCGCCTATCATTCGCGCTCGGTCGTGATGGGTGGGTCGGCAATACTTGATGCCGCGGCCAAGCTGCGCGAAACGATCCGCACCCGGGCGGCGCAACGGCTCAACTGCCAAGCCTCGGCGGTGGAAATCTTCGAAGGAATGAAGGTGGTGGGGCCCGACGGCAGCTCCATCGCTCTGAACGAACTTTCCGGCGAGAGCATTTCCGCCGAGGGCGCGTTTCTCAACAAGAAGCATACTTACACCTATGGCGCCCATGCCGCGCACGTCGCCGTCGATCCCAAGCTCGGCCACGTCGAGCTTCTCGACTATGTGGTGGTCGCGGATTGCGGCCGCATCATCAACCCGCTGACCGTGCACGGGCAGACCGTCGGGTCGGTCGTGCAAGGCCTCGGCGGCGCCATGATGGAGCATCTTGTCTATGATCAGGACGGCCAGCTGCTCACCGGCTCGCTCGCCGATTATCTCATCCCCACGGCCAGCGACTTCCCGAACATCCGCGCGGTCATGCTGGAACAACACCCATCCCCGATCAATCCACTGGGGGCAAAGGGGGCCGGCGAGGGCGGCATCATCGCCGCCGGCGGCGTGATGGCCAACGCGGTTGCGAATGCACTAAGCTCGCTTCAAGTGCAACCGCGCGAGCTTCCCCTCACACCGACCCGCATCTGGGAGCTTGTGCAGGCAGCCCGTAGCTGACGGCAGAGTCCATCCAAGCCGGGCGTGAAGCCCTCACCATGGCTGTGCGCTGGCCGCTTCATTGACGCGTCGTGCGATGGAGGCATAGATTCGAGTAGCGCTTGCGCTGTTGAACAGGAGCCTCCCATGAGCGTTGCACGGCATCCACGCCCGCCGGAACTGGTCGATGTTCCGCTCGAAGACATCATGCAGAAATATGTCGGACGCTTCCGCGACAAGAAGCCGGACTGGGCCGCATTCGAGGACGCCAAGGTCGAAGGCTACAAGCGCGCGCAGCACCGCTTCATCGGCGCCGGCGGCTCCGGCAAGCACGGCGATCCGACCGTCATCCCGGCGAAGAACTTCACCTTGTCGATCATGTATGTGGAGCCCGGACAGGGCAATGCCGCGCATACCCACGAGGTCGAGGAATGCTTCTTCGTGCTCAAGGGTCATCTCGACGTGTTTGTCGAGGACGAGAGCGGCAAACGTCTCACCACCCGCCTGGGCCCCTGGGAATGCATCTCATGCCCCGCCGGTGTCATCCACGGCTACCAAAACGACAGCCTCGAGCCGGTCTATTTCCAGGTCATGCTCGGGCGCGCCAAGCCAGACACCATGGGCTATGCCGACGAGGATCTCTACAAACGGCGCGATGCCCATCTGAAGGCGGTGTAAATGCCTCACTGGTTGAAGATCGGCATGCGTCGAATGCTCGCACCCGCTCTGGCCGTCGCTCTCCCCTTCGCGGCGGCAGCGCACGCGCAGGAGGCTTGGCCGCAACGGCCCGTCACCATCATCGTGCCGTTCGCGGCAGGCGGTTCGGCGGACTTGCTCGCACGCATCCTGCAGCAGCACCTGCAGGCGAAATTCGGCGTTCCGTTCGTGGTGGAGAACAAGTCCGGCGCCGGCGGCAGCATCGGCACCGGGTTTGTGGCGAAAGCGCCGGCCGACGGCTACACGCTGCTCGTGGGCACCGTGAGCTCGATCGCCATCAACGCCTTCCTCTACACGAAGCTCAATTTTGACGTCGGCCGCGACCTGCAGCCAGTCTCGCTCCTGGTGAGGTTTCCAAATCTTCTGTTCGTCAATACGAAGACGCCAGTGAGATCGGTGCCGGAGCTGATCGACTATCTCAAGGCCAATAATGGAAAGACGAATTACGGCTCGTCGGGCATCGGCACCTCCTCCCACCTCTCTTCGGTGATGTTCGAGCTTGCGACCAATACCAAGATGACCCATGTGCCTTTCCGCAGCACGAGCGAGGTCGTCAACAGCATGCTCGGCGGCAACATCGATCTTGCCATTGACAGCATGACGACGGTCTGGCCGTTCGCGGCGGCCGGAAACGTGCGCGCGCTCGCCGTCACCACCCCACAGCGCAGCGCGGCGGCACCGGATTTGCCGACCATCGGCGAGACGCTGAACGGGTACGAGGCAACCGCCTGGCAAGGGCTGTTTGCGCCCGCCGGCATCCCGCGACCGATACTCGACAAGATCGCCGCGGAGGTGAGAGGCGTCTGGGCGCTGCCCGAGGTCGTCACGGCGCTGAAAAACGTCGGCGCCGAACCGGCCGCGTCCTCCCCCGATGAATTCGCCGCCTACACGGCGGCCGAGCGCGTGCGGTGGGGCGAGGTCGTGAAGGCATCAGGCGTGAAGATCGACTGATCGAGGAATCCGCTTTTCAGCTCGTGCGGATCTCCGCCAGGGGTGCGGTCATTCCACCCCTCGAATGTCGCGGACATATGCACTAATCTGCCGCCGGATCGATTGCGCGTGCCCCCGCACCCACCGCAGCGGGATACGGGCCACGCCCCGGGAGAAGCTCCAGATGTACGCACCAGCCGGAGTGAAGACGAGTACGGATTACCCGATCCCAGATGCCATGAAGGCGTGGGTGCTCGGGGATCCCGGGCAGCTTTCGTTGCGCGAGAAGCCCGTACCGGTGCCGAAAAAGGCGGAAGTCCTGGTACGCATCGACGCCGTCGCCATCTGCGCGACCGATCTCGAGATCATCTACCATGGCCCGCCGGCGTTGATCCGCGGTGGCCTGCCGCACAACAAGAACTTCACGCCCGGGCACGAATATATGGGTACCGTGGTCGCGCTCGGCCCGGGCGTCGACGAATACCGGATCGGCCAGCGCGTCACCGTCGAAATCCACGCCGGCTGCGGCCAATGCAAGCGCTGCCGCGAAGGGATGTACACCGCCTGCCACAACTACGGGCTCAATTACGGCGAGCTGGACAAAGGTCACCGCGCTAATGGATTCACCACCGACGGCGGGTTCTGCGAATATCAGGTCAACAACATCAACACGCTGATCGCCATTCCTGATGCGATGTCCGACGAGGAGGCGACGCTGGTGGTGACCGCCGGCACAGCGATGTATGGACTCACCGAACTGGGCGGACTGGTTGCTGGCGAGAGCGTCGTGGTGACCGGGCCGGGTCCGATCGGGCTTCTTGGCGTTGCCGTCGCCAAGGCGCTTGGCGCGCAGCCTGTCATTCTCACCGGCACGCGCGACAACCGGCTTGCCATCGGGCGCGAGCTCGGCGCCGACCACGTGGTCAATGTGCGAAGCGAGGACGCGGTCGCGGCGGTGCGCCGCCTCAACGGCGGCAAGGGTGTCGACTACGTGCTCGAGTGCTCGGGCGCGCCCAACGCCGTCAACGAGGCGATCCGCATGGTCAACCGCGGCGGCAAGATTTGCCTCGCCGCGTTCCCACACCAAGAGACGCCGGTCGATATCGCCGAGATCGTGCGCAACAACATCTACGTCTATGGCATCCGCGGCGAAGGCAAGAGCGCGACCCACCGCGCCGAAGCCTTCATGAGTCAGAAGCGGTTCGACGCCACGAAGATCCACACGCATACCTTCCCGCTGGAGGATCTGCCGACCGCGATCCGCTACGCCAAGGACCGCATCGAGGACGCCATCAAGGTCGTGGTGAAGGCGCGCGGCGTATCCGCCCTGCACAAGGTGGCGGCAGAGTGAAGTTCCACTCGCGAGGCGCGCCGCTTAGCTGAAAGTCCATGGCGATTGGCACAGTTTTTGCGATATAGTCGCTGAAGGGATCCGCGACACGGTCGCGCGGAGTACGCATGTCGTCCTCAGCCCCGAAGCTTTGCGTTGCCGACGTCAGCATGACGTTCAAGACGCCGACCGGCGCGTTCCATGCGCTCGCGCCCGTCACGCTTTCGATTCCGCAAGGCCGGTTTGTCAGTCTGATCGGCCCCTCGGGCTGCGGCAAAAGCACGATATTCAACATCATTGCCGGCTTACTCGAGCCGACCGGTGGCCGAGTGCTCATCGATGGGATCGATGCGACCGGCACCATTGGCCGTGTCGGCTATATGCTGCAGAAGGACCTCCTGCTGCTCTGGCGCACGGTGCTCGATAACGTCATCCTCGGCATGGAGATTCAGCACGTGCCCTTGCGCGCGGCGCGCGAACGAGCGCTGCCGCTGCTTCATCGTTACGGGCTGGCGGGTTTCGAGTATCTCTACCCGAACGCGCTCTCCGGCGGCATGCGCCAGCGCGCGGCGTTGTTGCGCACGCTGTTGTTCGACACCGATGTCATTCTGCTGGATGAGCCGTTCGGCGCCCTCGACGCTCAGACCAAGCTCAAGATGCAGGAATGGTTGATGCAACTGTGGAGCGACTTCAGCAAGACCGTGCTGTTCGTTACCCATGACGTCGAAGAGTCGATCTATCTGTCCGACGAGGTCCACGTGATGGGTACGCGGCCAGGTCGCATCATCGCTACCATCCCCATCCCCCTTGCTCGTCCCCGCGTTCGCGGAAGCGTGCTCAGCGGCGAATTCCTCGCCATCAAGGAACGCTGCCTCGAACTGCTCCATCTCGACACGACGGCATCCCAAGCCGTAAACGAAGCAGCCTAGGCAGCGGCAAGCGATGACGGCCCAGGACACCACCCCCGCGCTCCGCGCCCGCGCCATGGCGAGCCTCCATCGCGCGCAGGCACCACATCAAAGCGGCGCCCCAGCAGGCAAGCCGGTGCGGCGGCTGCCGGTGCAGAAGGATTGGCCGATCTGGGCGCTCGTTGCCGCGCAGATCGGCATTCTGCTCGGCGCGCTTTCGCTGTGGGAGATCGGCGCCCGCACCGGCTGGATCGACGCCTTCTTCTGGTCGCAGCCGAGCGCCATCGCCGAGACGATGACGGTGTTCTTCACCACCGGCGACGCCTGGACCGATATCAGCTTCACCTTCCGCTCGACCATCATCGGCTTTCTCATCGGCACCACGGCAGGCTCGCTGCTCGGCCTGTCGTTCTGGTGGTCGCGCAACTACGCGGCCGTCGTCCAGCCTTACGTGATCTGCCTCGAGTCGATCCCGAAACTGGCGCTGGCGCCGCTCATCATCCTGGTATTCGGCATCGGTCTCGTGTCCAAGGTCGCCGTTGCGACCGCGCTGACACTGGTGGTCTCGACCTTGACCGCCTATGCCGGCGTGAAGGCGCTCGATCCCGACGGCGAGAAACTGTTTTATTCGCTCGGGGCCTCGCGCTTGCAGGTGTTCCGCAAGCTCGTCGTCCCGTTCTGCCTGCCCTGGATCATCTCCGTGCTACGGGTGAATATCGGCCTCGCCTTGACCGGCGCCATCGTCGGCGAATTCATCGCCTCCCAGCATGGTCTCGGGCGGGCGATCCTCTATGCCGGCCAGACCTATGACATTGCGCTGGTCTGGGTGGCGGTGCTGGTGCTCTCCACCTTGGCGATCGTCATGTACGCCGCGGTGTCCTGGGTTGAAAGCATGCTGCGCAAGGGCGTGCGGCAATAACGCGAATGCAACACTCGAACAGCGAGGACGTCATGAACAGGCGAAAATTCCTGCAGTCGACCGCAAAGCTCGGCACCGGCCTCGGCTTGGCGTTTGCGGCCCCACCCTTTGTCGCACGCGCCGCCAGCAAGGAGCTGCTCGTCGCCGAACCGGTGCACTCGACCGGCTACCTGCCCATGTACATCGCGATGGCGAATGGCTACTTCGCCGAATCCGACATCGTGGTGAAGATCGTGACCATCGAAACCGGCGGCGGTCACACCAACGCCGTGCTTTCAGGCCAGGCCTTCGCCTTCATCGGCGGCCCCGAGCACAACGCTTTCGCCAAAGCCAAGGGCGCGGAGCTGCGCGCGGTCGTGCACTGCGTCGACCGCGGCAACGTCTATCTCTGCGCCGCCAAGGGCCACGATCCCAAGGACAGGGATTGGCCGAATTATTTCAAGGGCAAGACAATCGCGGTCGGCGCCTATGGCGGCACACCGAACTCGATCATGCGCTATCTGCTGGGCAAGTGGAAACTCGACGCCAAACGCGATGTCACGCTGATCGAGGTGGCAAACTCGGCCGTGCCGGCCGCCGTGCGGGCCGGGCAAGCCGTGATCGGCAACACCACGGAGCCCATGGTTACCCAAGGAATCCGCCAGAACCTCTGGAGCGAGCCGTTCTTCAACGTGCCCAAAGAACTCGGTCCTTACGCCTATTCCACCATCAATGTGCGTCTTGATTCGGTCCAGAAGGAGCCCGAGGTGGTTCGCGGATTCGTCAGAGGGATGGTCAAGGGACTCAAATTCCTTTACGCCAATCCTGCTGAGGCCGCGGAGATCGCCAAGAAACAATTCCCCACCATGGCGCTGGACGATCTCAAGGCCACGCTCGACCGCTCGTTCGGCGATGAGATGTGGAGCAAGGACGGCATGATCAGCAAGGAGGCTTGGGCCACCAGCAGCGCGGTCGTGCGCGAAGCCGGCATTCTCAAGACCGACGTGAAATACGAGGAGATCATCGACATGAGCTTCGTCGAAAGCGTGCGCGCGAGCCTGTGAGCGATCATTCGAGCAACTGAAGCAAACGAGAAACCGGGAAACACGACCATGTCAGAGCCCATTTGGAACAAGTTCCTCACCGAGCGCGATAAAGCGGTATTCGCGACGTCCGGCTACGGCGCGCGCGGCGGATTCGGCAAGCGCCCCGCCCTCCTGATCATCGACGTGAACTACGCGTTCTGTGACGAGCGCCCCACGCCGATCCTCGAATCGATCAAGCGATGGCGCAATTCCTGCGGCGAGGACGCTTGGGTCGCCATGCCGTATCTCAAGGCACTGCTCGACAAGGCCCATGCCAAGGGCATCCCGGTCATTTACACCACCGGGGTGCGGCGCCAGGACAACTGGGACAACGGAAGCTGGAGCTGGAAGAACGCCCGCTCCGACGAGGACCGCTCCAGCAGGCCCGCGACCAACGTCGACGGCAACGACATCGTCGCCGAAATCGCGCCGGCGCCGCAGGACATCGTGATATTGAAGCAGAAGCCGTCCGGCTTCTTCGGCACCAACATGGCGAGTTATCTCACGCTGCTCGGCTGCGACAGCGTGATCGTCACCGGCACGACCACGTCCGGCTGCGTGCGCGCCACGGTGCTCGATGCGTTCAGTCTCAATTATCGCATTGCACTCGCCGAAGAGGGCTGCTTCGACCGCTCCCAGGCAAGCCACGCCATCAACCTCTGCGACATGAACGCGAAATACGCCGACGTGGTGAAGACGTCAGAGGTGCTCACCTTCTTCGACAGCCTTCCCAACGGCATGTTCGAGCTGCCAAAGGGAACAGCTGCGCCGGCACCGAAGCCGCGGCTCGCCGCAAACATGTGATCATAGGCAACGGCGCCCAAAGGCGGCGTTGTCGTCCCGCGTGCCCTCGCCGCTTGCGGGAGAGGCACATGATCTCGTCATGACGTGGAATGGGTGACGGACTTCCGGTAGAACCTGTCCCTCACCTTTATCGGCCAACAATGGCGCGCTGCTTTCTCCGGAAAAAGGGGAACACCGCCTCGAACCGTGTTGAAAGGCGGTGACCTCGGCATGTCACAGTCAGCACAAGTCGTCGCCGACCACTACGGGCGACGCGCCCTCGGCGACGTCATCCTGGGGGCGCTGAAGGAAACGGGAAAAGATATCGAGCACCTGACGCCGGACGACCTCGCGCCGGTCGATGAGTTCCATTCGGGCGGGCGCAATGCGACCGTACGGCTGGCACAGCTGGCGGAGATCGACGGCTCCCAACGCGTGCTCGACGTCGGCTGCGGCATCGGCGGACCCTCGCGCTATCTCGCCAGCAAGTTCGGCTGCCAAGTCAACGGCCTCGACCTGACTGCGGAATTCGTCGCGCTCGCCGGAATGCTTGCACAGCGTACTCGGCTCGCCGACAAGGTCACCTACCGGCAGGGAAACGCGCTCGACTTGCCGTTTCCCGACGCGAGCTTCGACGTCGTGTGGTCGCAGAACGCGGCGATGAACATCGCCGACCGTGATCGCCTCTATGGCGAGATGCGTCGTGTGCTCAGGCCCGGCGGACGCCTGGCGCTGCAGGACGTCGCGGCCGGTCCCGGAGGCGAGCCGTACTACCCGACGCCGTGGGCGAGCGACAAGAGCATCAGCTTTCTGTTTCCGCCGCAGTCGACCCGGGCCGCACTCGAGCGCACCGGCTTCCGTGTCGTCGCCTGGCAGGACACGACGCAGGAGGCGCTGGAACAACAGACGGCGCGCGCCAAAGCCCTCGACAGCGGGTCGCTGCCGCCGCTCGGCCTTCACATTCTGATCGGCGAAGCTTTTCCAACCGTCACCAAAAACATGCTGCGCAGTCTGCAGGAGCAGCGGGTGCAACTCTTCAATGCGGTGGTCGAGCGGGTCTAGCGCCCAACAGGCCGGCAGTGCCTCGCGGCGCGTGTGTTCGGCCCATTCGCAATCGCCGCTACAGCAGCCATCCGTACCGTGCCGCCGACATGCGCGCCGCAGCCTGCGCGGGGCGGGTAGCCAGCTTGCCGCGGCTTTGCGATAAGCTGCGAGCCCCTTTGAGGTCTCCGAGGAAGCAAGATGGGTGAATTCGCGATCGGTCAAAGCGTTTCCCGGTTCGAGGATCCGCGCCTCCTCAGGGGCGGCGGCCGCTATGTCAGCGATATCGTGCTGCCGGGCATGACATTCGGCCACGTGCTGCGCTCGCCGCACGCGCATGCGCGCATCCGCTCGATCGATACGAGCAGGGCCAAGGCGGCGCCCGGCGTGCTCGCGGTGCTCACCGGCGCGGACTGGCAGGCCTCGGGATGGGGGGACCTGCCGGTCCCCGACGGGCTCAAGCGCCGCGACGGCTCGAGCTTTCGCCCGCCCTATCCCGCCCTCGTCACAGATCGCGTGCGCTGGGCCGGCGACTACGTCGCCTTTGTCGTGGCCGAGACGCTTGTTCAAGCCCAGGACGCGGCCGAACTGATCATGGTCGATTACGAGGCGCTTCCCGCGGTCGTATCGACCGCGCAGGCCGCCGCCGAAGGCGCGCCTCGCGTCTGGGATGAATGCCCGGACAATATCGGCTTCGTGCAGCTCTTCGGCGACAAGACCGCGACCGATGCCGCCTTCGCCCGGGCCGATCACATCGTCAAGCACCGCTTCGTGATCAACCGCGTCACTGCCGCGAGCATGGAGCCGCGCGGTTCGATCGGCGACTACAACGCGGCCGATGGCCGCTACACGATCTACACCACGCTACAGCGCGGGCATCCCTTCCGCGCCGAGCTCGCGCCGATCCTCAAAGTGCCGGAGAGCAAGATCCGGGTGGTGGCAGGGGACATCGGCGGCAGCTTCGGAATGAAATCGGCGGTTTACAATGAAGTTGCGCTGGTGCTGCTGGCCTCGAAGCTCCTGAGCCGGCCGGTCAAATGGATCTCGACGCGGTCGGAATCGTTTCTGAGCGACGCTCAGGCGCGCGACAATGTCACCCACGCCGAGCTTGCGCTCGACCGCGACGGCATCTTTCTCGGCCTGCGCGTGCACACGACTGCCAGCATCGGCGCCTACTTGCAGACCGGCATGCCGGCCTTCACCGGCAACATCGGCACGCTCGCCGGCGTCTATCGGACGCCCGCCATCCATGCCGACGTCACCGCCGTGTTCACGCACACCAACCCGGTGCGGCCGTATCGCGGTAATGGCCGGCCCGAGGCCGCCTATGTGATCGAGCGGATGATCGATCTCGCCGCTGACGAGCTCGGCATCGATCCCGCGGAACTGCGGCGCAAGAACTACATCGCGCCGGATGCCATGCCGTTCAAAACCGGCCTCACCTTCACCTACGACAGCGGCGAGTTCGAGAAGAGCATGGACATGGCACTGGCGCTCGCCGATCTCGCCGGATTCGAGCGCCGGCGCGCCGAGGCGCGCAAGCGCGGCAAGCTGCGCGGGATTGGCCTCTCCAACACCATCGAGCGCGCGGCCGCGCAAGGCTTCGAGGGCGCCGAGATAAGGTTCGACAAGTCGGGGGCGGCCACCCTGCTGGCCGGCAGCGTTACCCACGGCCAGGGCCACGAAACGATTTTCAAGCAGATCATGTGCGACCGTCTCGGGCTGGACCCGGACGAGGTGCACTACGTGCAAGGCGACACCGATCAAGTCTTCGTCGGCGAAGGCACCGGCGGCTCGCGCTCGGCCACCATTGGCGGCTCAGCCGTCGACTCAGCCGCCGAGCGGATCATCGCCAAGGCGAAAACGATCGCCGCCCATCTCCTCGAGGTCGATGCCGGAGATATCAACTTTGCCGATGGCGTGTTCTCCAGCCCCAAGACCAACCGGACCCTCACCATCAAGGACGTGGCGAAGGAGGCGATGGAGCCGAGCAAGCTCCCCAAAGGGATGGATGTCGGACTCATTGCCACCGCAACGTACGTTGCGCCGGTGCAGAACTTTCCCAACGGCTGCCACATTTGCGAACTCGAGATCGACGAAGAGACTGGCGAAGTCGAGATCGTCCGCTATAGCGTCGTGGACGACGTGGGCACGGTGATCAATCCGCTGCTGCTGAAGGGGCAGATCGTCGGCGGGGTGGCACAAGGCATTGGGCAGATTTTGATGGAGGACATCAACTTCGACGCCAACGGGCAGAACCTTGCCGGATCATTCATGGATTACGCCATGCCGCGGGCGACCGACATCAGCGCAGTCGACGTCAAGAGTAATCCGGTGCCCACCAGGACCAATCCGCTGGGGGTCAAGGGCGCAGGCGAGGCGGGCTGCGTCGGCGCCATGCCCGCCGTCGCCAACGCGCTGGTGGATGCGCTCGCGCATCTCGGCGTGCGCCACGTCGAGATGCCGGCAACGCCGGAGCGGCTCTGGCGCGCGATGCGCGACGGCCACGCGCGTTGACTGCGGCGTGCACCATTACAATCGGAGGAGCTATGAAAAAATCGTTCGTTCGCGGCACATGGCAGGTCAAGCGCGCGTTCTCGCCCTGCGTCATCACTGAAGGCACGGGCCGGACCATCTATATCGCCGGGCACACCGGGCAAACGGATGACGCCGGCAAATCGCTCGCCGCCGATTTCGACGCGCAGTTCAAGCAGACCTTCCGCAATATCGAGAAGACGCTCGCCGAGGCCGGCGCGAAGCTCAGCGACATGGTGACCATGACGGTGTTCCTCATCGACGCGCGCTACACCACCCGCATGACCGAGCTGCGCACGGAATTGTTCGGCAAGGACTTCCCGGCGAGCGCCGCGATCACCGTGCAAGGGTTCGCCCAGCCGGAGATGATGATCGAGGTGCAAGGCATCGCGGTGACGGCCTAGCGGCGGAGGTGCCGCACCGGTGCGCGACAAACCGGGTCCCGCGCGCAACCGGGCTTCAACTCCCCACGGCGGCGCAGTAGTCTCGCAGGACACACCGCGAGGAAGCATGACCGAGAGCTTCGAAAGTGCGCTCTCCGCACGCGTTGCGGCGATGGCCGATGCTTGCACGCGCTGCGGCAAATGCGTCGAGGTCTGCCCGGTCACCGGGCCCGGCGGCGTCAATGCCGAGCCATCCGCGGTAATCGCCGGCATCATCGACATTCTGCGGACCGGCGACGGCCCGGAGGCCTCGCGTAAATGGGCGAACGCTTGCGTCCTCAGCGGCGAGTGCATCAAGGCCTGCGACTACGGCGTCAATCCGCGCTTTCTGCTCGGCATGGCGAGGGTGGCGATGGCGCGGCGCAGGGACGAGCCGGGCGAGCAGCGTCGCCAGGGCGTGGAAGGCTTCCGCAAGGTCGCGCGCGAGGTCACCCATATCTCACAGATGCAGCTCGGCGACGCGCTGCTGGCGCGGCTCGGCCAGAAAGGCAATCCGCAGCCCGGCACGCCGCCGGATTTCGTGTTCTACACCGGCTGCAACGTGCTCAAGACGCCGCATATTGCGCTGCTCGCGCTGGACGTCATGGACGCGCTCGGCGTCACCTACCAGGTGTTGGGCGGCCCCAGCCATTGCTGCGGGGTCGTGCAGATGCGCACCGGCGACGTCGCCACCTCGGGCCGGTTCGCCGAGAGCACCATGGACAAGCTCGCGCGCAGCAAGTCGGGGCAGGTGGTGTC
>Ga0066652_100001485_pt1 | contig 12231 bp, 8 predicted proteins | sample GraSoiAngelo_101_FD_71413 | JGI IMG/M metagenome (GOLD analysis project Ga0066652, IMG submission 71413) | Grasslands soil microbial communities from the Angelo Coastal Reserve, California, USA - 14_0903_02_30cm | ecosystem: Environmental > Terrestrial > Soil > Grasslands | place: USA...
CGCTGCTCGCGATCGCGCTCGGCGCCGACGCGGTGTGCATCGGTCGGCCGTACGTCTACGGACTCGCGATCGCAGGCGAGCAGGGCGCGCGCGACGTGATCGAGAACATCGTGGCCGAGCTGGATCTCAGCATGGGCCTCATCGGCTGTCGATCCGTGGCCGAGGTCAGGACGGCGGAAGTCAGGAGCGTTACGGCACCGTCCTGACAGGCCGCGTTCTCATCAGGGCTTCGATCTCGTCGATCTCGCGCGGCGCCATGCTGATCCGCTCCAGCCCGCGCTCGGTGATCACGTAGTCGTCCTCGATGCGCACGCCGCTGTTCTCGTACTTCTGGACGACCGGTTTCACCTTCGCGATGAAGGCGCGGTTCCGGGGCGTGTCGGGGAGCGCGTCGAGCGACGCGGTGCTGATGTAGATGCCCGGCTCGATCGTGAATGCGTCGCCGATCTGGAACTTGCGGTCGCCATAGTAGAACTGCGCGGGGTCGTGGACGGCGAGACCGATGCCATGGCTGATGCCATGAATCATCCAGAGCATTGCCTGGCGACACTGTGCCGGCTGCTGCGCGCAATCCACCCGCCACGGCGGATCGAACTGGGCGTCCTCGCTCTCCACGAGACCGAGCGCCGCCAGTCCCTTCACGCGAACCACTACCGATGAGTCCTGGGCCGCGACCGCCGACATGCCGGGCTTCGAGTTGCGCTCGGCAGCTGCCTGCGCATCGCGCACCAGTTGATAGATGGCCCGCTGTTCGGTGGTGAACCGGCCGCTCACCGGCATCGTCCGCGTCACGTCCGCCGAGTAGCCCTCGTACTCGGTGGCAGCGTCCATCACGATGAGATCGCCCGGTCTCGTCGCGCCGCGGTCTTTCATGTAGTGCAACTGCGTGCCGTTCGCGCCGGAACCCACGATCGACCCGTAACCGGGCCGGCCTCCGCCGAGCCTCCGGAACGTGTACTCGAGTGTCGCCTGCACCTCGTATTCGTGCTGCGGCTCCGCGGCGGTCATGGCAGCGCGGTGTCCCTCCGAGCTGATCTCAGCCGCCCGCCGCAACAGCGCGAGCTCGGCCCCGGACTTGCGCGCGCGCAGGCGATCGAGAACGTCGTGAGCATCCTTCACGTCCAGGCCGGGATGCCGCGCCAGCAGCGCACGATAGAAGGAGCCGCCGCGGGTCAGCGAGTCCTGTCGCGCGAAATCAGCGTCCTCGAAGTCGGCGAGCTGATAGACGGGCAGCCCGCTCGCGACGAGCGAGTCGACGTACGAGCCGAGCGTCGCGAAGGATCGGGCCTTCACGCCGAGATTGCGCTCGACGTACGCCGAGTCAGGACGACGACCGTAGTAGAAGGCGCGGCGTGGCTCGATGGGAGTCAGAAAGAGAGTGGCTGTCGGCCGTCCCGAGCGAACAGCCATCACGAAGGCGGCGTCGGCCTCGTCGAAGTTCGTGAGATAATGGAACGCGGGCAGCTGATAGAAGGGCCCGAAATCGGCGATCGGCGTGCGTCCGCCGAGCGCGATGACGACGCCGTTGCCGACACGGGCAGCCAGCGAATCGCGCCGGGCTGTGAACTCGGTCTGAGGAATCTGCGCCGGCGCTGTGACCGGCAGCGCCAGCGTCGCGAGGACGCAGACTGCACGAAGAGTTCGCATGTAGGGAAAGGTGGCGCGGTGGAGCGGTAGAGCGGTAGAGCGGCATCCATCGCTCCACAGTTCCACCGCTCCACGGGCTTCGGTCAGCGGCCGTACCAGTACGAGGCCTTCACGGCGATCGTGTTGCGGGGTTGCAGGGCAAAGAGGTCCCGCGCGTCGCGCGACAGCTGCAGTGACCCCGGCTCGTTCGAGAACAGATCGCGACCCTGCGACCACACCGCGAAGATCACGGAGCCCGGACGATACTCCCAGCGCGCGACGAGATTCGACCGGAACTGCCGGAAGTTGGTGCCGCCCGGGTCGCTGGTCACCGCGACGTCTGCATACGGCTTGAATCGCGACGCGTAGTTGGCGGAGCGCGCCTGGTCGAGCTCACGGACGTCGGTGAATGTGCCGCGCGCGACGAAAGGCTGCGCGTACCACTCGACACTGAGCCTCGGCGTGGCCGCGTAGCTGAATCGCGTGGTGATGGCGCGAGTGCCCTGCGTGAGACGCGCGAGCGTGTAGTGGGCGGTGTCGCTGACCACGTCGCCGAAACGCTTGTAGAACTGCGTGTCGTTCGTGAGCTCCTCCACGATCGCGTTCAGGGACAGGTGCAGATTGCTCGCGGCGCGCCAGAATACTGTCGGGGTCGCGCGGAACATGTGCGACCGGCCCTGGTCGTCGCTCTGCCAGTAGAGCAATACGTCGTGCGTGAACCGCTGTCGGGGATCGCCCGTGATCTCCAGTCCGAGTGACGGCAACAGGTCCTTGCGTAGCGCGGGGCCACCGCGCGTACAGCGCTGCGAGCAGATCGTGCCGAACATCTGATTGAAGCCGCCGTTGAACGCGACGCGCCATTGCGAGTGCAGCTCGACGGTGGTGCTCAGGCTGAGCATCTCGTCGATGCGGCCGGAGCCGCTCCACCACGCGATGTGAAAGAGCGATGCGCCCGCATTCCGGTACCATGAGGTCGCATGCGTCGACTGCAGGCCGACGTCCATGACCCACGAGCGGTGGTTGGCTTCATTGGTGAAGCCCACGTCCGTGGGATCGAACCCCGGCGACAAATAGCGGTACGATGTCCCGTACCGCGTCACACCGCCCGTCTTGCCGAGCCACAGCTGCGCCGCGCCCCCGGCGAGCGAGGTGCGCGTGGTGTCGAGGGTGTTGTGATCGTCCGGACGCTGGAACGCATGGATCGACGACACCTGGACGCGCGTCATGGCCGCGCTCGAGCCACGCACGTTCGATCCGGCGGCCCAGAGTCTCGCCCAGTACTGCCCGTCCGACGATTGATGTTGCGTCGAGAAGCCCCCGGTGACCGCATCGCGGGACAGGTACTGCGCCGCCGTGCTGTCGAGGTCGCGGGATACACCGGTGAGCATGACGCCGACGCCGCTGCGCCCCGCGCGATAGTCGCGCTGCAACCGGGTGATGGAGTACAGCGTCCTCGGCTCGACCTGATACGACCCGCCGATCGCGTTGATGGCGCCGTGCTCCTCGCCGGTGACGGCCGCAAGCGATGCGACGGATGTCTTGCCGGAGACGCGGCCGGTGAGCTTTGCCGCGCCGAGAATCGTCGTCTCGGTCGGGGAGCTTGCGTCCCCGAACAGGTCTGTCAGCTGGGGCCGCCGCCCGATGCGACGCGTGTAGAAGAGCGACTCGGGGCTGTTCGGATCGCGCGAGAGCGCGAAGCGAAAGAGTCCGGCTCCTTCGAGAAAGAACGGACGCCGCTCGGGGAGAAACGTCTCGAAGGACGTGAGGTTCAGCACGGCTGGATCGGCCTCGATCTGACCGAAGTCCGGATTCAGCGTCGCGTCGACGGTGACGTTCGGCGACGGACCGAATTTGAGATCGGCGCCGCCAGTGACATCGTTGGTGATGCGCGACGGAACGCCGGGAGACACCGGCGTGTTGCGTCCCCGCGTGAGCACATATGGTGCGGCTTCGGCCCGAAGCCCCGAGGGCAGATCGGTCAGTGCGCCGAGCGTTCCGAACTGCGAGACCATGCCGGCGATGGATGGGCGGTACGCCGGCAGGCTCACGCGTTCGCCGAGCCGACCCACGCTGCGCCAGATCATGAGACCGAACTCGGATGCGTTCACGCCGTTGGCCGATTGTCGACGGAAGCGCAGCTGGGAGAAGGGAATCGCGAACTCCGCGACCCAGCCCGCCGAATCGATGCGCGTCGCGACGTCCCAGATGCCGTCCCACGAGACATCGAAGCGATCGTCGTCATAGAGCAGGAAGTCGTTTCTCACGCCGACCGGATTGACGACGTACTCGAAGCCGCTGCGGCCGTCGTGATATGAGTCGATGTAGAGCGAGATCAGGTCCGACGGCGGTCCCGTGTTGTCGCGCCGGGACAGCAGGGCGACGATGCTGTCGGGATGCGGATCGAACGCGCGGACGAGGACGAACAACGCGCGATCGTCGTACACGATCCGCGCTTCGGTGCGGAACGACGGTTGCGCGCCCTCAGTCGGCCGGAACGCCACGAAATCGGTCGCAACCGGCGCGTCGCGCCACGCAACGTCATCACCGCGTCCATCGAGCACCGGCGGCACAGCCACGCGACGCGCACGCAGCTGCTGCCCGCTCAACGCCGGCGCGGCTGTCGCCAGCGCCAGCAGCGCGATGGCGAATGGACGCCGGATTACTTCTGCACGTCGCGGCAATTGTCGCGTCGCCGCGTATCCGCGAGCTGCGTGATCTTCCACCCCGACGGATCCATCAACAACTGCAGAGCGTCGACGCCGCAGTGACTGACCTTGCCCTCGAGATAGAACGTGTACGGCGCCCACGCCTGCGCGAGGTTGCCGTCGACGCGAATCTGGACGTCGTAGATCCGCTCGTCCCAGCGATGATTGGAGCGCGACACTGCGCCCAACCACTCGTTCACGGAGTCGCTCTCGATGCGCGGCGGCGCCGCACGGTCGTTGACCTCGGCGAAGCGAATGATCGGCGCCATCGTCGAGCGCACCATCGCGCTGTCGGACGCGCGCATGCCGTCGAAGAGCCGCTGTACGACGGTCAGGACCTGGGACGAGTCGGACTGCGCGCGTGCCGCGCCGGGCGATAGCAGGGCGGTGATCAGCACGACGGACGAGATCCTGGCTCGCATGCGCGACACTCGACGGAAGAGAAGGAAGGAGCGCCAATTTCGCGTGCCGGCCCGAACCGCGCAACGAGCGCTTGCGCGCCGCTGCGCGCCACCGCAGCTTCCCTACAAACAAGAGGGGAACTCCGACATGCTCGATCAGGAAGGCGGACTCGTACGCGGGACCCTGGATCTGCTGATCCTCAAGGCGGTCAGCTGGGGGCCGCGACATGGATACGCCGTCGCCGAGTGGATCCACTACATCACCGAGCGCGAGCTGCTGGTCGAGGAGGGTCCCCTGTATACGGCGTTGCATCGCCTGGAAAAGAAAGGCTGGCTCGCGTCGGAGTGGGGCTATTCGGAGGCCAACCGGCGCGCGCGGTTCTACCGGTTGAGTGCGTCGGGTCGCCGGCAGCTGCGCACGGAAGCGTCGCTCTGGGATCGCTATGCGCGCGCGGTTGGGCGGGCGCTGGCGGCGTCGGTGCCGTCGACGGCGTAGGAGCGGGCATGCGGCGTGTCTTCCGTCTGCGGTTTGCCCGTCGCCATCTCGAGGATGAGATCGACGAGGAGCTGCGCTTCCACCTGGCGATGCGCGAGCAGTCGCTGGTGGCGCGCGGGATGGCGGCGGATGCGGCGCGGGCGGCCGCGCGGAAGAATTTCGGCGATGTCGCCACGGTGCGCGCGTCGCTACTCACACTGGATCAGGAGCGGGAGCGCACCATGCAGCGAGCCACGTTCGTCGACGAGCTGAGGCAGGATCTGATGTACGCCGGTCGCATGCTGCGCCGGAACCCGGTGTTCACGCTCGTGGCCGTCGCCACGCTGGCGCTCGGCATCGGTGCCAACACCGCGATCTTCGCGCTCGTCGACGCGGCGCTCCTGCGACGCCTGGACGTCCCGCAGGCCGAGCAGCTCGTGGCGGTCGGCAACACGGCCCGGGTGGGGGCCCGCTCGTCCGGCGGTCCGCGCGCGGATCTGCTCTCGTATCCCGCGTATCAGGAGCTGCAGCGCCGCTCGCGATCCTTCGCCGGGATTCTCGCCTCGGGGCGTACGCCACGGCTGTTCATGACCGTGGAGAGCTCGAGCACCGAACCCGAGAATCCGAGGGGCCGCTTCGTATCGGGCAACTACTTCCAGGTGCTTCGCGTCCCCGCGTTTCTGGGACGCACGCTCGCGGCGGACGACGACGCCAACGTCGGCGCGTCGCCGGTGGTCGTCATCAGTCACGATTACTGGACACGCCGCTTCGACGCGAATCGCTCGGCGATCGGACGCACCATTCGCATCAACGGCGCCGCCGTCACGATCGTCGGCGTCACGCCTCCCGGATTCTCGGGCGAGATCGTCGGCACGAACGCGGACCTCTGGATTCCGCTGACGATGCAGCCGGTCATCATGGCGAACGACAACCTGCTCAAGGATCCACGGGACGCCTGGCTGCTGCTGCTGGGGCGGCTGGCGCCGCGGCATTCGCTCGAACAGGCCACCTCGGAGCTCGTCGCTCTCGTGCCTCGCGTGCTGAACGACATCTCGCCCGATGCGGATTTCACGCGCAGCGTCGCGAATCTGACGCGTAGCGATATCTACGTCGGCGACGGATCGCGCGGGTTCTCCTCCGTGCGCGCCACGTTCTTCGCGCCGTTGCTCACGCTGATGGCGGGCGTCGCCGTGCTGCTCCTCATCGTCTGTGCAAACGTCGCCAATCTGCTGCTGGCTCGCGCCACGGCACGTGGTCGCGAGATGACGCTGCGGGTCGCGCTCGGCGCTGCGCGGTGGCGCATCGTGCGGCAGCTGCTGACCGAGAGCGCGCTGCTGTCGCTGCTCGGTGCCATCGCCGGTGTGTTCGTCGGCTGGTGGGGCAGCAAGTTGCTCCTCGACATCGGCGCCGATGGCGGCGGGGCCATCGCGCTCAACGTGGCGGTGAGCATGCCGGTCGCGCTGTTCACCATGGTCGCGTCGCTGCTCGCCGTGGTCCTCTTCGGCCTCGCGCCCGCGCTCACCACCTCACGCGTGAATCTCGCGAGCGCGATGCGCGCGCAATCCAGGTCCGTCGCCGGCGGGCGGTCGAGTCGTGGCGGCAGGACGTCGCCGACTCGCGTAGTGATCGCGGCGCAAGTCGCGCTGTCGCTGCTGCTGCTCGTCGGCGCCGGCGTCCTCGTTCGCAGCATGTGGTCGCTGCAGAATGCCGACATCGGCATGGATCGCGAGCATCTGCTCATTGCCAATCTCGACGCGCGTGCGGGCGGCTATACCGGCGAGCGATTCCCGCCGCTCGTGCAGGCACTCGTGCAGCGCATGCAGCGTTTGCCCGGCGTCGTGGCTGTGTCCGCATCCGAGAACGGCTTGTTCAACGGCACCGAGTCGACGAGCACGATGAGCTTCGAGGGATTTGTCGCGCGCACGCAGGACGATTCCCTGGCAAACTGGGACGAAGTGGGTCCAGGGTACGCGCACGCGATCGGCAGCCGCATCATCGAGGGACGTGACCTCACGGCGGCCGATCACGGCGGGACTGGGGGAGGATCCGTCCTCATCAACCAGACCGCGGCGCAGTTCTTTTTCCATGGCGGTCCCGCCGTCGGACGACGCATGCAGATGGATTCGATGTTCTATGAGGTCGTCGGTGTCATCACCGATGCGCAGGATCACGACCTGCGGGCGATGCCCGTGCGGCGCGTGTACTTCCCGCTCCTGACCCCGCTCGAGATCGGTCCGCTGCGCATCATCATTCGTACGAGTGGCAATCCGGCCGCGATGGCGCCGGTCGTGCGTCGCGAGATCATCGCGCAGGACCGCAACCTGCCGATCTACGGCGTCGAGCCGCTCTCGACACTGCTGCGCTACAGCATCCGCGCCGAGCGGCTCGTCGCGAAGCTCGCGGTTGGATTCGGCGCGCTCGCGCTCCTGCTCGCGTCCATCGGACTGTACGGCGTGATGAGCTACGCGATCTCACAGCGCACGGGCGAGATCGGCGTGCGGATGGCCCTGGGCGCGCGTCCGGCGGACGTCGTGCGCATGGTGCTGTGGGATGCCACGCGGGTCGTGCTCGTCGGACTGGGCGTGGGCCTCGTCATCTCGCTATTCGCGATGCGGCTGTTGAGCGGCCAGCTGTACGGCGTCGGTGCCCTGGATCCGGCGGCGGTCATCACGGCCGTCGCGGTCCTGTTGATGAGCGGGGCACTGGCGGCGTTCGTTCCCGCGATGCGTGGCGCGCGTGTTCCGCCGGTGGAGGCGCTGCGTGAGAGCTAGCGCTCGGCGGGCCGCCCCGTGACCTGGACGAGGGCGTATCCGTATCCGCGCACGGTGGCGATCGCGCCGCGCAAGCCCAGGCGGTCCAGCTTCTTGCGCAGCGCGAAGATGTAGACGTCCAGGATCGCGCGCGTCTGATCCGACTCGCCCCATATATCGCGCAGCAGCTCGTCGGCTGGCACCGGGCCCCCGCGTCGGCTGCTGAGGCAGTGCAGCAGAGCGAACTCGCGCTGGCTGAGCCTGACGCTGCGTTCCTGGAATCGCGCGACGCGACCGATCGGATCGAGGAGCAGCCGCAGTGTACTGTCTACCCGCGACGACGTGGCGTGGGTCATCAGCTCCTTGACCAGCTTGTCGACGTCCGCGTGCTTGACTGGCATCGTCAGGCACGCGATGGCGCCGGCCGCCAGCACGTCCGAGCAGTCCTTCCGATGTGCCGTCGTCATCGCCACGATGATGGGCACGCTGATGCCGGCCGTCACGACGTACGTCAGCGCGTCGAGCGGCTCGCCCGTCGTTGCGACCAGGACCGCAGTGACGCGATGTGCGAGCGCCACCGATTCGGCGCCGAGATCGGCAACCGCATAGAGCTCCAGCCGCGCGTCCTCCTGCAATGCGCCGAGAAGCCGCAGACTCACCCGCCCGCGACGAAGCAGGAGGACAGGAAGCGGATCGAGGTGCTGCGGTGCTGCGACGGTGGAGATGACGTTCGGTTGTGAGCGGGTATGCCGCGAGCTCGTCACCGTGTCGGTCTCTGAGACAGGCCTGGCCTTCGGCTGGACGCGGGCGGGCGTCTTCGTCCGCCCGCGCCCAATATGAGAAAAAACGAAACTGCACGGCACCGGCATCGCGAGCAAGCAACCTGCGTGACGCCGGGTCCAATCTGCGGAAACTCTCTCGTTAGCGACGTGCTGATGCCGAGATCTTCACGCGCCCGCGTTTCCCGAGGCGCGCCGAATGATGCAGCGTGATGTCGACATTCGTCCCGAGCCGCAGCAGCATCTTCACGAGACGGTCGGCCGAGAATTCCTCGATATGGCCCGTCATGAGACGCGACATCTGGGACGCGGCGTCGTCCACGAGCTTCGCGGCGGCGTCACGCGACAGCCCGAAGGCGTTGATACGACGCTGGAGCTCGCGGCCGAGGATCGACCGCGGGATGCTGTCCTTCGCCAGGGGATTCCGTGACGACGTTTTCTTCTTTGCCTTGGGCATGGTGCGAAACAGAGTGGGCAGGGAGGAAACAAACACGAACAGAGGGGGGATCCGCGAACGCGACCGAACGGTGCATCCGCGGTGACAGAAATATTAAAGGATTTTAAGAATTGTCCACTCCCCCTTTCGACCGCGTGTTTATCCCCCGTTGGACGGGGTTAGCGCGGTCTCGATGAGATCAACCGCCGAACGAGCGTCTCCGGCAAATGTTTCGCCGGTCCACCCGGGGTGCAGCGCGTCGAGCAGCAGAAAGAGCGCCAGCCCTTCATCCTGCGACCAGAATTCGCGGTCGCCGCGCACGCGCTCGATCAGCTTCGCTGAGGGCGTCCGCGGATTCGCGCGGCGCAGATACGCGAACTCCGCGAACTCCGCGGCGCCCTCGAGGTCCAGCATGACCTGCTCCACGAACGCCCACGGGGCCGATTCGCCACCGAAGAACTGCTCGCGACGCGACTTGATCGCGTCGATTGCCGCCCGCGCGCGGCGCTGGCGCTCGGCCAGGTTCCGCGTCGATGCGGCCTCGTACAGGAGACGGATCTCCCGCTGCACTGCCGAACCGAACGCGGCGCTCGTGTCGAACGCCTCCTGCACGATGTCGTCATCGATGTCGTTCATTCCGGCGAGCCCGCCGGCCGCCCGCAACCGCGTCACGACGACCGGCAGCTGCCGCGTGTGCGTCATCTCGTGGATGAAGGACCGGGTCAGGAACTGATCCCAATCCTCGTCGATGAGTGTCGTGTCGGATTCCCAGACGCTGCGCAGCGCGACGACGAGAAACGGCGCGGTGTCGCCGACGGCCAGGGATGCGAAGCCGACCGCTGCCGGTGCCAGCCGCTGGCCGTTCGGCAGCAGCACATGGCCCCCATGCATGCTTGCCGCCGGCGACGGAGCGCCCGGACCGAGACGGTATTCGCACGTCGCGTCGAACAGGATGATCGGCGCGTGCGGCGCGGCGCTCAGGTGCAGCACCTGCGTGCTGATCTCGTCCCAGGCGTCGAGGGACTCTCGCAGCCAGTCCCGCTCGTGCGTTGTGAGAGCGCACGCGCTCACCGGTTCGCCGGATGGACCGCGGGAACCGGGGAGGCCGAGAGCGTGCAGCGCTGTGGCCGTGAGCACTGCCGCGGCGACGGCCGTCGTACGGGACCGCATATCCAGCAACCTGGGGAGGATATCTTGATTATTGCCCGTTAACCCTGCGTTTCCTAGAGGGAACACGCGCGCCCATGACACCATCTGCCATCGACGCCACGTTCGTCGCGTTTCAGGAAGCGCTGGCGGGACGCTACTCGCTCGAGCGCGAGCTCGGTCGTGGCGGCATGGGCGTCGTGTACCTCGCGCGCGAGGTACGGTTGGAGCGTCCGGTCGCCATCAAGCTGCTGCCGCCCGATCTCGCCGCGCATCCCACCCTGCGCGAGCGGTTCCTGCGGGAAGCGCGCACTGCCGCCCGACTGTCGCATCCCTACATCGTGCCGATCCACAGCGTCGACGAAGTGGCCGGCTTCGTCTACTACGTCATGGCGTATGTCGACGGCGAAACGCTCTCGCAGCGCGTCCAGGCGCGCGGGCCGCTGCCCGCGCACGACGTCACGCGCATCCTGCGCGAGGTGGCATGGGCGCTGGCCTACGCGCATGCGCAGGGGGTGATCCATCGCGACATCAAGCCCGCGAACGTGCTGCTGGAGCACGGAACGCATCGCACCATGGTCCTCGACTTCGGCATCGCCCGGCTCGCGAACGCCACCGGCGAGACGGAGGTCGGACAGGTGCTCGGCACGCCGGAATACATGAGCCCCGAGCAGGCCTGCGGTGAGTCGCTGGACGGGCGGAGCGATCTCTACTCGCTCGGCGTCGTCGGCTACTATGCGGTCACGGGCACGCTTCCGTTCACGGGAAGCGCGCAGGAAGTGCTCGCGCAGCAGGTGACGAAGGCGCCGCCGCCGATCGCGGCCGCGCGCGGCGTGCCCCGCATGCTCGCCAGCGCGATCGAGAAGTGTCTCGCGAAGAGTCCGTCGCAGCGCTTCGCCACCGGCGAAGCCCTCGCGGATGCGCTCGCGCCCGCGCTGGAGCGTCGCACCGACCTTCCGGTGCCCCTGCGCGTGTTCCTCGATCGGCGTCGCATGGTCGTCCTCGCTGCTCCCATGGCGCTCGGTCTCAGCGTCCTCTCGAGCATCATCGCGCAGATGTCACGAGGTGGCGTCACCACGCCGCACCTCGCGCTCGCCATCGTCGTCGGCGCGTTTACGATCGTCGCCCCGGCGGCGATCCTGGTCAGCCGACTGCGGCAGCTGCTGCGTCATGGCTATGGAGCGAACGACATCGCCACCGCGCTCCGGACCTCGTTCGATCGCCGGCGTGAGGAGTTCCAGTACGAATTCGGCGCGAATCCCGGAACCCGGGAGAAGCTCTTTCGCGCGCTGCGAGTTGCGGGACTCGGCATCGCTGGCGGTGCCGTCGCCGCGGCAGCCATGGGTGTGCACATTCCCGGCGTGCCCTTCGCGCCGATTGCGCTGGGCGGCGCCTATCTCGCGCTTCTCGGCGGCATCGTGAGCCAGAAGTGGGCGCATCTGCGCGAAGGGAGCCAGCCGCGCTTCGCGAAGTTCTGGCAAGGCCCGGTGGGACGCGCGCTCGTGCGTGTCGCGGGAGTCCGCCTCGGGCCGCGCGCGATCCCGGCGGACCGCCCGACAGCTCTCGGCATCGCGATGAACGCCGAGTCGCTCTACGAGAGCTTTCCCAGGGACGTACGGAAAGCGCTGGGAGACGTGCCCTCGGTCCTGCGCGGTCTCGAGGCACACGCGCGAGCCATTCGGGAGCGAATCGATGCGGTGGATGCGTCCGTCGCGGATGCGCAGGCGGGCACGGGTGGCGCCGCGACCGCGCAGGCGCAGGGCAGGCTCGTGGACGACCTGCGGGCATCGCGCGTCGTCGCCGAGCAGCGCTTGCAGGAGGTCGTCACCGCGCTCGAGACGCTGCGCCTCGACATGCTGCGTCTGCGCGCCGGCGCGGGCGGCACCGAGAGCATCACGCAGGACCTGGCCGGT
>Ga0066652_100001486_pt1 | contig 12221 bp, 9 predicted proteins | sample GraSoiAngelo_101_FD_71413 | JGI IMG/M metagenome (GOLD analysis project Ga0066652, IMG submission 71413) | Grasslands soil microbial communities from the Angelo Coastal Reserve, California, USA - 14_0903_02_30cm | ecosystem: Environmental > Terrestrial > Soil > Grasslands | place: USA...
CGGGCGAGTTGCTGACCTGCGGCGTCGGGACGCCGAACCGGACGGCGTACCACTTCTGCACGCCGTAAGCCAGGACCAGCGCGGCGAAGAACGCGCCCGCCAACCAGCGCGCCGCGACCTGCGGCCGGTCGTCGCCCGGCAGCGGCAGCCAGCCGGCCCGCCAGCCGGCCTCCAACAGGAACACCGCCGCGATTGGCAGCCACACATACCCCTGGAGTTGCCGAAACCGTGCTGCGACGTATTGATGACGATTGGCGTCCATGCGAACCTCCTGTGCGCGAGAGAGTGCCATAGGAACGTTTGATTGTCAACATATCGTTTGAGTCTCACTAAAACGAGTGATTTGTCCTCGCACGCGAACGGCCGCCAGCCGCAACGCTGTTTCTGACGTACGCAACGCTGTTTCCGACGTACGCAATGCTGATCGCGGGATCCGCACTGCTGATTCCGGGATCAGCATGGCTGACGCCGGGATCAGCACTGCTGATTCCGGGATCAGCACGGCTGACGCCGGGATCAGCACTGCTGACGCCGGGATCGACAAACGTGGCGCCGGATCAGCAAACCGGAATTCCGGATCACGCATGAGGAATTCTTACACTCGCAGCGCCGGACCTCCCCTCCGCAACCCTGCGGCCCTGACTCGCATCGCCGGAAGCATCGGTGACACGTCAAAGAGAGCCGCGCGCGGCGCAGAATGCGCGATCCGATCGGCCGACGCCGTTTCCGGCACGCGGATGGCCGTGGGTCGCCTTTGAGAGTCTTCGAGCGACTGTCAGCAGACTGACACTCGCATCCGTGTTTCCGTGATCGACGCGCGTGATTCCCTGATCGACACGCGTGATTCCCTGATCGACATCGCTGATCGCGTGATCGACGTCCCGGGACCGGGATCGACATCCGGGGTTTCGGATCGGCAACCGATGATTCGCCCTCGTTCCGGAATGATTCCGGAATCATTCCGGAATCATTCCACATGACGGACGCATCGAACGCTACCGTCGGCGACGATAGCCGTCTAACGAGGTGAAAGAGAAAGGGAGGCGCTCATGGACAAACGCAGACGCAGGAAGCACCAGGGACACAAGCGAGGGCTCGTGATCGTCAACGAGAACCGCTCGTTCGTCGAGTCCTCGCCCGGCGGAGCGATCGCCGCGACGAAGCTCGATCACGCCGTGGCCAGCGAGTCCGACGGATTCGCCGACCAGGAACACCGTAGCGCGGAACAGGTCGCGGCGTCCGACAGCGTCGACAGGAGCCGGCGCGCGCTGCGGAACGCCGCCAGGCACTTCGCGACGGTCAGCGCCATCATCGCGCCGGCCGGGGGCACGCCGTTCGATCCTTCCCGCCCGTTGAACGACGAGCAGCTGATCGGCCGCGTCGAGTCCATTCACGCGGCGGCATCCACGGATCCGGATGCGTTCGTCAAGGGCGGCGTCCGGCCCACGGGCCTGGACGCACTGGCGGCGGACATCGCGGCCTTCAGGAAGTCGAAGGACACGCTGACGCTCGCGAGCAAGGGGCACACCGAAGCGATCGCGCGCTTCGATCAGGCGTTGAAGGACGGTGACGAGGCGCTCGACGTCATCGAGGGCATCCTCGCCACCTCGCCCGACGCCCCTCCCGGCGCGCTCGCGGCACTCCGGCAGGCGCGGCGGATCGGCCCGCGGATCAACAACGACGAGCCCGCGGCGGCCGGCCCGCAGCCCACTCCGGCGGCATCCCCGGCGGCGCCGCCGCCCGTTTCCGACAAGGCGGTCTGATCGACAACGCAGCATTTCGACGGAGAACGGTCATGAGAATCGACCAGGACGTTCGCGCCCTCACTTCCGTCTTCGGCCTCGACCCCGAGCTTCTCCAGGCCGTCGTCGTCGTGGAAGGCGACATCCTCGAAGCCGTGCAACGAAGGTATCCGAAAGTGCGGCTCCGTGACGAGGCGCTGCCGGTTGTCGCGCGCTGCGGGGTGCGCGCGATGTGCGACTGGATCAGGAATGGCGGCGACGAGCGCCGCCGCGGCTTCATCACCACCTGGGCGCAGTGGTGGACGCTGCCGCAGGAGGCGCCGTGCTGGCGCAACGCGATGCTGCGGGAGCTCGCTAGGGCGGAGGCCAGCGCGAGCGCACGGATATGAGCGCGATCCGCGGCACGCCGATCGATCCCGACGTTCGAAGCGCCTCGGCCTTCTTCGGCGTCGACCCGGCGCTCATTCAGGCCGTCGTCACCGCGGAGGGCGACATCGTCCGCGCCGTGCAGTGCAGTTTCCCCACGGTGCAGTCGCGCGGCGCGGCGCTGACGATCACCGCGCGGTCGGCCGTCCACGCCATGTGCGACTGGATCAAGAGCGGCGGCGAAGAGCGCCAGGACGCCTTCATCGCGTTCTGGGCGAATCGGTGGGCGCCGAAGGGCGCGAGGAACGATCCGAAGCACTTGAATGCCAATTGGGCGTCCAACGTCGATCGGCTGTGGACGCCGACGGGGGTGCAGTCATGAAGCGAGCGTTTTTCGTCCTCGTGTCGGTACTCGTCGCGGCTGCCGCGTCCGCGCAGCCGTGGGGCTACGACGCGTCGTGGTCGTCGCTGCCGATGACCGTGGACACTCGTGCCGTCAAACTGGTGCTCGATCGCGGGCTGTGCGAGCAGAGCGGCGTGGACGCGCTGAATGCCGTCGGCGTCAAAGCGGCCGTCGCGATGCCCGGCGCTCCGTGGCCCTGCACCGACTGCGTGCAGTGGTACGGCAAAGGCGCCGGCTGCGACGGGAAATATCAGTACGTATCCGTCGACGGCCCGTACCCGAAAGGCTGGGAGATCAAGTGGAGCGCCGTGAGCTGGACGGACAGCGGGACGCCGCCTCCCGGCTTCGGCACGCATCACCCGACGACGTGGACGTTCTTCCCGTTTGAAGGGCCGACGTATGCGCCGCCGCCGATCGTCACGCCACCTCCGGTCGTCACGCCGCCGCCGATGGCCGACGTCGCCCCGCTGCTCGCGAAGCTCGATGCGCTCGCGAACCAGATCGCCATGGTCGAAGCGCGCGAGGATGCGGCACGCGACGCGCAGACTGCGTCGATCCGGGACGCCGTCAACAACCCCGCGTGGTTCTCGAAGATCTTCGGCAACAAATACGTGCAGATGGCGCTGACGGGCCTTGGCGCCTGGCTCGGCACCAAAGCCGCGCAGTGAAACGAGGAGCCGAACGTCCGGGCGACGGGACAACAAGTACAGGCTGTACAGGGAGGTGCGAAATGAAGCGCTTGCTCATTCTGATGCTGCTGTTGGCGCCGCGTGCGGCCGGCGCGCAGTGCCTCCCGATTCCCAACGGCGGCACCCGCGCACTGGTCTGGTTGATCTTCGACGATGAACCGTTCACTCAGCAGACGCTGGTCGAGTCGGAACCGATGCTGAACCGCTTCGGGATCGAGATCAGCCCGCCGAACGCCGCCGGGGAACGCACAACGGTGGGCGATCCGATTTCCGGGCATTGGACGCGGGTCGGGTTCGGCGAAGGGCGCCCGGTCTGGATCCCGCAGAGCGACGTCTACGTCCCGATTGCGTGTCCCCCACCCACAACGGCGGGAGGAGCACCATGGTTCAAGTCATTCTTCTCGAATCGCTACGTGCAGATGACGCTCGGCGCGGTGGCCGGCTGGCTGGGAACCAAAGCGGCGCAATGACGATCAACGCGGAATTCGCCGAACGCGCAGAATCTCTTTTTTTGGCGTCAGGCGACACCTCCAGTTGCTCTGGACGCATCGCGCCTCGAGTGCTACCGTCCTGCCGTGAAGCGCCGAACGAGCTGGCCGACCATGAACCGGCGCTCCCTGCTCCCGACGCTGTTGCTGCTCACCATCATCCGGGCAACCGGTCAGCAGACTGCGCCCGCGGCGGCTGGCGCCGCGCTCTTTCAGCAGCGCTGCGCGTCGTGCCACAACGTCGACGGACGCGCCCCGTCGCTGTCGACGGGAGCGTTCACGCACGGATCCGAGGACGCCCAGATCGCGCAGACGATCCGGGCCGGCGTGCCTGGGACGCAAATGCCGCCGTTTCCGTCGCTCTCCGACCCGGAGATCCGTGAGCTCGTGGCCCACATCCGGAGCCTGTCCGCCGGCCGAGCGAGCCCGGCACCGGGTTCGACGCCCAACCCGGCGCTGACGTTCGAACGCCTGCGCCGGGCGTCGAGCGAGCCGCACAACTGGCTCACGTACTGGGGCAATTACGACGGCACCCACTACTCCACCCTGAATCAGATCAACGCGTCGAACGTGCTCCGCCTTCAGGCCGCCTGGGCGCGACAGCTGCCGGGCAGCTCGGTGCTCGAGGCGACGCCGCTCGTCATCGATGGAGTCATGTACACGAGCGGCCCGCCGGGGACGGTCGTGGCGCTGGAGGCCGCGACGGGACGGCAGATCTGGCGCTATGAGCGTACGCAGAAGGTCCGCAATCCGCACGAGATCAATCCGTACAGCCGTGGCGTCGCGGTCCTCGACCATCGCGTGTTCGTCGGTACCCTCGACGCCGCGCTGCTCGCGCTCGACGCACGCACCGGCACGCTGCTGTGGGAAGTGCAGATCGCCGATCCGATGCAGGGCTTCAGCATCACGAGCCCGCCGCTGCCGCTCCGGGACAAGATCATCACGGGCATCGCGGGCGGCGAATTCGGCATACGCGGGTTCATCGACGCGTACGATCCGGCGACCGGTGAACGATTGTGGCGCTTTTCAACGATCCCGGCGCCCGGTGAATTCGGACACGACACGTGGGCCGGCGATTCGGGGAAGCTGGGGTGCGGCGCGACGTGGCTGCCGGGCTCGTACGATCCGGATCTCGATGTCCTGTACTGGGCGACGGGCAATCCCTGTCCGCTCTACAACGGCGACGGACGCAAAGGCGACAACCTCTTCACGAGCTCGGTGATTGCCCTCGACCCGGCGACAGGCAGGCGGAAGTGGCACTACCAGTTCTCGCCGCACGACACCCACGACTGGGATTCGAATCAGGACATGGTCCTCGTCGATCGTCCATTCCACGGTGAACCGCGGAAGCTCCTGATGCACGCCGATCGCAACGGACATTTCTACGTGCTCGATCGCACCAACGGGAGATTGCTCTCCGGCACTCCATTCGTCGGGCAGACCTGGAACGGCGGATTCGATGCGAACGGCCGGCCGATGCCGAAGGCCGGTTCGGAGTCCAGCGCGGACGGCAACGTCATCACGCCAACGATTGGCGGCGGCACGAACTTCCAGGCGCCCTCGTACAGCCCGGTCACCGGCTGGATGTACTTCGCGTTTACCGAAGGGGCCCAGCGATACATCAGCGACACGCGACCCTTTCAGCCCGGCCAGCAGTATCCGGGCGGCCGCGGAGCGGCGGAAGGTCGAGGGCGCACGGCCGGCGTCATGGCGATCGATCCCGAAAACGGCCGCACGATGTGGCAGTTTCCGCTCACGCAGGGGTCGCTGACCGCCGGCGTGCTCGCGACGGCGGGCGGTATTGTGTTCGCGTCGAGCAAGGAAGGGTATCTCCACGCGCTCGACGCGCGGAGCGGGGCGCTGCTCTGGCGCTTCCAGACCGGCGCCGCCATCGACGCGTCGCCGATCAGCTACTCGATCGACGGAAAGCAGTTCGTCGCCGTCTCCGCTGGCAACGTGGTCTTCAGCTTCGCGCTGCCTTAGTCAGTCAGTAGTCCATTGTGGGGGCGGCCGGCTCTCTGAGCTCGCGGACCTACGAACGGATTCGCTCCGCAGCACCGCTGCGTCGATAATCTGGCGGGCGCGCTTTGACGCCTCGATGCCGGCCTCTTCGTCGGCATCGTCGTCGCCCCAGGATTAACAGGCAAGGTTTTCCTGGCGCTTCAGAGGAGTACTAGGAAGAAGCATCGGCCGGCGCAACCTGTAGTAGCATGCGCAGCCCACATGCTCCCGAACGTCCTCGTCGCCGTGGCGGTTGCCGTCCTGTGCGCGGCGCAAACACTGCCCGTCGGCGACAAGGGCGGCCGAACGCCTTCGCAGCAGAAGATCAACGCCCAAATCCTGTATGAGATCGACCGCGCGCGGGGCGGCGCAGCGACGAAAGGCGCGCCCCTCGAGACGGGCGTCCGCGTCGACGCGCGCGGACGCGCACTCGTGGACGTCCGCGCGCCGGTGACCGCTGCCCTGTCGCGCACGATCCGTCGGCTCGGAGGCGTCGTCCTCTCGTCGTCGCCGGCGCACGAATCGACCATCGCCCGCATGCCGCTCCTGAAGCTCGAGACACTCGCCGCAGACCCGGCTGTGACGTTCATCGAGCCGGCCGCCGAGGCGACCACTCTTCGCAAACCGCATTGAGGTGCTCGATGAAGCCAGGTCGTGTCCCCGCGCTCGCGCTGCTCGTGATTCTGTCCGTCGTCTCCGCTGGACGCGACGCCAGGCTGGCTGCGCAGCAGCCCGCCGATCAATCGGCCGGCATTTCCGCTGAAGCGCTCGCGCAGATTGGCGCGCTGCTGGCCGAGAAAGGGACCCGTACGCCCGTCCAGCAGAAGATCGACTCGCAGCTGCTCTACCAGGAGAAAATGGACAGCGGCGCGCCCGTCGCCAGCGGGATCTGGGCCATCGAGACCGACATCCCGTACGCCAGCGACGGCCACATCGTGGTTGACGTGCGCGCGCGCGGCGGTAGCGGCGCGGCAACGCGCCTCGGGCAGGGCGGCTTCGAGATCGAATCGGTGTCGGCCGACGGCGCAAGCTTTCGCGCCCACCTCAACATCGGCGACGTCGAGGCGCTCGCCGCCGATCCCGACGTGATCTTCGTCGAGCCGCGGCAGGACGCGCAGGTGTCGCAGATGGCGAACGTGTCGATCGCCCCGAGCCTTGCCCCCACCGGACAGGGGAGCCGCAGCTCGGAGGGTGATGTGACGCACCGCGCGTTTGCCGCACGCGGCGCGTATCACGTCGACGGCACCGGCGTGAAGATCGGCGTGCTCTCGGACGGCGTGCGCAGTCTCGCCGCCAGCCAGGCGGCAGGCGATCTCGGCCAAGTGACGGTGATCGGCCCGCCCTCACCCTGCCCCGCGACCAACACGTGCGACGAAGGCACGGCGATGCTCGAAATCGTCCACGACCTGGCGCCCGGGGCGCAGCTCTATTTCGCGAGCGCGTTCGTCTCGCTCACGAGCTTCGCCGACAACATCCGCGCGCTCCGAGCGGCCGGCTGCGACATCATCGTGGACGATGTGGTCTACTTCGTCGAGACGCCGTTTCAAGACGGACAGCTGACGCCCACCAACCGCAATGGCGGCGTGGTGATTCAGGCGGTCAACGACGTGACGGCATCGGGCGCGATGTACTTCTCGTCCGCCGGCAACTCGGGCAACCTGAACGACGGGACCGCGGGCGTGTGGGAGGGGAACTTCGTCGATGGCGGCCTCGTCGCGGCGCCGATTCCAGCCTCCGAAGGCCCGGCCCGCCTGCACAGCTTCGGCTCGCAGGCGTTCGACGTCATCACCGCCGCCGGGACCAGCAACAACAATTTGAAATGGTCGGATCCGCTCGGCGGATCGGTGAACGACTACGACCTGTTCCGTTTGAACGCCGCCGGCACCGCGGTGCTCTCGGCCTCGACCGGCATCCAGAGCGGCACGCAGGATCCGTACGAGCAGGTCACGCCGGGCGCGGCCGGCGATCGGCTGGTGGTCGTCAAGTTCTCGGGCGCCGCACGGTTCCTTCACCTGAATACGAACCGCGGCCGGCTGTCCATCGCCACCGCGGGCCAGACGTACGGCCACTCGGCGGCGGCTGATGCGTTCAGCGTGGCCGCGACGCCCGCGGGCGCCGCGTACCCCTATGCGTTCCAGTCGACCAACACCGTCGAGACGTTCAGCTCCGACGGTCCCCGCCGCATCTTCTATCAGCCGAACGGCACGCCCTATACGCCGGGGGACGTTTCGGCGACCGGCGGCATCGTTCGGCAGAAACCTGACATCACGGCGGCGGACGGCGTGTCGGTGACGGGCGTGGGCGGGTTTCCGTCCTCGTTTTTCGGCACGTCGGCAGCGGCGCCGCACGCGGCGGCGATCGCCGCGCTCCTGAAATCGGCGAATATGGCGCTCACGCCGACCCAGGTCCGCTCCATCCTCAACAGCACCGCGATCGACATCGAAGCGCCCGGCGTCGATCGCGACTCCGGTGCGGGCATCATCATGGCGCGCGACGCGGTCGCGGCCACCGGCGTCAGCGGCACCGCTTTCCTCACGATCGAAGGCATCGACGCGGCGGACAATCCGGGCAACGGCAACGGCATCGCGGAAGTCGGCGAGGGCGCGCGCCTCGCGATCACGCTGAAAAACAACGGAGGCGCATCGGCGACCGGCATTTCCTCGACGGTGACGTCACCGTCCTCGGGCGTGACCGTGGCCATGCCCCACGTGAACGCGTATCCGGATCTGGCGCCGACTGCGGCAGCGACACGGACGTCCTTGTTCACGACGGCGGCCGATTTCGGCTGTCCGGCGACGGCCAGTTTCGCGCTGACGGCGAACTACGGCGGCGGGCCGAGCCCGCTGGCAGCGCCGTTTGCGGTGCCGATCGGGACCACGACGTTCAGCATCACGCGAGCGCTCGACGGTTCGGCACCGCCGTCGTTCCCGAGCGTGGTCGGCTCCGCCGGCACGCAGAATTTCCGGCTCAATCGCGAAGGGGCGGGGAGCGTGTGCGGCGCACAGAAGCCGCCGCCTCCGATTTCCGCGGGCGGCGGCCCCGGCACGCGGCACTTCGACGCGTACGCGTTCACGACGTGCGGTTTCAGCACGCCGGCGTGCGTGTCGGTCACCTTCAGCGGTGCGAACTCGATCAACATGTTCAGCGCGGCCTACGCGCCGACGTTCGACCCGAACAGCATCACGTCGAACTACAAAGCCGATCCCGCGGTGTCGAGCAGCGGCGCGCTGACCTACTCGTTCGACATCCCGGGAGGCAGCAGCCAGTTTGCGGTCGACGTCCACGACGTGCCGGTGCTGGCCGCCGCGTCCAACAGCGTGTACTCCGTGACGGTGGCCAACGCGTGCCTCGGCACGTGCGAGCCCCCGAACCATCCGCCCGTGGCCAAGGCACGAGCGGTCACGGTCCCCGCAGGACCAGCGTGCACCGCCGACGCGTCGGTCGACGACGGATCGTCGGACGCCGATCACGATCCGCTGACGTTCGTGCAGTCGCCTGCCGGACCGTACGCGCTGGGGACCACCGCGCCGGTGCTGTTGACGGTGACCGATCCGAAAGGGGCGTTCAGCCAGGCCACGGGCAGCGTGACCGTGGTCGACCAGACCGGGCCGTCGATCGCGAGCCTCGCGCCGACACCGGCGGGTCCGCTGTGGCCGCCGAATCACAAGATGGTGGATGTGGAACTCAGTTACACGTCGTCCGACAACTGCGGCTCGGCGTCGTGCGTCCTGACGGTCTCGAGCAACGAAGGAACGTCCGACGACTGGGAAGTGCTCGACGCACGCCACGTACGGCTGCGCGCGGAACGACTGGGGACCGGAGTGGGGCGCATCTACACGCTGGCGCTGACGTGCACCGACGCCGTCGGCAACGCGACGGTGCGCACGGCGAACGTCCTGGTGCCGCACAACCAGTAGGAACCGGCTCGCGCTGCTCCGCGAATCCGTCTCCGGAAGCGGACCAGGCATCTCGTTCGCGTCGCGTGCGCGGTCGCGCGGAGAAACCGGGCCTCCGGTAGCGCCGCCATGACAGGCTCTCTCAGGGTCAGACCGGCGTCAGACGTGTCAGACCCGTGTCAGACGTGTCAGACCCGTGTCAGACCCGTGTCAGACCGGTGTCAGACCCGTGTCAGACCGATCAGCGATCGCTGCGCGGACCCCGCCGCGGCCCGCCGTGGTGGGCTCTCCGCGTGGCGCGCCAGATGTCGAGGACGCCGCTCGTCTGCCTCAGATTGACATTGCCCTCGGGCAGCGCGATGCGGCCGTCGACGATGATGGGACTGTTCCAGTGGCCGGCGCCGCAGTCGAGCGTCGTGAGGAGGCTTCCGGTGCCGGGATCGTACACGCGCAGGCCCCCGCGCGGATCGTAGACATAGAGCAGTCCACCGGCCACCACCGGACTGGTCCCGCCATTCGAGACCCGCCACAGCTGGCGGAGCAGCCCGTCATTGTTCCCTCCGGGGGCCCCTGCCCCCCGGTCCAGCACCCAGGCTGCGGTCGCGCCGTTGTCCGCCACGAACATCGTCGTGACGCCCCCTCGAACAACGTCGCGGAGGACGGCGGGCGCCGTATAGAGTCGATCGCCCGATGGCGTCGACACGTTCTGGACTTCTCCGCCAAGCCCTCCGGGGCCGCCGGCCCCGAGAGACACCGTCCCGCGCATGCGCTGCCGGCTGAGTAAGCGGATGACTCCGTCCTTTCCGCCCTGCGCGATGAGATCGCCGTCGAGAAGGACGGGCGACGTGGAGCCGACATCGAGATCGCTGGCGTTGAGCCCGTTCGTGTTCGTCGGCGTGTAGGCGCCGACGAGCCCGGTCGCATCCGGATTCAGCTCCAGCGCCGCGTCGCCCCAGAACGTCTGGCCGTCCCAGAATCCGTTGCCGGTGGCGACGAGGATGTTGCCGGTGGCCGTGTCGATGACGGCGCCCGCGCGTCCCCAGATCGCGGAGCGGGTTTGCGGGCAATCGTGCGGATCGATGATGCCGGGCCGATCGCTGCAGAGCGCATTCCAGGCGTGCTCGATCTGTCCGCTGCCCGCGTTGAGGATGACGACGTGTCCCTGATACGGCGGCGCGTCTCCGTTATAGCCGCCGGTGGCCGCGAAGACGCGGCCCTTGTAGTAGTTCAACGGCGAGTCCATCTTCTCGCGGTCGGGCAGGAGCGTGATCGGCGTGCTCCACACCACCCGCCCATCATCCACTGCGAGCTTCTGGATGCGGCCGTCAGGCGATGCCGCGTAGATGGATTGCCTGTCTTCGTCTCCGACGGGAGTGGTGTTAGTGACTTGCGCCGATCCGGCCCACGAGGAATAGCCCGACGGCGTGAATTCCCAGAGCACCGACCCGGTGTCGGCATCGAGCGCGATGGTCTTTCCGTACGTGGTCGTCACGAAGAAGACGTCGTACGGCTGGCCGTGGACCGTCACGTCCGCCAGGTAGATCGGCGACGCGTCGACCGTGCCGTCGAGGAGAACCCGCTGCTTCTCGAGTGCGGAGACGATCGCAGCGGTGATGCCGGTCGGAGACGTGAACGCGCTCGAGCGGCCGGCGTCCCAACCGAAGCGCGGCCAATCAGCGGCGGCCGCGGACGGCGACTGCTCGGCGGAATGGCCGGCGTCGAGACCATGCGCCGAGGGACTGGCGCTGCATGCGGCCGCGGTAATGCCGACGCAGCACGCGAGCACGCGCATCATCGGTACACGGACCCGTCCATATAACAGGACGTTGACCGCGCTTTGCCCGCTGCCGTCAGCGCTCTCATTTCGCAAGTCCGACGACGGACAACCCATGGGCCTTCGCGCTGAGGCCCAGTGCCTCGTCGTGCGTGGCCATCGTGATCGGAGTCGCTGTCATCTCTTTCCAGAGAAGGGCAGTCGCGAGATGAATCGCGTCTAACGTTCCGAGCTCGGTCGGCATCGGCTGCGAGGCGCGATCCGGATTCGCAATGCCACCCGCTCCCGCACGGGGACGATCTGCGCCACTGGCGTCTCGCGGTCGAGCACGGCAATCGTCTCGCCGTTTCTGACCGCGCGGAGGTGCTCGCTCAGACGGGACTTCAGCTCTGCGATCCGAACCGATTTCATCGCTCAATCATGACTAGAAATAGTCATAATGCAAGAATCCTGAGATTGATGCGGCCCGCGTGAACCCGCCTGTCGGATAGGCTAGGATCTGCCATCAGCAAGGAGTCGCGTCGATGCGTGAACGCCTCCGGTCGATCGCATTGATCCTGGTCGGCGCCGGTTCGATGGCCGCGCTCGTGAGCGGCCAGGCCGCGCCTCCTTCGCAAGCGGCCGCGGTCTCCTTCGCCACGGACGTCGACCCCATCCTCGAACGCAGCTGCCGGTCGTGCCACGGCGACACGGCGCAGCTGGGCAAGCTCGATCTGCGCACGCGCGAGAGCGCGCTCCAGGGCGGCGCTCGTGGATCGGACATCGTGCCCGGGAACGCCGAAGCCAGCCGGTTGTATCGACGCATCGCAGGACTCGAGCAGCCGGCGATGCCAGCGCAAGGGACACCGTTGACGGCGGCGCA
>Ga0066652_100001488_pt1 | contig 12217 bp, 9 predicted proteins | sample GraSoiAngelo_101_FD_71413 | JGI IMG/M metagenome (GOLD analysis project Ga0066652, IMG submission 71413) | Grasslands soil microbial communities from the Angelo Coastal Reserve, California, USA - 14_0903_02_30cm | ecosystem: Environmental > Terrestrial > Soil > Grasslands | place: USA...
ACCTCCAGCACATCGATTTCGGACGGGCTGACGTCGCGTGCCATCGCCTCGAAATCTTCGATCGTGGTGGCGGAAATGGAGCCCACGAGCGGCGGCGAAAAGCGCTTGTACTCCGGCACCTGATGGTTGAGGAAGTAATCGATGCCTTTGGTCGGAAGTCCGATCGAGTTGATCATCCCGCCTTCCACCTCCGACACGCGCGGCGGCGGGTTGCCGGCGCGAAACTCGCGCGACACCGTCTTTGCGACCAGGGCGCCGAGCCGGTTGAGGTCGATGACCTGCGCAAGATCGGTCGAGAAGCACCCCGACGCGGGCATGATCGGGTTCTTGAGCGTCACGCTCCCGATCTTCACGTTCATGTCTACCATCCGACCGCCTCCTGGAGATCGAACACGGGCCCTTCGATGCACACGCGGCGAAGCTCCTTCTTGCCGTCGACCTCGAACGTGCGCACGCACACGTAGCAAGGGCCGAGCCCGCAAGCCATCACCTGCTCCATGGCGACCTGGCCGGGAATCCCATGCGCGTTGCCCAGGCGCTTCATCAATTGAAACAGGCGATTTGACCCGCAGGTATAGAACGCGTCGGCTCTGCGCTGGACGATCAGGCGTTTGAGAATTGTCTCGACGTGCTCGACCGCGCTCGACCCGTCGCTGTCGAGGACGGCGATGACCTCGCCGACCTTGGCGAAGAGGTCGTCCGCCATCACGAATTCGGCGCTGCGCGCGCTCAGGATCGCGCTGACGCCGATGCCGGATTCGGCGGCGAGCTGCGAGATGGGCGCCAAGGTGGCAAGCCCGACGCCGCGGCCGAGGACCACGATGTGCTTGCAGCCTGGAGGGATTGTAAACCCGACCCCGAGCGGTCCGACCATGTTGAGCTCGTCGCCGACTTCCAGCGTCGCCAGGCCGTATGTGCCGCGGCCCACGCATTTGTAGAGAAACTCGATGCGGCGGTTCTCGGGGTCGATCCGGTAGACGCTCTGCGGCCGTCGCAGCCACAGCTCGCCGGCATCCGGGGAGGGGCAAAGCAGATTGAAGAACTGGCCGGGCTTGACCGCGAGCGCCTTGGGCGAGGCGTCCACGACGAGGTGCTTATATTCGGAATTGACCCAGGCGTGGGAGACGACCGGGCATAAGGATTCCTCGGCCGGGATATGCGGCTGGGCGGGCGCGGGCGCGCTCCTGCCCACGACATAAGGTGCCGACGCGAACGGCCGGTGCGCCATATCTCAGTCCCGCCTCGCAGAAGCCCTTGATATGGCCGCTAGCTACTCCGCGGGCGCTGGCAAAATCAAGATTTTTCGGTCAACTCCTTTGCGCGGCATTCGTTTGCGACTGCGTCGGCTCCGCCTGCAGCCGCTTTGCCGCGTCGAGGGTCGCAACCACGATGTTCTGATACCCGGTGCAACGGCACAGGTTACCGGAAATCGCGATGCGCACCTCTTGCTCGCTCGGGTCTGGATTGTCGCGCAGGAATTCGATGAGGGTCGTTAGAATGCCCGGGGTGCAGAAGCCGCACTGCAGTCCATGGTGTTCATGGAACGCCTGCTGCAACGGGTGCAGCTTATCCGGGGAGGGGGCAATCCCCTCGACGGTGAGAATATCATGGCCGTCCGCTTGCACCGCGAGCATCAGGCAGGAGCGCGCGGAGCGATCGTCGAACAGGATGGTGCAAGCGCCGCAGACGCCGTGCTCGCAGCCCAGATGCGTGCCGGTCAGGCCGAGTTGATGGCGGATGAAATCCGCCAGCGTGACGCGGACCTCGACTTCCTCCTCGTAGCGCTTGCCGTTGACGGTCAGCGCGATTTTCCGCTTCTCTCCCATTGTCACTCCTAGTGCGGACGGCCCGCGTGGGCATCGAGCAAGCGCGCATGCGCCTTCTCCAACGCCCGCCGCGACAGCACCGCCGCCAGATGCTGGCGATAAGATGCCGGCGCATGCACATCGTCGATCGCCTCGAGCTTGCGGCAGCTTTCGCAAGCGTCACGGAAGAAACTGCCCGCCGGCACCTGTCCGACAATGGCCTGCTCGACCTCGCGGGCGCGCCGCGGCACTGTCCCCATCCCGCCGATGGTCACGGAGGCGCGCGTAATCTTGCCGGCGGCATCGCCCTCGAGCAAAACGGCGGCCGAGGTGATGGCGAAGTCGCCGTGCCGGCGGGAAAACTCGATGAACGCATAGCCGTGCTTGGGCGTCCATTGCGGGAAACGCACGCCGACGACGAGTTCGTTGGCTTCGATCGCCGGAGTCATATAGGCGACCGGAAACTCGGCAAAGGCCACCTCGCGCTGGCCGGCGGGACCAGCGACGGTGACGGTCGCGTCATAGCCCGTCGCCAGCGAGACCAGTTCCGCCGCCGGATCGAGATGGCATAGCGAGCCGCCGATGGTGCCGCGGTTGCGCGTCTGGCGGTGTCCGACCTGCAGCAGGGCCTCGTGCATGATCGGCCAGCGCGCGCGCACCGGCTCGGAAAATTCGAGGTCACGCTGGCGCGTCATGGCCCCGATGTCGAGCGCGCCCTGCGTGTCGCGGATGTGGGAGAGGCCCTCGACGCGATTGAGATCGATGATGTGATCGGGCAGCACGAAGCGCATGTTGAGCATCGGCATCAGCGACTGGCCGCCGGCAAGGAGCTTGGCGTTTTCCAGGCTGGCGAGCAGCCCGACCGCCTCGCTGACGGTTTTCGGATCGTGATAGCGAAAGGGCGGCGGCTTCATCGCTGGCGCGTGGGACCCGGTGGAGGCACTTCTTTACATACACTATCAACTGTGCCTCAATCCAAAAAAATCATTTCCCGAATATGGACCCGCGGTGATCGTTCTGGCTTTCTTCGCGATGCACCGTAGCCGCGGTGGGGAACGATGAAGCCTGCGCGGTTCCGCTATCACGCACCCAAGACGATCGAAGAGGCAGTCGATACGCTGGCCGAGGTTGCGGGCGAAGACGGTCGCGTGCTCGCCGGCGGGCAAAGCCTGGTGCCGATCATGGCGTTTCGCCTGGCCCGCCCGGCGCATCTCGTGGACATCAACGGCGTCGAGGGGCTGCGCCGACTGAGCGTCGAAGGGGAGCGGCTTTGCATCGGCGCGTGCGTGCGCCATGCCGCCTTTCACACGCCCGTGGTGGATGGGCCGCTCGGGCGACTCCTCGCCACGGTTGTGCGTCACATCGCGCACTATCCGATTCGCACCCGCGGGACCTTCTGCGGCAGCATCGCGCATGCCGATCCGTCGGCCGAATGGTGCCTCGTCGCGACCGCGCTCGGCGCGGAAATGGTGGCGCGACGCGCGGCCAGCACGCGCACCATCCCGGCGCAGGATTTTTTCCGCGGCATCATGACCACCGCGCTGGAGGAGGACGAGCTTCTGATCGAAGTGCGTCTTCCCATCCTTCCCGCCGACACGCGCTTCGGCTTCTACGAGTTCAATCGCCGGGCCGGCGATTTTGCCCTCGGCATGGCGCTCGTCGCATTTCGCTTGCAAGGCGGGGTGATCCGCGAGCCGCGCGTGGCGCTGGGCGGGATCGAATCGCAACCGCGACGGATCGCCGAGGCGGAGCAATTGCTCGCCGGACGTGCGGCCGAGCGCGCCGCCTTCGAGGCGGCGGCGGCGGCGGTTGCATCCGTGGTCGATCCGCTCGAGGACGCGGTGACCAGCGCGACCTATCGGCGCGACCTCTCCGTTACGGTCACGCGCCGTGCCCTCGAACGGGCGGCCGCATGAGCGGCGAGGTCAGCGCCGGCCCGGCGCCGCAGGATCGACAACGTCACGAGGGTGGCAGCAGCGAAGGCGTATCCGCACTGCGGGCGGTCGCCAACAAATGGATCGGCCGGTCGGTCACGCGGCTCGAGGACCCGCCGTTAGTCAGGGGGCGCGGACGCTTCGCCGCCGATATCTCTTTTGTACACCAGCTGCATATGCGGATCGTCCGCGCGCAACATGCCCACGGCAAAATCGCCTCGATCGACACATCGGCCGCGCGTGCGCTGCCCGGCGTGATCGCGGTGTGGACCGCGGCCGACATTGCGGAGGTGCCGCCGATCGATTTCCGCGAGGGACGAATTCCCGCATTCGAGCCCTATCGGCAGCCGGTGCTGGCGACCGAGCAGGTGCGATATGTCGGCGAGCCGCTCGCCGCGGTGTTCGCGGAGGATCCCTATCTAGCCGAGGACGCCGTGGATCTCGTCTCGTTCGACATCGAGGAAATGCCGGTCCTGCTCGCCGCCGAGGCCGAGCCCGGCGAATTCTCGCCCGGCCGCAGCACGGAAGTGTCCGTCATCCGCCAAGGTTATGGCGACGTCGACGCGGTCCTGCGCTCCGCGCCGATTGTTGTCGACCTCGAAGTGTCCATCGGACGCCATTCCGGCGTGCCGCTCGAGGGCCGCGGAGCGATTGCTCGCTACGACGCCGCGCGTGACATCCTAGAGTTGCACGGTGCCGCCAAGGTACCGCACCGCAATCGCGACCTGCTCGCGCGCATGCTCAAGCTCGCTCCTTCCTCGATTCACGTGCACGAATCGCACGTGGGAGGAGGCTTCGGCATTCGCGGCGAACTCTATCCGGAAGACTTCCTGGTCTGCGTCGCTGCGATGCGATTCAACCGGCCGGTGAAATGGATCGAGGACCGGCGCGAGCATCTGATCGCCGCCAATCATTCACGCCAGCAACTTCACCACCTGCGTGCTGCGGTCGACAACGAGGGCCGCATCTTGGCGATCGATGACCGCTATTTTCACGATCAGGGCGCCTATGTGCGCACCCATGCCGCACGTGTCGTGCACATGACCGCGGGCATCCTGCCCGGCCCCTATCGCGTGCCGGCGTATCGCGCGGTCGGCCATTTTCGTCTCACCAACAAGACACCGGCGGCGACCTACCGCGCGCCGGGGCGCTACGAGACGACCTTCGTGCGCGAGCGGCTGATCGACGCCATTGCAACGAGGCTCGGCCTCGAGCCGAACGAGGTGCGGCGGCGCAACGCGATTGCAGCGCACGAGATGCCCTATCACCGGCCGCTCGAGGCCTTGGGCGAGGAGATCGAGCACGATTCCGGGGACTACGTCGGCCTGCTCGACAAGCTCTTGGCCGCGCTCGACTGGGACAAGCGCAAGGCGGAGTTGGCGCGCCGCCGCGCCGTGGGGGAAGCGGTCGGCGCCGGGTTTGCGATGTTCGTCGAGAAGAGCGGCCTGGGTCCGGCCGACGGCGTGAGGATCGAGGTCGACGGGTCCGGCATGGTCGAACTCGTCACCGGCGGCGCCTCGCTCGGCCAGGGCTTCGAGACGGTCATGGCCCAGGTTTGCGCAGAGGTTTTGGGCACCGACTACCGGCGTGTACGTGTGATCCACGGCCAGACCGATCGCATTGCCTATGGTATCGGAGCGCACGCGTCGCGCGCGACCGTGATGACGGCCTCCGCCACTCACAACGGCGCGGTCAAATTGCGTGCGAAAGCGATCGAAGCTGCCGCCGCGCTGATGCAGGCGCGGCCCGATGCGCTGGAGATCGTCGACGGAAAGGTGCTGCGTAAGGCGGAGCCCGCCGGCCCCTCGATCAGCCTCGGCGAGCTTGCCGAGCATCTTGCGCCCACCTCGAAGACGCTCGGCGGCCGCGAGCCCGGCCTGTGCGCGGAAGGCTGGTTCCGAGTGAAGCACCAAGTCTACCCCTACGGCATCCATTTCGCGGTTGTGAAGGTCGATCGCGAGACCGGCGGCGTTGCCGTCGAGGACTATGTCATCGCCTACGATATCGGCCGCGCGATCAATCCGGCGTTGGTGAAAGGGCAGATCGTCGGCGGTTTTGCCCAGGGGCTGGGTGGAGCGCTGCTGGAAGAATTCACTTATAATGAACGCGGCGATCCGCTGGCGACCACGTTTGCCGACTACCTCATGCCGACGACGCGCGAGATCCCGGAGGTTCACGTCATCTTGCGCGAGGACTTTACGAGCCCGCTCAATCCGCTTGGCATCAAAGGGGCGGGCGAGAGCGGCATTACCGGGGTCGGCGCGGCGATTGCATCCGCGATCGACGACGCCATCGGAATGCCGGGCGCGGTGACGCAGCTGCCCGTGACGCCGCAGCGCCTGAAAGAAATCTTGAATCGATCCGTCAGCTCGCCGCCCCGCAGCCGCGCCGCGAGCTGACCCTCGAGCTGGCAGCGAGGAGCCGCCCATGCAGACCGTCGCCCAAGCCAAGCGCTCGGCCGAGACCGCGCCCAAGCCATCGCGGCAGGACTTGCGCGCCTGGATCGATGCGTTGCGCGCGGCGGGCGAGCTGCAGGAGATCAGTGGCGCCGAACGCGAAACGGAAATCGGCGGCATCGTCGACCTCTATATGCGCAAGATGGGCAACCCCGCGGTGCTGTTCGACGACATCCCCGGCCATCCGCGCGGCCATCGCATCCTCGCCAACATTCTCACCTCGGTGCGGCGGATCAATCTCACGGTCGGCATGCCCATCGAGAGCTCCGCGATCGAGCTCGTCTCCTACTGGCGCAAATACATGAAGGAGGCGCGGAGCATCGCGCCGATCAAGGTCAAATCCGGACCGCTGATGGAGAACGTCAAGAGCGACAAGGACGTCGACATCCAGCGAATCCCGACGCCGCGCTGGCACGAGCACGACGGCGGCTATTACATCGGCACCGGTTGCATGGTGATCATGAAGGATGCCGACACCGGCTGGATCAATTATGGCGCCTATCGCGTGCAATCCCATGGCCCGAACGTGGCGACGGTCATGTGCTCGAAGGGCAAGCATGGCGACCTGATCAAGCGGCGCTACCACGAGCGCGGCGAGCCGTGTCCGATTGCCGTGGTGGCGGGCATGCACCCCGCGTTGTTCCTGGTGGGAGGGTTGGAGATTCCGTATGGCAAGAACGAATACGACGTCGCCGGCGGCTTGATCGGCGAGCCGGTCGAGGTGATCGACGCGCCGGTGACTGGCCTGCCCGTACCGGCGCATGCGGAGATCGCCTTCGAGGGCTTCATCCATCCCGACGATCTCCTCGAGGAGGGGCCGCTCGGCGAGTGGACCGGCTATTACGCCGGCGGCAAGAAGAAAGAGCCCGCGATCCGCATCGCGACCTTCATGCACCGCGACGACCCGATCCTGCTGGGCGCCGTGCCGGCGGTGCCGCCCGATGACGATTCCTTCTACCGCGGCACCTACCGCTCCGGCGCCGTGTGGAACCAGCTCGAAGCGGCCGGCGTGCCCGAAGTCAAAGGCGTGTGGGCGCATGCCGCCGGCGGCAGCCGGCTCTGGCTCACGGTCGCAATCAAGCAACAATACGCCGGTCACGCCAAGCAGGCCGGGCTGATTGCCTCGCAATGCCATGCCGGCGCCTACGCCAATCGCGTCGTGGTGGTGGTCGATGACGACATCGATCCCGCCGATATGGATCAGGTGGTGTGGGCAATGTGCACGCGGTTTGAGCCGCGCGAAGGCATCGAGATTCTGCGCGGCTGCTGGAGCACCGCGCTCGATCCCATGGCCTATGGCAGCGACGATCCGCGCAATGCGCGCGTCGTCATCGACGCCTGCAGACCCTGGTCGCGGCGCGACAGCTTTCCCCGCGTGGCGCGCGCGAGCAAGGAGCTCGAGGAGCGCATTCGCGCCAAATGGGCCCACGTGCTGCCGCGGGCCTGAGCCGGGCGCTCCGGCCGGCGCCGCATCACCTCGCTGTCGTCAACCAAGTCCTTGATCTTGCGAAGTATGGTTACTTTCGCCAATTGTGACCGGCTGGAAAAATCGGTATAAACGCGAGGTTGTGTCAGGTTGTGGGGCATGCCATGCGTACGATCTCCGATTTTCTTGGGCGTAAAGGCGTTGCTTCCACCTCCGCAGCGTATGTGGTGCCGACGTCCGCCAAATCCGGCTCGCGCGGCGTCGAAGAGGTCCGCGAAACGACCCTCGCCGACATCGGCACGCGCGTAGGCGAGGACAACGAGACGCTGCGCAATCTGCTGATCGATACCGACCGTCGCATCGGCGCGCTCGATGATTTGAAAGTGGCTTTTCGCAGTCTCGTCGAGCCGATCGGTGCCGCGCTCCATGCGCTCGAGCAAGAAAAGACTGAGAACGTCGGGTTGCGCAACACGCTCGCGGAGCTTCGCACCGGCCATGACAGCTTGCGCGGCGACTACGGCGCGCTCGAAAAACGGGCGGCGGAACTGGAAAGCACGGGCGAAGAAGTTCGCCGCGAATTGACGTTGACGCAGCAGACGGCGCGCGCCCTGGACGCCGACAAGGCGGAGCTCGCCAGCGAGATGGTCGCCGCGCGCGCGGAGATCGCCAACCTCGAAAGCCAGCTGGCGCAGGAGGCGGCTAACGGCCGCGCGCTGAGCGAGGCGAACCAGATTCTGATTGAGCACGCCAACGCCGCCGACAAGCGGATCGTAGAGTTGCAATCCGACACCGCGCAGACGCGGGAAAAACTGTTGCTGCTGGAAAATGACAAGCGCTCGTTGCAGACCGCGCTCGACCAGACCCTCGCCGAGACCTCGCGACTGTCTCGCCGCCTTACGGAGAGCGAGAACGCCTTGACGGCGGCGCGTGCGCGGCTCGAACAAATGGACATCAGCCTGGCTGCCACTGAGAACGAGCGCGCCACGCTCGCCACCGCGCGCGACGAGACGAACGAGCGGCATCAATCCGAAACTTACGCGTTGAATTTGCGCCTGGAAGCGCTGCGTTCGCGCGCCGCGACCGCGGAGCAGCTGCTCGCCGAGGTGCGTCAGACCCTCGTCGCTCGCACCGAGGAGATCAGGGGTCTGGAGCGCAAGGTGGTGGAGGCAAACATTGCTCGCACCAACACCGAAAAGATCGTCGAGCGGCTTACCACGGCTCGCGATACGCTGGACGGCAAAACCCGCGACCTCGAACAGGGGCGTGCCGCGCTGCTGGAGCGCTCGAACAACCAGGCGGAAGCGCTCAAGGCGCGCGAGACCTCGCTTGGCCATGCCGAGCAGAAGATCAAGGTCTTGACCGACCGCATCGCCGAGATGGAGGCAGAGGCCAACGCGTACCGGGCCAAGGCAGAGCGGCGCATCGACGAGCTCAGTGCAAGCCTGCAGCGCGAGCGTGTGGAGCTTGCCGTCGCCCAGGGCGCGCTCGAGACCACGCGGCGGGACTACAGCCGGCTGCAACGCGACATCTTGGCCGGGCGGTCGCCGCAGCAGACGAGCCCCAATCTCGAAGTGGTCTCGGACACGACCAAAGAGCCGCAAAAGAGCAAAAACGGCAAAGGCGCCGGCGGCCGCAAGGCCGCAGAGGCGGGGCCGGAGGCCGGCGCGGCGGAGCCCGACTCCACGCGATAGCTAGCCGAGATTGACGCCGCCGGCTCGCGCGGCAATGCGCCGACGCGGCGCGTTCATGCGCTGGCGCAACCGGCGCTTTGCCCGCGGATTTGGACGGCTGTATAGATGTCGAGCATTGCCCAGAGAACGGAGAGCAGCATGGCCCGTGCCGGCGGCGAGACATCATCGAAACCGCGGATGCATTACCGCGGACTGCGCGGTTGGCTCGATCACGTCGACAAGCTGGGAGAGCTGCGCAGGGTCGATGGCGCCCATTGGGACGTGGAGATGGGTGCCATCACGCATATGCTCACGGAAAAAAGCCGGGGCAGCGCGCCGGCGATCCTGTTCGACAATGTGGCGGGCTATCCCAAAGGCTTCCGCACGCTCTATGGGCAGCTTTCCTCCGTCCGCCGCATCGCCCTGACGCTGGGGCTGCCGCTCGAATACGAGCGCAAGGTGGACGTCGTGCGGACCTATCATGCGCGCATGCAAAATCTCAAGCCGCTGCCGCCGCGCTTCGTGAACGACGGCCCCGTGCTCGAGAACGTGGTCGAAGGCGACGATGTCGATGTGCTGAGGTTTCCGGTGCCGCGGCACCACGAACTGGACAAAGCGCGCTTCATCGGCACGGCGGACTGCGTCATGACGCAGGACCCCGACTCGGGCTGGTTCAATCTCGGCGCTTATCGCAGCCAAGTGTACGACGGCAAAACCGTCGGCTGCCAGATCACCGAAGGCAAGCACGGCCGCATTCATCGCGACAAATATTTCGAGCGCGGGCAGCCGATGAAGGTGGTGATCCTGTGCGGACAGGACCCGCTGCTGTTCATGCTCGCCTCGAGCCCGCTGCCCGAGGTCGGCGAGATGGACATCGCCGGCGGCTTGCGCGGCGAGCCGATCGACGTGGTGCGCGGCCCATATACCGGCTTTCCGATCCCGGCCGACTGTGAAATCGCCATCGAAGGCGAGAGCGTCCCCGGGCAGGTCCGGCCGGAGGGGCCATTCGGGGAGTGGATGGGCTACTACTCCGACGACACGCAGGAGCGCCCCTTCGTCAACGTCAAGACGATCCTCTACCGCAATGATCCCATCCTTACCTGCGCGCCACAGCACAAGCCGGTGGATGAAACCGGCCTGCTCAAGGGCATCGCCGGAGCGGCGCAAATCTGGCGCGCGCTCGAGGCCTGCGGTGTGCCCGAGGTGCTCGGGGTGTGGAATCACGAAGCCGGTCCCGCCACTCGCTTCACCGCGATCCAGATCCGCCAGCGCTATCCCGGACATGCGCGCCAGGCGCTACATATCGCATGCTCCTGCCAGGGCGGCGCATACGCCGGCAAATGGACGGTGGTGGTCGACGAGGACATCGATGCCGGCGATCTTGATCAGGTTCTGTGGGCGATGTGCACGCGATTCGATCCGTTGACCGACGTCGACCTCGTTCAAAAGGCCTGGGCCTCGAAGCGCGATCCGCTCTTCCTTCCCGGCAATTTCAACAACCGCATCCTCATCGACGCCTGCATTCCCTATGACAGAAAACTCAAGGGAACGTTCCCTCTCACGGTCGACGTCAGCCCCGATCTGCGCAAGCGCTTACGATCGAAATTTCCGCAACTGTTTCCCAAACATTGAGCGGGAGCTGTTGCTTCGCAGCATGGCCGGACGCTCAAGAGCATTCACGGTAGATCGTCGCGTCTGCGGGCGCGCGCTATGCGCTCTCGCGGGCCTGCTCCTCGCCGCTGTTGCGGCGCAGCCCGCTTCCTCCGCCGGGGTCGAGGACTTCTACAAAGGTAAGACCGTTTCGCTGCTGATCGGCTACAGCGTGGGCGGCGGTTACGATACCTATGGACGGCTGGTGGCGCGCCACCTCGGCAAGCATATTCCTGGCAATCCCACTATCGTGCCGCAGAACATGAGCGGCGCCGGCAGCCTCAAGGCGGCCAACTATCTCTATTCGGTGGCTCCGAAAGACGGCTCCGTCATCGGCACGTTCTCGCGCAGCCAGGGCATCGCCCCGCTGATCGATAAAGCCGAGTTTGACAGCACTAAATTCACTTGGCTTGGCAGCGTTACCGACGAGGTGAGCCTTTGCGTGACCCGTCACGATGCGCCGGTGAAGACGTTCGGCGAGCTCCTCGTCACGCCTGCGACCTTCGGCGGAGAGGGCGCGGGCTCCGATCCCAACATTTTCGCGCTGCTCTACCGCAACGTGTTCGGCGCCAAGATCAAGATCGTGACCGGTTATCCTGGCACCAACGAGATCCAGCTTGCAGCCGAGCGCGGCGAGGTCGATGGGCTGTGCGGGCTCTCGTGGAGCACGCTCAAAGGCCGCTACCCGCACTGGCTCCAGGAAAAGAAGGCCAATATCCTCGTGCAAGCCGGCATCAAGAAACAGCCGGAGCTGCCGGATGTGCCGTCGGCGAGCGAGCTGGCGAAGGAGCCGGATCAGCGTCAAATCCTCAACCTGCTGCTGATCGGGCAAGCCATGGCGCGCCCGTTCGCCGCCCCGCCGGGCATTCCTCCAGATCGCAGGGCCGCGCTGATCGCGGCGTTCGAGCGCGCGACGGCCGATCCGGAATTTCTTGCCGAGGCCGAGCGGCTCAACGTGGAGGTCAATGCGGTCAGCGCGGACAAGCTCGATGCGCTGCTGGCAGCGGCCTACGCCATGCCGAAGGATGTGATCGCGAAGGCCGCCAAGGCGATGTCGGACTGAGCGACGTCGATCGGATGGATGACTGCAAAGGCCCGCGTCGGCGAACCCCGGCGCGGTCGAGCACATGGCTGGATTGATCGGAGCGCGCATTCCGCGCATCGAGGATGGCGCGCTGCTCGTCGGCAAGGGGCGCTTCGTCGATGACATCGCGCTCGCCGGCGTGTGGCACGCGGCGTTCGTGCGCAGCCCGCATCCGCACGCCGCGATCCGCGG
>Ga0066652_100001489_pt1 | contig 12215 bp, 9 predicted proteins | sample GraSoiAngelo_101_FD_71413 | JGI IMG/M metagenome (GOLD analysis project Ga0066652, IMG submission 71413) | Grasslands soil microbial communities from the Angelo Coastal Reserve, California, USA - 14_0903_02_30cm | ecosystem: Environmental > Terrestrial > Soil > Grasslands | place: USA...
CGCGCGACCGACAATTCGGTCGCGGTGACGTTGAATGTCTCCCCGCAGGTGCGGCCAGGCCAGCGCATCTCGCTGCTGCTCGGGGCGCGAGAGACGATGGCACTTCCCGTGTCCGCCCCCACCAGCAGCTTCACGTTCACCGTGCCGAACGTCGAGCTGGGGACGCACTACGCACGCGTCCGGGTGGACGGTGTCGAAAGCCAGTTGATCGATCGCTCGGCGACACCCCCCACGTTCTTCGACCGCCGGATCATCGTCACATGACCGCCGACCTCTCCGACGAAGTCTGGCTGCGCGCCAACCAGGAGTACCTGGCAGCCGAGCTCGCGCGACTGAAGGCGCGGTTGCGTGCGCAGTCGCCCGTCGACGCCGATCGAGCGGCGCGCGCAGCGGAAAACGCGCTGACGCGCACGGCGCCTTTGACACGCCTGGCGGATACGTTCGGCCTCACGTCCTTCGAACGCGACGTGCTGCTGTTGTGCGCGGGCATCGAGATGGATTCGGAGATCGCCGCACTCTGCGCCGACGCCAATGGCAGCCCACAGCGCGCGCACGCAACGTTTGGTCTTGCCCTTGGAATGCTCGACGGAGCGCACTGGAGCGCAGTGACGCCGGTGCGACCACTGCGGCGCTGGCGCCTCGTCGAGGTGGATGAGCGGAGTCCCCTGGCGTCGGCACGCGTCCGCATCGACGAACGCATCCTGCATTATCTCGCGGGCATCGATTACGCCGACCCGCGCGTTCACGACCTGACGCGCCCGGTGCGCTATGCTGGGCTCATCGCGCGAACGCACGCACGCGTCGCGCGCGCGGCGGTAGGGGTGGTGCAGCGGCGCGGGCGGCCGTTCGTGCTGCAGCTCACCGGCAATGATGCGCACGGTCAGGAGGACGTCGCGTCGTGGATCGCTCGGAAGCTTGGCCTGCGAGGCGTCGTCATGCGCGCAGCGGACGTACCAGCAGCGCCGGAGGACCTGCGCGCCCTGGCGACGCTCTGGGACCGTGAGGCGTCGCTGTTGCGGGCGATTCTGATCGTCGCCTCGGAGGAAGCAGAGCTGCCGGCGCAGGCCATCGAGCTGGCCGAACGCTCTGCGACGTTCGTGATCCTGATGAGCCAGCACTCGGCCCGCTTTCGCCGCGGCTATGCGCGATTCCGTGTCGACAAGCCCCGGCCGATCGACCAGCGGAGACTCTGGACCCAGACGCTTGGCCCGGCGGCCGCTCGCCTGGACGGAGCGCTGGATGTCGCCGTCACGCAATACCGACTCAGTGCGAGGACGATTCGCGATCATGCGGATGAAATGGCCACCGAGGTTGCCGCGAGCGCCGCGCCTCAGCAGGCGTTCCTGCGCCGCTGCCGCATCATCGGCCGCCCGAGACTCGAAGATCTGGCGCAGCGACTCACGCCGACAGCGACGCTCAAGGAGCTCGTGCTGCCGGAACCGCAGAAGTTGATACTGGATCAGATCGTTGCGCACGCACGCGAGCGGATCACGGTGTTCGAGAAGTGGGGCTTCGCGCGCAAGAGCAGCGGCCGTGGATTGAACCTCGCGGTCTGCCTGGCCGGCGACAGCGGCACGGGCAAGACCACGTGTGCGGAGGCCCTGGCCAACGAGCTGGAGCTCGAGATCTACCGCATCGATTCTGCCCTGGTGATCTCGAAGTACATCGGCGAGAGCGAGAAGAACCTGAAGCGCGTCTTCGACGCCGCGGAGGATTCCGGCGCGATCCTGCTCTTCGACGAAGCGGACGCGTTGTTCGGCAAGCGCGGCGAGGTCCGCGACAATCCGGCCATGGACAGATACTCGAACCTCGAGGTGTCCTATTTGCTCCAGCGCCTCGATTCGTTCTCGGGGCTGGCCGTTTTGGCAACGAACCAGAAATCCGCGTTGGACCCGGCGTTCCAGAGACGTCTGCGGTTCATCATCAACTTCCCATTCCCCGACACGGCGCATCGCCGCGCGATCTGGGAAGGCATCATCCCCAAAGAGACGCCGCACACAGAGCTGGACTACGCGAAGCTGGCGCGGCTGCACGTGACGGGCGGGAGCATCCGGAACATCGCGTTGAACGCGGCGTTCCTGGCGGCAAACAAGAAAGAGGTCCTAGGCATGACGCATCTGCGGCATGCCGCCCACGGGGAGTTCTCCAAGCTGGAGCGCCCGCTCGCCGAAGCCGAGACGCGGGGGTGGGCATGAGCCGGAAACCGCTGCCACCCAGGCTGTCGGTCACGATCGATCAGCTGGTCGTGCGCGGAATTGGTGCTCGAAGCGCCGCGAGGATCGTCGACGGCATCCGGCATCAGCTCGAACGCAAGGATCTTCCGCTCGCGACGGATAATGCCGCCAGCTTGCGCGCGAGCGCCGAAGCCGCGATCCAGCGCGGTGCTGCTCGCGCGGTCAGGGGTACGCCGCGATGACGGGCCTCACCTCGTCGCCACGAGTCCTCAAGGCCGGACTCGTTCTCCTCGACGCCGATACCGGGGCGATCAAGCGCATCATCCGCCTGCAGTACAACCCGGATACTCTGTCGCGCACGCTCGAGGTCCAAGGCACCGGCGACGCCGGTGCGCGATCGGAGGCGCTCAGGCTGCGCGGGCCCGCCGTGGAGACCATCACGCTGGAATGCGAGATCGACGCCGTGGACCAGCTCGAGAAGCCCGCGGACAACCCGGACGCCGTGGCGCTCGGGATTCATCCGCAGCTGGCCGCACTGGAGATGATGGTGAACCCGACGACGGCGAGCCTGAACCAGGCGGATGCCATGGCTGCCATGGGGACGATCGAGATCGTGCCCAACGAAGCACCGCTCGCCGTGTTCGTCTGGAGCAAGCAGCGCGTGCTCCCGGTGCGCGTCACACAACTCAGCGTTACGGAGGAGGCGTTCGATGCCTCCCTCAATCCGATCCGAGCGAAGGTGTCGCTGGGGCTGCGCGTGTTGAACGTCGACGACGTCGGCTTCGATCACCGCGCCGGCCGGTTGTTCATGAGTTACCTGACCCGCAAGGAGCAGATGGTGAGCAAGGCTCCTCTTGGCACATTGGCCGACTTCGGCCTCCAGTTGATCACATGAGCCGCGCCGCGCTGGACGCGCTGCAGTCCATCCTGCAGAGCGGGGCCCTCGAAGCGCCGCGCTTTCCGCCGAACAGCCGGTACGCGGGAGCGACGACGCTCATCCACGACCGCGCCGACGGCCGGCGATTGATGTACATCGTGCGTCGCTTCGTGCCGCAGCCGCAGGACTTCGAGACCATCTCCGAGCACGTGGTCGTCGAGGGGGAGCGGCTGGACCACCTCGCTGCGCGCTATTTCGGCGACCCGGAGCTCTTCTGGAGAATCGCTGATGCCAACGGCGTCCTGCGCCCGGAACAGCTCACCGACGAAGCGGGCACGCGGATCCGCATCACCGCGCCGCGGGGCATGCCCGGCGCGGGAGGAAGCCGTGGCTAACGCGATCGAGTTGACCCTGCTTGTCGGCAAGGGCATGGCGCTGCCGGTGCCGCGCGACGTGCTCGACGCGCTCACCGCCGTGCAGGTGACGAGCGGCAAGGAGCAGAGCGGATTTCAACTCAGCTTCGCCGTGGGGAAATCCAGCAAGCTGGTGACGCGGCGCCTGTTCGAGGGCTTCTTCGAGCCCGTCATCACGCGCGTAATCATCGTGGCCACCGTCCGCGGCGTCCCCTACGTCCTCATGGACGGGATCGTTACTCGCCAGGAGATGTCGCCGAGCAATGATCCCGGGGGATCCACGCTCACGATTACGGGCGAGGACCTGTCGGTGCTGATGGATCTCGTCGAGATGCCGTTCATGCGCTTTCCCGCGCAGCCGGTCGCTGTGCGCGTCATCGCGATTCTCGCGAAGTATCTCGTCTTCGGCATCGTTCCTGTGCCGATCCCTCCGATCTTCCCCGACATCCCGAACGTCCTCGAGAAGATGCCGTCTCAGCAGGGCACGGACCTCCAGTACATCCGATCTCTGGCGTCTGATTGCGGCTACGTGTTCTACGTCGAGCCAGGACCGGCCATCGGGAGCAGCATCGCGTACTTCGGACCCGACGTGCGACTGCCGATCCCGCAGCCGGCGCTGTCCGTCAACATGGATGCATACAGCAACGTGGACTCGCTGTCGTTCAGCCTCGACGGGGATCAGAAGAAGATCGTGATCCTGAGCGCATTCGATCCCGTGACGCGCAAGGTGCCGATCCCCATTCCCATGCCCACGATCAACGTCCTGCGGCCGCCGCTGGGCCTGCGTCCCACTGTGCCCAGACGCGTGGAGTTTCTGAAGGACGTCGCCAAGGAAGAGCCGCCGAGTGTGCTGAACCGCGCGCTGGGTGTGAGTCTGGGATCCAGCGACGCGATCACAGGGAGCGGCTCATTGAACGTCCTGCGCTACGGTCACGTCCTGCGGTCACGAATGCTGGTGGGGGTACGGGGCGCAGGCGAATCATTCGACGGCATGTACTACGTGAACTCCGTGTCACACTCGGTACGTCGCGGCGAATTCACGCAGAGCTTCGAGCTCTCTCGCGACGGCTACGGTTCGATGACACCGATGGTGCCGACATGAGCGCGCTGTTTGGCGCCGGCGCGCGCACGTACGTCGGGAAATATCGCGGCATCGTCATCAACAACGTGGATCCGATGATGCGCGGGCGCCTGATGCTCGAGGTGCCCGACGTGCTCGGACTCACACCATCTACCTGGGCTGAGCCGTGCACGCCGCTCGCGGGTCCCACCGGGCCGCCGATGGGCGTGTACATGGTGCCTCCGATCGGCGCGGGCGTGTGGGTCGAATTCGAGCAGGGGGATCCGGACTTCCCGATCTGGGTCGGCTGCCGCTGGGGGACGACCGCGGACATTCCGCCGCTCGCCAAGGCCGGGCTTCCCGTCTCGCCGAACATCGTGATGCAGACCGCCGGACAGCACATGATCATGATCAGCGACATGCCACCATCGCCGGCCACCGGCGGCATCATGCTCAAGAGCGCGACGGGCGCGATGATCGTGGTGAACGACAGCGGGATCTACATCTCGAACGGCAAGGGAGCGATGATCACGATGATCGGCCCCACCGTCGACGTGAACAATGCCGCACTCACGGTGATCTGAGGAGCCACGCGATGCCCGCCCCCATCCTCCACGTCGGCGCGACCGTCTTGTGCAGTCACGGCGGACAAGCGACACCCACGGCCCCCTTCCCGCGAGTCACGGTCAGCGGCCAGCCGATCACGGTGCTGTCTACCGTGTACGCGATCGCGGCGTGTGGGCTGACGGGCAGCGGCAGTCCGCCGTGCGTCACGGCGCAGTGGGTGCTCGGCGCAACGCGAGTCATGGCTGGAGGTCAGCCGGTGCTGACCATGGCAGGACAGGCCGTCAGTGCGCCAACCGGCCAACCGTTGATGCCCGTCGTCGCGCAGATGCGCGCCCTCGCGACGTGAGACGCCGATGACGTCCCCCTTCCCTCTCTCCTTCGACGGCCGCGGGCGCACCACGACGCCGCCGTACGAAGAGTACGTGCGCGGCCTGATCGAACAAGTGCTCTTTGTCTCGCCGGGCGAGCGAGTGAACAGGGACCTCGGAGCCGGACTCCTGCAGCTCGTCTTCGCTCCCAACAGCGACGAGCTCTCGGCGACCACCCAGATGCTGGTGCAGGGCGCGCTCCAGCACTGGCTCGGGGAGATCATCAACCTGCAAGAAGTGGATGTGCGGAACGAGGATGCGACACTGCACATCACCGTGCGGTACGTCATCCGCCGCACGCAGGCGCGCCAGGTCGCGACCTTCGTCTCGAGCGCGCCGGCCACTGGCGTATGATCTACCGCTGCTGCAGCGAAAAACGGCGCGACGCCGTCGCCGACCACCCGACGCTCAACGGCATCGATTACCTCGAGGTCGTGGACCGCGACGCGCCGTCCGGCAGTCCGCGACAGCGCACGCTGCTCGTGCGACTCCTCAAGGACGTGCCGGGTACGTTGCAGGCGACGAACGTGGAGATCCGGGGAGGCGATCGGGATTCTCCCGTCGATGTGCTGTGGGTGTCCACGGCGGCCGATCCACCCGGCTCACCGGACACCAGCGCGCCCGAGCGCGGATACCTGCGCGCCCTGCCGGACGCAGACCAGGTGCTCGTGGTGCGCACCGGGACGTATGGAGATTTCTCGCCCTACCGTCTGCGACTCGTCCGCGCCGCCGACAATCCCTCGCCCCCCGCGAACTTCGATCCGCGGATGGCCGAGGTGGAGTTCACGTTCAAGGCCGAGTGTCCCAGCGACTTCGATTGTGATCGCCGCGACCACTGCGCCATCGCGCCGGAGTCGGATCCGGAGATCGACTACCTCGCCAAGGACTACGGCAGCTTCAGGCGCTTGCTGATCGATCGCCTGACGCAGCTGATCCCCGGATGGCAGGAGCGCAGCGCGGCGGATTTCGGAGTCGTGCTGGCGGAGTTGCTGGCCTACGCTGGCGACCACCTGAGCTATCAGCAGGACGCTGTTGCCACGGAGGCTTATCTCGAGACAGCGCGGTCGCGTCACTCGCTTCGCCGGCACGCGCTGCTCGTGGATTATCGCATGCACGAGGGTTGCAACGCCCGCGCCTGGGTGCGACTCACGGTGAGCGCCGATACGACCATGAGCCGAGCAACGACTTTCTACACGAGACTCACCGGTTTCGGCGGGCGGATAGTCCCCGACTCGGCCGACAATGATCGTGCGCGGTCGCTCGCACCGCAGGTATTTCAACCTCTGCACGATGCGGATCTCTTCGCAGGACAGAACACAATCAGTCTCTATACGTGGGGCGACCAGGAGTGTTGCCTGCCGGCCGGAGCGACGCGGGCAACGCTGGCGGGACAAGTACCGGGCCTGCAGGCCAACTCGGTGCTGATATTCGCGGAGGTCCGCGGGCCGCAGTCCGGTCACATGGACGACGCGGACCGCGCGCACCGGCAGGCAGTGCGACTCACCAGCGCGAGGCCCGGAGTCGATCCGCTCGACAACGCGCCGATCACCGAGATCGAGTGGCACGTTGACGACGCGCTCACGTTTCCACTCTGCATCTCCGCGATGATAGAGCACAACGGCACCTTCGAGTACGTCGAGGACATCAGCCTGGCGTACGGCAATGTGGTGCTCGTCGACCACGGCGCGACGATCGTGGAGGAACTGGGTCCCGTGCCCAAACCGACGCGGCTGTGGGCATCCCATGAAGACGGATGCGCGTGCGAGGAAAGCACGCCGGATGCGGTGTCGGTGCGATTTCGTCCGCGATTGAAGGAGGGCCCGCTGACCTACGGGGGCACTACCTATATATATGAAGGGGCCGGGGAGGCCCGGGTGCGCAAACGCGCCTGGTTCGACCCCGAAGCGTCTGCCGCGTCCGCCCTCGCGTGGGACATGCGTGACGTCATCCCATGTATCGAGCTGGCAGAGCAAGTGGCGGCGCCCATACTCTGGATGCCGCAGCCGGATCTGCTGTCCAGCGCCTCGACGGCGACCGATTTCGTCGTGGAGACGGAGCACGATGGGATAGCAACGCTCCGCTTTGGCGACGGAATCCTGGGCAAGCGCCCGGACGACGGGTTGAAGTTCAGCGCCACGTACCGCGTGGGCAACGGGCTCGCCGGCAACGTGGGCGCGGAAGCGATCGCGCACGTCGTCACCGCGAATGCACTGATCTACGAGTGCGTGAACCCGATGGCCGCGAGCGGCGGCATGCCGCCCGAGACACCCGCCGAGGTGCGTCGCCGGGCTCCGCGGGCATTTCGGCGGCAGGAACGGGCGGTCACGCCCGCCGACTATGAGGAAATGGCTCAGCGGATGTCGGGCATTCAGCGCACCGCGGCAACGCTGCGCTGGACCGGCAGTTGGCATACGATGTTCGTGACCGCTGATGTAACGGGCGGGGGCGCCGTCACCGAGGTGTTCGAGAACCGGTTGCGCGATCATCTCGAGCGGTATCGACTGGCCGGCCAGGATCTCGAGGTCGACGGTCCTCAATACGTCTCCCTCGAGGTCGACGTGCAGGTGTGTGTGTCGCCCGAGCGCTTTCGGGCCGACGTGCGTGCGGCGCTGCTGGAGATCTTCCAGACGGGCAAGCGCGCCGACGGGCGTCTGGGCTTCCTGCATCCGGACAATTTCACCTTTGGCCAGACCGTCTACCTCAGCGCATTCTACGCGGCCGCCCGCGAGGTCCCCGGCATCGAATCGCTCGAGGTTACGAAGTTCCAGCGTCAGGGGGCGAACACCAATCAGTATCGAGCGGCTGGAAGAATGACGTTCGGACGCCTCGAGATTCCCCGCCTCGACAACGACCCGAACCATGCCGATCGCGGCGTGCTCCGGCTGGTCCTGTTCGGAGGCAAGTGATGTCGACGACCAGCGGCGGCTGCGCGTGTGGATGCTGCGCCGGCACACGGGTGGAGACGCCAGTCCGCGTGCACAATGCGCATGGCCTCAACGCGATCGCCTACCGTGTGGGCCGGCATGGAACGTTCCTGCAATCCATGCTGGCGCGCCTGTCGAGCGCGGGCCTTCCTTCGCTTGCGGCGCTGCGCACACGCGACCGCGACGACTTCTCGATCGCGTTGCTCGATGCCGCGAGCACCATGCTCGACGTGCTCACGTTCTACCAGGAGCGGCTCGCCAACGAACACTACCTGCGCACCGCGACCGAGCGGCGCTCCATCGGCGAGTTGGCACGACTCATCGGGTACCAGCTCGGTCCCGGAGTGGCCGCCACGACCCGGCTTGCCTTCACTGTGCAGGAGCCCGCCATTGCGTCCACGGAACCGGCACGGCCGATCACCCTGACGGTGGGATCGAGCGTGCAGAGCGTGCCAGGACCGGAGGAGAAGCCACAGACGTTCGAGACCGTCGAGGAGATCGAAGTCCGCGCCGAGTGGAACGCGATACCGGTCCAGCGTGGAGTCCCGTGGATCCCAGCGATCAACGACTTCGATGCGTACGTGGCCGGCGTCAGCGTGTCCCCGCAGGTCGGTGACGTGGTGCTGATCGTCGGGCGGGAGCGCGAGCTCAGCCCCTTGTCCGAGAACTGGGACGTGCGCGTCATCAGCGCGATTGAGATGGACCCGGAGCGCGACCGCACCAGGATTCGCTGGACTGAGTCGCTTGGCAGCCCGCGGAAGGACGAATCAGGTCAGGTGGTCGACGCAGGAAACACCAAGACGCCCAGCAGCAAGGAGCCGCGCCTCTTCGTCTTTCGCCAGCGCGCGGCGCTCTTCGGACATAACGCGCCGGACTCGGAGGCGCCCGCGTTGGGCGCGAGGATCGATCTGGATGCGGCGTACCCGAAGGTGGTCAAGGGCAGCTGGCTGGCATTGGCGTCCGAAGAGATCGGTCCCCGAGTACGCACCAATGTCGCCTTTCCCGGATACGTGGAGTTGTACAGGGCGGACGCTGTGTCATTCCCCTCCAGAGCAGGCTACAAGCTCAGTGGGAGGGTGACGCGCATCTATCCCGATACCACCGGCAAGCTCTCGCAGTACAAGCCGAGGGACACCCTGGTACTGGGCCAGAGTGAGGAGCTGCCCGTCCTCGATCGCCCGCTCGCGTCACCGCTCTTCGGCGGACAGATCGTGTTCGGTCGTCGCGTGGATGGCCTGCGTGGCGGGAGGGCGCTCGCGGTCTCGGGCAAGCGCCAGCGCGTGCGCGTCGCGCGGCACGCTGTCGGACAACACCTCGTGCTCGACGACGGCACCAGTCAGTCGATCGAGCCGGGCGAATCCTTCATCGTGTGCGCGGCGCCTGAGAACAGGTACGGCTCCCGAACGGAGCCGTCCGCGCCTGAAGACTTCGAGCATCCGAACCCAACGATCCCGCGAGCGATGCGCTTTCACGTCCTGCACCACGACGGCCGTGAGGGACACATCGACGGGTTGCTGGGGCGTCAGATCGAGCTGGCACCGGCGCTCAAGAGCGACTCGGTAATGTCTGAAGTCGTATCGATCGAGGACAGCGCGACGGCGGTCACCGACGAGACGACGCATACGAGCGTGCGGCTCGCGGCTCGGCTGCGTCACGCCTACGACCGCTGGACCGTGCGCGTCAACGCCAATGTGGCACTCGCGACGCACGGTGAGACTGTGTCGGAGCTGCTCGGCAGCGGAGACGCTCGTACACCGGATCAGCGTTTCGTGCTGAAGCAATCGCCACTCACGTATGTCAGCGCCGAAACACCGACGGGTCGCGCGTCGACGCTGCGCGTCACCGTCAATGGCCTGGAGTGGCACGAAGTGCCGATGCTGTACGGTGCGGAACCGAACGCCCACGTCTTCGATACGACCATTGCGGATAACGGCAGCGCGATGGTGCGATTCGGCGACGGCGTGGAGGGGGCTCGTCTTCCCACCGGCCAGGGCAACGTGCGCGCGACATACCGGAAATTCACCGGCGCGGAGGGCAACGTGGGTCCGGCCAAGCTCACGACCCTGCTCAAGTACCCCGTGGGCTTGAGCGCCGCCGTGAATCCCGAGCCGGCAGCAGGCGGAGAAGATGAGGAGCAGCCGGGGGACGCACGGGCCAACGCGCCACTCACGGTGCTGACACTCGATCGCGCCGTGTCGATCCGCGATTACGAGGACTTCGCCCGCGCGTTCGGCGGAATCGCCAAGGCGCACGCCGTGTGGATAGTGAGCGGTGCGGCGCGCGGCGTGTTCGTGACGGTGGCCGGCGTGGACGGTGCAGCCGTGGCCAATCCGGGTCAATTGCATGACGCGTTGCTTGGCGCGCTCCGTCGTTACGGGACGCCCTTCACACCGGTGCGCGTAGAGTCGTACGTGAAGCGGCCCGTCGCGATCACCGCCCAGGTAAATGTCGCTGACGACGCAGACCCCGCCACTGTCCTGGCTGCGGCTCGGCAGTGCATGCTGGATCGCTACGGTTTCGCAGCGCGTGAGTTCGGCCAGGGCGTGTCCGTTGACCAGATCGCTGCAACGATCCACAGCGTCGCCAGCGTCGTCGCGGTGAATGTCGAGCGCCTGCAGATCGCGGGTTCGGCTTCGACGTTCCACGCGCGGCTGGCGGCTAAAGTGCCGTCGGCGCAATCCACCGGCGTACCGTCGGCGGCAGAGCTCCTGGTACTGGAGCCCGTCAACCTCGAGCTGCGAGTGATGTCGTGAGCTTCACGGACACCCACCTCTTCGACCTTCTTCCCGCGCTCTACCGCATCCGCGATGCGAGCGTCGCGGGCAGTTCCGCGGCGGCTCGGGGGCCGCTGCGGGAGCTGCTGATCGTTCTATCGGAGCAGCTCGGCGTCGTGGAAGAGAACCTCGAGCAATTGTACGACGACGAGTTCATCGAGACGTGCGCGGAGTGGGTGGTGCCCTACATCGGAGACCTGATCGGCTACCAGCCGATCAGGCCGGACGTACCCGGAGCACCGAGTGCGCGCGCAGAGGTGGCGCATACCATCGCATATCGGCGTCGCAAAGGCACGGCATCCATGCTCGAGCAACTGGCTCGTGACGTCACACAGCATGGCGCGCGCGTCGTCGAGTTCTTCCAGTTGCTTGGCACCACGCAGCACATGAATCATCTGCGGCCCGCACATGTGTACGCGCCGCACATGCGCGACTGGCTGGCACTGTCGCGAATCGGCACGGCGTTCGATACGGCCAGCCATACCGTGGACGTCCGTCGCATTCGGTCGCGGCGCGGCCGCTTCAACATCCCGAACATCGGGCTTTTCCTTTGGCGACTGGACGCGTTTGGTCTGCAGACATCCATCGCGGTTCGGGTGGGCGCGCGCCGGTTCAGAGTCAATGCCCTGGGAATCGACCTCCCTCTGGTGAATCGGCCGCTCACGGAAGACGAGATCACGCACATCGCGACTCCGGTCAACGTGCCGCAAGCGATTCCCCGCCGCGTGTTGAAGGAGGATGTGGAGAATCCTGCTCCCGGCTACACCAGCGTGTATTACGGGCCGGACCGAAGCATTCAGCTGTACGTCGACGGCGTTGCCATCCCACGCGCGCAGATACTGATCTGCGACCTGAGCGACTCGGGCGCGACGTGGAGCCACCTCTCGGATAACAAGTACGTCATCGATCCGCTGTTGGGCCGCGTCGGACTTCCGAGCAGCGCCGCGAACGCGGATGTCGCGGTGACGCACTACTACGCCTTCTCGGCGCAGATGGGCGGAGGCGACTATCCGCGGGCTGACAGCTTCGCGATCACCTCGTCCCCTTCACTCGTGAAG
>Ga0066652_100001490_pt1 | contig 12212 bp, 12 predicted proteins | sample GraSoiAngelo_101_FD_71413 | JGI IMG/M metagenome (GOLD analysis project Ga0066652, IMG submission 71413) | Grasslands soil microbial communities from the Angelo Coastal Reserve, California, USA - 14_0903_02_30cm | ecosystem: Environmental > Terrestrial > Soil > Grasslands | place: USA...
AATCGGGCGAGACGATCTGGTTTCTGCCGACGCTCGACCCGTTCGCCGTCAGCCACGGAGTGGAGACGGTCTGGTTCCACGACTTGCCGCAGGCCAGGGTCGCGCTGGTGCAGTTGGCGTTGGTCGTCGCGCAAAGGGAGTCGTTGCCACCGGACACCTTGCAGTCAGCGTTGCTGGTCGAGATCGGCAGGCCGTTGCAGCCGCCGGTCGCGGGGTTCGGGTTGTCGGTGGAGTCGATGCAGCCCCCGTCGCCGGAGAGCGGACCGCTTGCAGCTGCCGCCCACTGGTAGGCCTTGATCTCGCTGACACCGCCGCCGTTGCTGAACTCGGAGACGACCAGCACGTCCTTGTTCACGTGCCCGCCGGTGAAGTTCAAGTGGCCGCTGGGAGCCGAGCAGCTGGCGCTGCCCTGCAGCAGCCAGACGCCGACGTCGTTCGTGCCGTTGTTCGTGTTCTTCTCGAGGCCGAAGTAGATGATGTGGTCTTGGCCGCCCGTGTTGTTCGGGGCGAACAAGGACGCCGTGTAGGCGTTCATGATGTCGATCTTGTTGTTGACGTTGTTGTCGTGGTTGCACTGCCAACCACCGTTGCCGATCCCCAGGATGTCCTTGCTGCCCGTCGCGAACGTCGAGTCGTCATGGGTGCAGAAGGACGTCGAGGTGGAGCTCAGATTCGCCGGCGTGTCGCAACCGCCGGACTCGAAGTCGCGATTGAAGGCGGCCGCCGCGAACGGCTTACCGCTACCGATGAGCGTCGGATTGTTCGCGACCGTCTCGGTCGAGCCGCTCACACTTTGGGTGAAGAGCCCGTTCGTGTTCGGGCTCGCCGGGGTCGAGACGTTCCCGGCGGTGTTGGCGCCCCAGTCGTAGATGGATGGCGCGGCCGGGGGGCTGGCGGGCACCGTGTATGCATGTGTGCTGACGTCGCCGTCCAGCTGGAAACCGAGGTCGTGGACGGCCTGCGCGCTTCCCGCCAGGAAGAGCGCCGTACAGGCCACCAAGAACAGGGACACAAACAGGAACCGGCGCCTGCGCCGGCTTCCTGTCGGCCCTAGGACACGTGTTGCCATTACATGAACCTCCTCCGCAGAGTGCAAAATGACGCAACTGAGATCCGGCGACCCGCCACGCCTTGTCAGGCGTTCTGGATGTCCTCCCCTCCCGTTTGACCGCAGCCCGACGAGTCGTCGGCAGATACCTCCCGGGAGGCTAAGGCGCTGGAGCGCCCAAAAATAGTCGGAAATTGCCGGATCTTCGCCCTACGGCAATCGCAGTACGAAGAGTCCCCGCGCCACTACCGTCAACCCCGCTTGCTGCTACTCTCGGCCCTTCGTGAGCCAGGCACGAACGTCGGGAGCCAGGCCCGGTGCGGCCGCATGAGGTCCAGGCGGTCATCCCCCGTTTGGGGGTCATAGGGCTTGGTCCTCTCGACGATGCCTCGGGAGTACGAAAAGTGTCCGGAACGGACTCGACGTTTCGTGGCACACGTTCGACTTCGCCGCCCCCTACTGAAAGGAAGTCGCCGAATGACCGGCCGCATCGCCCGCACGACCCAGGTCGGCGCACTTGTCCTCGCTCTTGTGCTAGTTCCGGCAGCGCTCGCCGCCAAAGGCCATGGAGGTGGAGGCAGTACCGGAACCGGTAGCGGCTCGTCCAGCATCAGTGGGCCGGTCATGGTCACTGACACGGGGTCGCCCGGACTCTCCTTTGGCGACATGGTGACGTTCAATGTCTCCACGTCCGCCACGAGCCAGCCCTACGTCAACGTGCTCTGCTACCAGAACGGCGTGCTGGTCATGAATAGCTGGAACGGCTTCTTCGACCAGGCGCTGAACCCCACCCGGAACTTCGGTCTTTATTCGCCGTCGTGGCAAAGCGGAGCAGCCGACTGCACCGCTTGGGTCGACATGTCCGGAAAGCGCGGCATGACGCAGCTCGCCTCAACGAGCTTCCACGTCAACGCGTAACGCTCGACGGCGTGATCAGTAGTTGTGAGAAGGGCGGCTCGAAAGCCGCGCTTCTCTTTTTTGTAAGCCGGTTTTCCGACTAAGACGCGGGCTCGATCACTCCGACCAGGGATGCGCGTTCCCGGCGGGGGCGACGAAGCACCTCATGACAGAAGGGTCCAGCCGCCCCTTCGGAGCCGCACCGAAAGGAGAACTCCCCCGATGTTGAAGAAGGCTGCATTGTCCCTCTCGCTTCTCGCCCTGTTCGCATTCGCAGGTACGGCGGTCGCAAGCAAGACGTCGGCTTCGTCGTCGATCACCGGTCCGTACCTCGCATCAGCGACCGGGTCGCCGCTGACGGCCGCGTCCGCGACGACGGCGCAGTTCGGCGACACGATCACGTTCAACGTCTCGACGACCGCGACCAACAACCCGTTCGTCAACCTCAACTGCTACCAGAACGGCGCGCTCGTCATGAATAGCTGGTCGGCGTTCTTCCCGGGAGGCGTGAATCAGAACTTCGGCCTCTACTCGCCGTCGTGGCACAGCGGAGCCGCCGATTGCACGGCGGATCTCGGCATGCTCACGAGCAACGGCAAGTGGAAGGTGCTCGCGTCGACGAGTTTCTCCGTCAGCGCCTAGTTGCGCTCGGACTCGAGTCGACGCAAGGAAGAGGCCCCGGCGTTCGCCGGGGGCCTCTGTCCGATCAGATAGTTCTCTCCTTTCCCCTAACCGTCGTTGTGCGAGATCGACGAGGTCTCGCAGCGATCGTTCGGACTGGTCCGGCTGTTATCCACGTAGTGGATCAGCCAGAAGTAGCTTCCGTCTCCGTCGTTGGCGCTAGCGTTGCCGTTCGCCGGATTGACACCGACGAAGAACGACGAGTTGTCGGTGAACACCGTGACGGTGTTCGTTCCCGGCGCCGGAGTACTGGTGTCGATTGCGAACGACTTCGAGTAACCGGTCGCCGTGGCCGTACCCGCGGTGCAGTTGTCCAGGCTACTGCCGCCGGGGGTGCCCTTGTAAAGGGTCACTGTCAGCGTGCCCTTCAGGACCGTGGCCGCCGTCGAGTTAAGGGTGATCCGGGCGTTCGGCAGCCAACCCTGCTTCGACAAGCTGGTTGCCGAGCCGATAACGGTCACCTGCTCGCCGTTCGCGCCTGTTGTCACAGCCAACGGCCGTCGCGGCGAAGGTGTTCGGCCCGTCGCCGCCGTAGGTCACAGCGAATTCGTACTTTCCGACCGCGGCGGAAACGTAGCTCACCGGGCCGTACGTGTTGTCCCCGCTCACAGCCTTGAACGACGGCGTCGGGGCGTTGGCGATCGCAGTCGTGCACTGCGCCGCGCCGCCGGTCCCCGGGCCGTAGAGGGTCCAGTTGATGTTGCTGTCCGCCGGCTTGGTGCCGCCGTTGATCGTCGGATACGTGGAATTGGACCCGGGGTTCGCCGGATCCGGATTGCGGGCCGTCCCAGACAGCGTCGCGTTGTCGCTGATCGTGCTCCCGACGACGCACGGCCCCCGGCTAATAGTCGGAAATTCCTGGATCTTTGTCTTACGGGATCCGTTGTAAAGGGGGCGCAATGTGGGCTTGAAGAACTACCGTGAATTCGTTAGAAGGGAGGGAGCGGACTAAGGGGAGAGGTGTGAGCAAGGATCCGGGCGGGGGGATCTTCGTCGTCGACGACGACGACGGCTTTCGCTCATTCGTCTGCGAGTTGCTGGAGAGCATCGGTTACGAGACGACCGGGCTTTCGAGCGGAGACGCCGTCTTGGCGGCCGCGGCCCGCGAACGCCCGGCCGCAATCCTGCTCGACGTCCGGCTACCGGGTTTGAACGGTTACGAGGTCTGCCGCGAGCTCCGAAACCGCTATGGGAGCTCGGTGGCCATCGTCTTCCTGTCAGGCGAGCGAACCGAGGCGTTCGATCGGGCGGCGGGGCTGTTGATCGGTGCAGACGACTATCTGGCCAAGCCCGTTGACCCCGGCGAGCTGATCGCGCGCATCACGCGCCTTGTCGCCCGGCCGCGGTCAAACGGAGAGGGCCCGAGCTCCAACGGCAAGCTCGAGATGCTGACTCGGCGAGAGACCGAGGTTCTCGACTTGCTTGCGGAAGGTTTGAGGCAAGACGAGATTGCAGACCGGCTCGTCATCAGCCCCAAGACCGTGGCGACTCACATCCAGCGCATCCTCGGCAAGCTCGAGGTTCGCAGCCGCGCCCAGGCGGTGTCGCTAGCGCTGCGCGATGAGCGCGACGTGAGCGCTCACGGCGCGGAACAGCCGTTCGGCCTGCTCGTCTCCTAGCCGTTTCCGCCGAGACGGCGCATCGCGGCCGCGAGCGGGCGTCATCGGTCACGTGCGAATCCTGAAGCCGTAGACAAGCGCAACCGCCCCCATGCCGAGCATCACGCCGGAGAGGAATGCGGCCAGGACGTTGTTGAACGCAAGGGCGATCGCAGTCAGAAGCGCGACCCCGTACGTGCTCGGGAACATCGCAACCGCGAGCACACGCCACCAGGGGTCGTCTCCGGACGCTCCGGTGTAGCTCAGTGGCCGAAGCGGCTCCGGCTTGCGCCTGCCGCCCGGCGCCGAGAGCGTGAACACGGTCAGCACGGCTCCGGCAGCAGCGGCGCCCAACGCCGTCGCTCCCGTCAGGCCGAGCGAGATCGCGGCGACCAGACCGGCCGTTCCCAGCGCCAGACGAACAGGCGCGACGATGAGCGCCCGCCGGGAAGCGGCACGCAGCGACGCGCCCTGCTCGGGCGCGCCGCTGGCGTCCGTATCGCTAGCGCCGTTCGCGGTCGCGCCCGCCGCGCCGGCGGCCGCGGTCGCCCCGTGGCCGCTCCTCCTCGCGCTCACGAGGCGGCGCGTTCTTGGCGCGCTCGATCAGCTCTTCGGGCTGGACGAGCGACCCGTTCTCGTGCTTGGCGATCAGCTTCAGGCCGATGCGCCCACGGTCCTTGTCGACCTCCTGCACCTTCACGTCGACGACGTCGCCGCGGGTCATCACGTCCTCGATGTGGCCGACGCGGCCCGGGCCGACGTTGGAGACGTGCAGCAGCCCGTCCGTGCCCTTGGTCAGCTCGACGAAGGCGCCGAACTGCGTTGTCTTCACGACCTTGCCGGTGTACTCGTCGCCGACCTCGGGCTCCTTGGTCAGCCCCCTGATCGCGTTGATCGCGGCGTCGGCCTTGTCGCCCTCGGTCGCGTAGATGAGGACGTTGCCGTCCTCCTCGATGTCGATCTGGACGTCGTAGTCGGCCTCGAGCGCGCGGATCGTCTCGCCCCCCTTGCCGATCACCATCCCGATCTTCTCTTGGTCGATCTTGACCGAGGAGATGCGCGGCGCGTGCCCGGCGAGCTCCTGCCGCGGCTCCGGGATCGCCTCGAGCATCCGCTCGAGGATGAACTCGCGCGCCCGCCCCGCCTGCTGGAGGGCGTCGCGAAGGATCTCCTGCGTGACGCCCGTGATCTTGATGTCCATCTGGAGCGCCGTGATCCCGTCACGCGACCCTGCGACCTTGAAGTCCATGTCGCCGAGGTGGTCCTCGGCGCCCTGGATGTCGGTCAGGATCGTGTAGTCGTCGCCCTCCTTGACGAGGCCCATTGCGATCCCGGAGACGGGCGCCTTGATCGGCACGCCGGCGTCCATCAGCGCGAGCGTCGAGCCGCAGACGGAGCCCATCGACGAGGAGCCGTTCGACTCTAGCGTCTCGGAGACGAGGCGGATCGTGTACGGGAACTCCTCGAGCGGCGGGATCATCGGCTCGAGCGCCCGCTGGGCGAGCGCGCCGTGGCCGATGTCGCGGCGCTTCGGCCCGCGCATGAAGCCGGTCTCACCGACCGAGTAGGGCGGGAAGTTGTAGTGGTGCATGTAGCGGCGGTCGGTTTCCAGCGACAGGTCGTCGATCCGCTGGCCCTCCTTCGCCGTGCCGAGCGTGAGCAGCGTCATGATCTGGGTCTGGCCGCGGGTGAACAGCGCCGACCCGTGCGGGCGCGGCGCCACGCCGACCTCACAGGTGATCGGGCGGATGTCCTCCGAGCCGCGGCCGTCAGGGCGGCGCTTCTCGACGGCGATCTTCCGCCGCACCAGCCCCTTGTACAGCGCCTCAGCGGCCTTCTTGACGTACTGCCGCGTGATCGTGTCCTTCTGGACCGGCTCCTCGGCGTCGGCAGCCGCCGTCGCGACGGGGAATGGAAGCCGCACCTGCTCCTCGATCCGGTCGAAGAGCAGATGGCGCTTCGCCGACTTCAGCTCCTTCGGATCCTGTTCGGCCTCGGTCAGCGCGCGCAGGTCATCCTCGAACTGCTCGCGGACGGGAGCCTCGACGGCCTCGAGGCGAGCCCGCTCGAGGATCATGGCGAGGCTTGCGCGGACCTGCATCCGCCTGATGATCTCGTCCTCCGTCGAGTCCATCGAGAGTGGCGGGCACAGCTCCTCGACGATCTCCTCGACGGCCGCGGACCCCTCGCGCAGGCCCTCGGCGGCGATGCGCTCCCGGACCGTGTCGCCGTGGTCGCGGTCGAGCTCATCGGTGAGCTCGTTGTCGAGCCACTTCGCCTTCCCGACCCGCTCGCGCAGCTCCTCCTGGACCTCGCAGAGCCTCTTGATCTCCGCGTGCGCCAGCTCGAGTGCCTCGAGCAGCTGCTCCTCCGGGATCTCGGCAGCGCCGGCCTCGACCATCGTCAGCGCGTCCTTCGTGCCGACGACGATGAGGTCGAGATCGCTGGTGCCCTCCTCCACCTCGGCCAGCGTCGGGTTGACGACGAGCTCCCCGTCGATACGGCCCACCCGGACGGCGCCTACCGGGCCGAGGAACGGCAGCGGCGAGATCATCAGCGCGGCGGAGGCGCCGTTGATCGCGAGGATGTCGTGCGGGACGACGAGATCGGCCGACAGCGTCGTGCAGATGACCTGCACCTCGTTCTTGAAGCCCTTCGGCCAGAGCGGCCGGATCGGACGGTCGATCATCCGCGCGGTCAGGATCGCCTTCTCCGTGGGACGCCCCTCGCGCTTGAAGAACCCTCCCGGGATCTTGCCGGCGGCGTACATCCGCTCCTCGACGTCCACCGTCAGCGGGAAGAAGTCCGCGCCTTCGCGCGCCTCCGCCTTACCCTGCGCGGTCGCCAGCACCATCGTGTCGCCCTCGCGGACGACCACGGCACCGTCGGCCTGCTTGGCCAGCTTCCCGGTCTCGAACGTGATCTCGCGGCCCGCGATCTCCACGCTCACCGTGGTCGGGCCCTGCGTTGCAATGCTCATTTACTCCTCCACTTCTTTCTCGAAGGTGGAGGTTTGAGTCAGCCTCGCGAAGCCGCGGGACTCGCTCAAACTTCCACCCCCGTATTGATGTCTCGTGCACCGGAGCCGGACTGAAGTCTGGCACCGGATTTCGCCATCTATCTCCTGAGGCCGAGCTCCTGTATCAGTGCGCGGTACCCCTCGAGGTCCCGCTTCTGCAAGTACTGCAGGAGCCGCCGCCGGCGACCGACCAGCTTCAGCAGTCCGCGCCGCGAGTAGTGGTCCTTGGGATGCGCTCGCAGGTGCTCGGTGAGCTCGTTGATCCGGCGGGTCAAGAGCGCGATCTGCACCTGCGGCGAGCCGGTGTCCGCGTCGCTGCGGCCGTGCTGGCCGATGATCTCCTGCTTTGCTTCCTTGGTGAGAGGCACTGTTTTCCTCCTAGATACGCGTCTCCGCGGTCTCCGCACGTCGCGCCAAGGAACGCGCACGGCCGGGGCCACGGTCTCGCAGTAGGGTAGCAATCGGGTCGATGGATCGGGTTTCGCCGGAAAAGCTTGCGGACGTGGCCGCCGAGGCGCGGGAGCGGTGGAGCGTGCCGGGCCTCGCGGTCGGGTTGCTGCGGGACGGCGAGATCGTGATGGCCGCCGACGGGCAGCGAAAGCTCGGCCGGCCGGAGCCCGTGACATCCGAGACGGTCTTCCGGATCGCCTCGATCACGAAGCCTTTTACGGCCACCCTCGCGATGACGCTCGTCCAGGAGGGCCTACTCGCCCTGGACGAGCCGCCCCCCGGCACACAAGTCGAGGCGACTGTCAGGCAACTCCTCAGCCACCAGGGCGGGCTGGCCGCGGAATGGCCCGAGCCGCTCGACGATTCAGGCCTCTTGGAGCTGACCGAAGGAGAGCCGGAGCGGCTCCCCGTCGGGCCAGGCGAGCTCTTTTCGTACTGCAACAGCGGCTTCTGGTTCGTAGCCGCCGGAATCGCCCGCACGCTCGGGACGAGCTTCGAGGACGCAATGCGCGCGCGCGTGATCGAGCCGCTCGGGCTGACGTCCACCGGTTTCGAAGGGGCGGACCCGGCCCGAGGCCACGAGCAAGTCGAGCCGGGCGCGAACGAACACGCTCCTGCCGGGACCTGGTATCCGGCGGGTCGGACCGCCAGCGGCGGCCTTTGGTCGTCCGTCCCGGACCTGCTCCGCTTCGCCGCGCACCATTTGGGCAAGCCGGGCCCGCTGACCGCCTCCTCCGTCGCAGAGATGCAGCGCGCATGCACCCGTGGTCCGGGGTTCGGCTACGGGCTTGGGTGGTTCCTGAAGCGGCGCCGGGGCCGCGGCGCCGTCGAACATCCCGGGTCGGTGCTCGGCTTTCAGTCGCTGCTTACGCTCGTGCCCGAAGAGCAGGTGGCATTCGCGGCGCTCGCGAACTCGAGCCGCGGCTCCGCGGCAATCCGGGACGTCCTCGGCGACCTCGGCCTCGCCGAGGACCGGGTGCCGTCCGTCGAGACGGCCGACCTCAGGCGCTTCGCCGGCCGTTACCGCGGCCAGGAGGGTGTGGTCCAGGTCACGCCGGAGAACGGCGGGTTGCGGGTCGAGCGCACCGAGATCGATCCGTTCAGCGAGGAGACGATCGTGTTACCCGCAGTGCGAGCTCGACCCATCGGCGACCGTGAATTCGAGATCGTGGACGGCGAGTGGCGCGGCGAGCGGTTCGACTTCCCGCGGCCGGGATTCGTGTGCATGGATCTGCGGCTGCTGCAACTCGAGTGACCGCCGCGATCGCGGCCGGGCACCCGGCGACCGTCGCAGCAGGGCTCGAGATCCTGGAGGAAGGGGGCAGCGCCGCCGACGCCGCAGTCGCGGCTTCGCTCGCCTCGTGCGTAGGCGAGACCGTGATGACGGGCCTGCTCGGCGGCGGGCACGCCATCCATTACGACGCTGCGAGCGGCCGTGTCGAGAACCTCGACTGCTTCGTCGCGATGCCGGGCCTCGGCGCCGGGCGCCGCGAGGCCGAGCTGCTCGAGCTCGACGTGCTCTTCGGCGCGGAGCTCGTCCACTACGCCGTCGGAGTCGCCTCGTTCGGCGTGCCCGGTATGCCGGCGGGGCTCGATTCCTTGTGGCGGAAGCACGGCACGCTAGAGTGGCCGCGCCTAGTCGAGCCGGCCCTGCGTATCGCCTCCACGGGCGTAGAAACGACGCCGGCCCAGGCGTCGTGCCTCGCGATGCTGGCGCCGGTGATGACCATGAACGAGGGCGCGCGCATCTACGCGCCCGGCGGGGAGCTCCTGCAGGAAGGTCAATTGCTCCAGCAGCCCGGGCTCGTGCGGGCGCTCGAGCTCGTCCGCGAGGAAGGCGCGGTCTCCGCGTACACCGGTTCGATCGCGGAATCTCTGCTCGGTCTGATGGACGAGCGCAGCGGCCTCGTCACGCGAGACGATCTCGAGAGCTACCGCGCCGAATGGCACGAGCCGGTGGTCGTGCCCTACCTCGGCGCACGGTTCCATACGCGGAGTGGGCTTTCGGGCGTGCCGGAGACGCTGCCCGGGGTGCCGCGGTTGGAGGGCCTGGATGAACCGGAGCGCGCCGTCGCCCTTGCGCAGGCCCTCGACGGCGGCGGCTCCGGGCTCGGTGACACGACCAACATCACGGTCGTCGACGCAGACGGGAACGCCTGCGTCCTGACGACCAGCCTCGGGCTCGGGTCCGGCGACTTCGTCCCGGCCCTCGACCTCCACCTGAACAGCATGTTGGGCGAGGCCGAGCTGATCAGGGACGCGCTGGAGCCGGGCGACCGGATGGGCAGCATGATGGCGCCGAGCGTCGTGCTCGGCCGGGACGGGCTGGAGCTCGCGATCGGCGCCGCGGGGGGCTCGCGCCTCCGCAGCGCGCTGATCCAGGTCTCTGCCGGAGTGCTCGACGAGGGGCTGGCCGCTGGCGAAGCCGTCTCGCGGCCGCGCCTTCACGCCGCCGAGAAACGGGTGCAGCTCGAGCCCGGTTTCTCCGACGAGGCGGTGGCCGCGCTCCAAAAACATGGCTACGAAGCCCGGGTCTGGCCCGGCCGGCACCACTTCTTCGGCGGCGTCAGCCTCGTCACGCCGACCGACGCCGCCGGGGACCCGCGGCGGAGCGGCGGCGCAGCGCGAGCGCCGTAGCGGACGACGTGCTCAGCCAGCCGACGTAGCCGCATTTCGGGCACCCGGGGTTCGCGGCAACCGTTCCGCCCAGCGCAGGCTTCGAATAGACGATCCCGCAGCTGAGACAGCGAACGGTGTGCGAGGACGCGAGCCTCGGCGCCGAGGTATCCGATTCTTCGCCCGACACGCTCATACAGATCCCGCTCTTTGCGGAAACTTGCGCGGACCTGGGTCAGACCGGCCGTTCGGCCGCGCGCGCTGCCTCGACGTCGAGCCCGATCTGGTCGATGAGCTCCCGCTCGCTTCCGAACACCTGTTCCTCGCGCAGTCGCTGCCAGAGCTCGATGACGAGCCGTTCGCCGTAGAGATCGCCTTCGAAATCGAGCAGGAAGGCCTCGACACGCCGCTCCCGGCCGCCGTAATGAGGGTTTGTCCCGATCGAGACGGCCGCACGATGTCCGGCAGCCCAACCCGCGTAGATGCCGAACGCGGGCACGAGCAGGCCGGGCTCGACTCGGAGGTTGGCCGTCGGATATCCGAGCGTCCCGCCGCGCGCGTCGCCGGAGACGACCGTTCCCTCGACCTCGGCCGGCCGGCCCAGCAGGCGCGCGGCTCCGGCCACGTCACCCTCGCGGAGCAGCCCGCGGATAGAAGTCGACGAGACATCCGGCACGACGTCGACGCGCTCGACCGCGAGTCCGAGCCGTTCGAGCGTGTCGAGGTCGCCGACTCGGCCGCGCCCAAAGCGGAAATCGGTCCCCGCCACGACGAGCTCGGTTCCGATCGGGCGCAACACCTCGTCGGCGAACGCGTCAGGCGCCATTTGCGCGACCTCCGGCGTGAACTCGACCACGAGCGTCTCGGCGATACCGGCGTCTGCAAGCAGCTCCAGCCGGCGTTCGAGCGTCGTCAACAGCCCGACCTCGTTGCCGAGCACGATCCGAGGGTGCGGCCAGAAGCTCACGACTGTCGGCGTCAGCGCCGGTCCCTGGTCCACTGCCGCGGCGAGCACACGGCGGTGACCGAGGTGGACCCCGTCGAACGTGCCGACCGCGACCCCCCGCGATCGCGCTTCGAGCTCGCCCGGAGTGCGGGCGACGTTCACGAGGCGTCCTCACCCCCACCTCCGGCCGGCGTCCGCCCGATGCGCGCGAGCGCTGCGTCCGGAGTCAGGATCCGCTCGAGGTCGGCCTCATTGACCGCGAACGGTCCGACCTCGGTTCGCCGCAGCGTGGCGCAGTGGCCGCCGAGCACGTCCGCGATCGCCCGAACGTAGGTCCCCGAACTGACCCGCAGGTCGAGACGAGCGACTCCGTCCGTATACGCGATGACATCGAGCGCGTCCACGTGCGACCGGCGAACCGGCATCTCCACCTCGACGCCGCGCCGGTGCAGCCGGTAGGCGCGCTCGCCGCCGATCTTGACCGCCGAAGCGGCGGGGATCGGCAGCTCCACCTCGCCGCGGAGGCGCGCGAGCCGTCGCTCGAGCTCCTCCGCATCCGGCGGTTCCAGTCGCTCCACAACCTCGCCCTCCGGATCGCCGGTCGTCGTCCGCGCATGCAGATCGACGTCGGTGAGGTATCGCTTGTCGAGGCCGACGAAGCACGATGCCAGCTTAGTTGCCCTCCCGGACAACACGAGCAACAAACCAGTCGCAAACGGGTCGAGAGTTCCGGCGTGGCCTGTGCGTGCACCGGTCCGGCGCCGGATCTCGGCAACGATCGCGAACGACGACGGCCCCGCCGGCTTGTCGACGAGGATCAGCCCGCTCGGACTGAGGCTACGTCCGGGTCGGGGCACTCGCGACGAACTCGCGCTGGATGAAGTCCGTGATCTCCTCGATCGACGCGTCGCTCGAGAAGCCCGCAGCCTGCCGGTGGCCGCCGCCGCCCGACTTGCG
>Ga0066652_100001493_pt1 | contig 12200 bp, 10 predicted proteins | sample GraSoiAngelo_101_FD_71413 | JGI IMG/M metagenome (GOLD analysis project Ga0066652, IMG submission 71413) | Grasslands soil microbial communities from the Angelo Coastal Reserve, California, USA - 14_0903_02_30cm | ecosystem: Environmental > Terrestrial > Soil > Grasslands | place: USA...
GCGCCGTTGCTCACGGCGCTCGCCGACAAACCGCGCGCGCCGGACGGTGTGCGAATCCGCGTGCAGGTGCTGAACACGACGAGGACGCGCGGTCTCGCTCGACGTGCCACGCGGCTGCTGCGCGACCGCGGCTTCGACGTCGTGGAAGTCGGCACGATCGGCCCGACGATCGACACCACGATCGTGCTCGACCTCTCGGGCCACCCGGCCTGGGCGGATGCCGCGGCCAAGGTCATGGTTCCCGCGCGCGTCCGCGCGCGGGTGGACAGCTCACGCTACCTGGACGTCGCCGTGTTGATCGGCAGCTCGTGGCGTCCGCCGGCCGAGCCGCTCCACCCGTAGCTGCCCGCAGGCTGCGGCGATGTCCATCCCGCGGCTTTTCCGAATCGCCACCTCGACGCCACGGTCCCGAAGCAGTCGAGCGAAGCGCGCGATCTCCGTGGCCGACGTCGGCGAAAAGCCCTGCGACCCGCCGGGGTGCAGCGGGATGAGATTCACGAACGCCCGGCACTCGCGCGCCAGCACGGCGAGTTGTCGTGCGTGCTCCGGCTGGTCGTTCACGCCGCCCAGCATCACGTACTCGAACGTCACTCGCCGATCGAACACCTTCGCCGCCTCGATGACGTCGCGCAGCGGATACTTGGTGTTGATCGGCATCAGCTCTCGGCGCAGCTCGTCGGACGGCGCGTGAATCGAGATGGCGAGTCGGAACTGCTCCGGGCGCTCACCCAGTGCGACGATGCCGGGAAGAATCCCGACGGTGCTCACGGTGATGTGCCGAGCCCCGATTCCGAGGCCGCGCGGGTCGTTCAGGATCGTGAGCGTCGGGGACACCGCCTTCCAGTTCATGAGCGGTTCGCCCATCCCCATGAAGACGATGTTCGTCACGTCGATCGGCTGCTCCAGGAGGCGCATCTCGCGCGCCTGGCCGGCGATCTCGAACACGTCGAGGTTGCGCGAGAATCCCATCGCGCCGGTGGCGCAGAAGGCACACCGTAGCGCGCACCCCGCCTGCGAAGAGATGCACAGCGTCACGCGACTCCCTTCGGGAATCGCCACGGCTTCGACCGCCTCGCCGTCCGACAGCCGGAAGAGGAACTTCCGCGTCCCGTCGGTCGACAGCTGCTCCGTCAGCAGTACGAGCCGCGGCAGCTCGAACCGCTCCGCCAGGGCGGCGCGCAACGGCGTCGAGAGCTCGGTCATCCCCTCGAACGACGCCGCCGGATTCACCCAGAGCCGCCGCAGCACCTGTCCGACGCGGTACCCCGGCTCGCCAAGCTCGGCCATCGCCGAAGCGAGCTGCGCCTCTGCGTCGACGGGAGTGAGATTCAGCAGGTTGATACGGTCGGTCATGCGCGGTCGATCCGGGTGACTGAGCGGCGGCGAACGTCATGCGCCACATGAAGTTGAGGTTAGTCCGCCGCCGACGGTCTCGCAACGGCGGTGCTACCCGACCACCCGATGGCGCAGTACCTTACGGTCGTTGAATGCGAACCCTGCGCACGCGTGAATGACTGAGCAACCGCCGACGCCGCCTCGACACTCGGGGCGGCGTCTCTTGCCGCGTGCCACAGCGGACCGTCGCGCGACCGGCGCGCGGCCAGGCGTCGCGATGTCGCCCGACGCGCCGAGCGTGTCGCGCCGCACCCCACTCCATGCACTGAATGTCTGACACCGCACTCGCGACGACGTTTCGCACGCATCTCTGTGGATCGCTCCGGGACGAACACGTCGGCGCCTCGGTCCGGCTCGGAGGATGGGTGCATCGTGCGCGCGATCTGGGCGGACTCGTCTTCTTCGATCTGCGCGATCGCGCCGGCCTCGTTCAGGTGTCGGTCGACCTCTCGCGGGCGACGCCGGAAGTCGCCGCCGTCGCGTCGTCGCTGGGCGCCGAGACCGTGGTGCTCGTGGAAGGCACCGTGGCGCAGCGCCCCGAGGCGATGCGAAACGCGGAGCTGAGCACGGGCACGATCGAGGTGAAGGCGACGGGGCTCCGCGTGCTGGGGCCGGCCGAGACACCGGTGATCCCCGTCGCGCGCGGCAAGGGCGAGCAGCTTGCCGCGGAGGAGCTCCGCCTCCGACATCGCTATCTGGATCTTCGACGTGACGAGCTGCAGCGGAATCTCGTGCTGCGGCATCGCCTGATGCAGACGACGCGGGGCTTTCTCACCGAGGCGGGCTTCTTCGAGATCGAGACGCCGATGCTGACGAAACCGACGCCGGAAGGTGCGCGCGACTACCTCGTGCCGAGCCGGGTCCATCCGGGGGAGTTCTACGCGCTCCCGCAATCGCCGCAGATCTACAAGCAGTTGCTCATGGTCGCGGGCTACGACCGCTACTTCCAGATCGCGCGGTGCTTTCGCGACGAGGATCTGCGGGCCGACCGGCAACCCGAGTTCACGCAGATCGACGTGGAGGCGTCGTTCGTCAGTGAGGACGACGTCATGCGCATCGCCGAGGGATTGACGCGTGCGCTCTGGCGGGAGGCGGGCAGCGAGGTGCCGACGACGATCCGGCGAATGGGCTACGCCGAAGCGCTCGAGCGCTACGGCATCGACCGCCCGGACCTGCGCTACGGCCTCGAGATCGCCGACCTCAGCGACGTGTTTCGCGGCAGCGAGTTCGTCGTGACGAAAAAGGCGCTCGACGGTGGCGGACGCGTGCGCGGGATTCGCATTCCTGGTGGTGCCACGCTCTCGCGCAAGCAGGTGGACGAGCTGGAGACCGTGGCGAAGGGCGCCGGCGCGCTCGGACTGCTGCGGATCAAGCGGCAGAACGGCGCGCTGGACGGCCCGGCGGCGAAATTCCTCGCCGAAGGCGCGGGGGATCGCCTCGGTCTGTCGGACGGCGATCTGGGCCTGTACGTGGCCGGTCCGGACCACATCTCGAGCCCGGCACTGGACCGGGTTCGGCAGGAGGTGGCGCAGCGAATGCAACTCGTGCCCAGTGACGTGAACGCCTTCGTCTGGGTTACGGACTTTCCAATGTTCGAGCGCGACCCGGCCACGGGGGCGCTCGCGGCCGTGCATCATCCGTTCACTGCACCGAACCCGTCCGATCTCGACCTGTTGGAGAGCGAGCCTTGGCGTGCCCGGGCCCAGGCGTACGATCTGGTGCTCAACGGCACCGAGCTGGGCGGTGGCAGCATCCGGATCAACGATCCGCGCGTGCAGTCGCGGATCTTCCGACTGCTGGGGATCGACGAGGCAAGCGCGCAGTCGCGGTTCGGTTTTCTGCTCGAGGCGTTGCGCGCCGGCGCGCCGCCGCACGGTGGCATCGCGTTCGGGTTCGACCGCATCGTGATGATGCTCGCCGGCGCCACATCATTGCGGGACGTCATCGCATTTCCGAAGACGACCGCCGCTCGCGCACTGTTCGAGGGCGCGCCGAGCGCGGTGCCGGCGTCGGACATCGCCGAGCTGCACATCAGAGTGGAGTCGGAGCACGCGTGAGCGACGGTTCGATCATACAAAAGCTCTCCACCGAGGGGGCGGACATGCTCACCCTCGCCGGAGTGAACGACGGGAATCTCGTCGAGCTCTCCAGGCTCGGTGGCGTGAAGGTGGCACTGCGCGGCGACACGATGTCGATCTCCGGTCCCGCCGAGCTCGTGTCGCGGGCCAGTGACATCGCACGCCGCATGATCGACCGCGCGCGCCAGCGCATGGAGCTCACGCCGGACGACGTCTTGCGTTTGAGCGAGGACGATGCGACCCGCGACGGCGACGGGGCGGTCGGCGAAGGCCGGATCGCGCTGCCGGGCATGCGGCGACTGATCCAGGCGAAGACGGCCGGCCAGGCGGAGTATCTGGCGAAGATCGCCGAGCACGACATCGTCGTCGGCATCGGACCGGCGGGGACGGGGAAGACCTATCTCGCCGTCGCGGCGGCGGTGGACGCGCTGACGCGCAAGCGTGTCCGGCGCATCGTGCTCGCCAGGCCGGCCGTGGAGGCTGGGGAGAGTCTCGGCTTCCTCCCCGGGGACATGCAGGCGAAGGTCGATCCCTATCTCCGACCGCTCTACGACGCACTCGACGAGATGATGCCGCAGGAGCGCGTCCAGAAGGCGCTCGAAACCCGGATCATCGAGATCGCCCCGCTCGCGTTCATGCGCGGGCGCACGCTGAGCGACGCGTTCGTCATCCTCGACGAGGCGCAGAACGCGACGGCGATGCAGATGAAGATGTTTCTCACGCGGTTGGGGGTGAACTCCCAGATCGTCATCACCGGCGACAAGACGCAGATCGACCTTCCGAAGCGGGAGGAGTCGGGGCTGATGCAGGTCGAGCGAATCCTGCCCGGGATCGAGGGCATCGCGTTCCACTACTTCACGGACGTCGACGTCGTCCGTCACCGGCTCGTACGCGACATCATCAAGGCGTACGCGGAGGATGGGGACTGAGCTCGTGACATCTCCCCCCGACGAGATCGATCGTAACACCGGGTCCATGCCGGCGACGCGCGTGAGCACCGCGGGTGCATTCATGATGCGTCTGCTGCTGCTCGTCGCGTGCGCGGTGCTGACGACGCTCGCGCTCGGCGGCCCGCTGCTGTCGCGCGCGCCCGATTCGATCGTCGGCTCGTTCGTCGTCAATCTGCTGTTGATCACGATGATGGTCATGGCGCTGCGCGTCGTTCGACCGACGATCCACGACAGCGGGCGCGCGCTCGCGCTGCTCGGCGGGCTCGTCGCCTTCCAGGTCGCGCTCGCGTTCCTGGCGGTCCGTGTGCGCCCGGCCTCGCCCGAGCTCGTGCCGATCGCGTTCGCCGGCGTCGTCATCAGCACGCTGTTCGACCGGCGCGTGAGCCTGCTCACGGTCGTGCTGCTCGCCGTGCTCATCGCCTCGCAACCCGACTACCACTCGGCCGCCGCGCTCCCCGTCATGATCGCCTCCGGCGCCAGCGCGGCGCTCGCCGTGCGATCGAGTTTGCGCCGCGATCAATCGTATCTGTGGATCCTCATCATCGCGGCCGTGTCGGGCGTCGCCGTGACGGCGACGGGCGTCGCAGCGGGAGAGCCGACGTGGGCCCTGCTCGCTGGGGTGATCCGCGCGGCGGCGACGTCGGTCGTGAGCGTCATCTCGGCCATGTTGTTCGTGCCGTTCGCCGAACGCCTCACGGGACGCGAGACCCATCTCACGCTGCTCGAGTGGGGCGACCTCCACCATCCGCTGCTCCAGCGACTCAGCCTCGAAGCGCCTGGCACCTACGCCCATACGATCGCGCTCGCCAACCTCGCCGACGCGGCGTGTCGCGCCATCGGCGCGAACGCGCTGCTCGCCCGCGTCGGTGCCTACTACCACGACATCGGGAAGCTCTCGAAGCCGCAGTATTTCGCCGAGAACCAGCCACGCGGCCACAACCCGCACGACCAGCTCAAGCCAGGCACGAGCGCCTCGATCATCCGAAGCCACGTCCTGGCGGGGGTCGAGCTGGCGAGCGAAGTCCGGCTTCCCGCGGCCATCAAGGCGTTCATCAGCGAGCACCACGGCACGAGCACGATCGCGTATTTCATGGAGCGCGCCCGGCAGCCCGACGGCACGGTACCCAACGCCGCCGAGTTCGTGTATCCGGGTCCGATTCCGCAAAGCGCCGAGACGGCCGTCGTGATGCTTGCCGATGGCGTCGAGGCGATCGCGCGCACGCTGGCCGACCCGACGCCCGAGCGCATTCGCGAGGTGATCGACCGGGTGGTGCAGCAGCGACTGGATCAGGGACAGCTGCGCGAGGCGCCGATCACGATGCGCCAGCTCTCGATCGTGAAGCGCGAGTTCGCCCGTGTGCTGGGCGGGATGTACCACGCCCGCGTCGAGTATCCCAAGACGCCGACGCGCAATCAGCCGGCGACGGTATGAGCCTCGCGGTCGACGTCTCGACGGATGGCGTGCGCATCCCGATCTCGCGGACGCGCGTCGCCGCGCTGGCCGAGGGCGTGCTGCGCCGCGAGGGCGTGCGCAACGCCCTGCTGTCGATCGCCTTCGTGACCGATCGCCGCATCGCCACGCTCAACCGCGATCATCTCGGCCATGCGGGAGCCACCGACGTGATCTCCTTCGGGTTCGCTCCCGCCGATGCGTCGCGCGTCGTCGTGGGCGACGTGTACATCGCGCCCGAGGTGGCACGCCGCAACGCGCGCGATCACGGTCGCGGCGTACGCGAGGAGCTGATGCGGCTCGTCGTGCACGGCGTGCTGCACGTGCTCGGATACGAGCACCCGGAGGACGAGGCCCGCTACGCTTCGCCGATGTGGCGGCGACAGGAGCGGCTCCTGCGTTCGTTGGGAGCCGCATGAGCGCGCCGGCACTGTTCGTGGCGGTCGGCGCCGTTCTGCTGGCCGCCCTCGCGGCCGCGGCGGACGGGGCGTTGCTCGGGGGCGACCCCGACCCCGAGCCATCCCCACCGGTCGTCGGCGATCTCCGCCGCCGCGAGCTCGCGCACCGGGCGCTCGCGCTGACTCGCGTGCTGGCGCACCTGGCCGCGGGAGCGGCGCTGGCGCGTGGGTTCCAGCTCACTCCGGCGGATGGAGTCCGTGGCGTCCTCGTGATGCTGGCCGCGGCGCTGGTCACCGTCATGCTCGTCGAAGGCATCGCGCGGTCGCTCGGCTTCGCGACGGCTCCGCGCTTCGCCGTCCAGCTCGCGCCACTGGTCCGGGTGCTCGAGATCGTGCTCGCCCCCGTCCTGCGAGCGGGCATCGCGCTGGACACCGTGTTCGAGCGGTTCCTGCCGCCGCCCACGCAGGCCCAGCGCGCCGAGCAGCTCGAGGAGGCGGCCGAGCAGTTCCGCCAGGTCGTCGCCGCGGAAGCGGACGTCTCGCGCGACGAGCAGGCGCTGCTCCACGGCGTGTTCTCCCTCGGCGACACGATGGTGCGCGACATCATGGTGCCGCGCGTCGACATCGTCGGCATCGATCTCTCCACACCGTGGAGCGAGGTGGTCGACCGCGTGCGCAGCTCCGAGCATGCGCGCTTCCCGGTGTTCGACGACACGCTCGACAACATCACCGGCATTCTGTACGCGAAGGACCTCCTGCCGTTCGTGATCGACGACGACGAGCCGATGCTCGGCTGGCAGACCCTCGTGCGTCCGGCATCGTTCATCCCGATCTCCAAGCCGATCGACCTCCAGCTCCGCGATTTCAAGTCGAGCCGCACGCACATCGCGATCGTCAGCGACGAGTACGGGGGAACGGCCGGCCTCGTGACGATCGAGGACATCCTCGAGGAGATCGTCGGCGAGATTCACGACGAGTACGACGACGAGGAGCCGGAAGTCGAGCAGGAGGAGGGTCGGCGCTTCTGGGTGTCGGGCCGCCTCACGCTCGACGAGCTCTCCGAGCTGCTCGGCCAGGACTTCTCGCAGCACGACGTGGCCACGGTGGGCGGGCTCGTCTACGAAGCGTTCGGGCGCGTCCCCGGACCGGGCGAGTCGGTGACCATCGGGGCGTACAAGCTCGTCGTCGAGCGCGTCCGCCGCCGGCGAATCGAGCGCGTGTACTTCGAGCGTCTGCAGCCGGCGATGGGAACGTCGGCGACATGAGGCCGCAACTCGTCCTGCTCGCGCTCTGCATTCTCGCCGTCGCGGTGCTCACGGCCGGCGGGATGGCGATGCGGTCGGTGAGCCGCATCTGGCTCCGGCACTGGGTCGAGCAGCAGCTTCGCGGCTCCCGCGCCGCGCTTGCCTATCTCGAGCGTCCGCAGCGATTGATCATCGCCGCGAGCGCCACCGTGGCGCTGCTGCTGGTGCTCAGCGGCAGTCTGATCGCGACGGATTACGCGTACCAGCCGCTGCGACTGGCCGGTGCGCTGGCGCTCTTCGCCGCGGCGGCCGTCGTGCTCGGGCAGCTGCTGCCCCGCGCTATCGCGCGCCGGTTCGCCCCGGGGGTTGCCGCGCTTCTGTCACCGCTGCTCGAGGCGGCGGCGATCGTGACGAGCCCGATCGTCGCCGCAGGACGCTGGGCGAGCCGCCCGTTTGACCGAAAGGTCGAGCGCAGCGACGACCCGGACCGCGACACGATCCAGGACCTGCTGCGCGAGGGCGAGCTCGAGGGGGTCGGCGAGCGCGAGGAGATGGAGATCATCACCGGCGTGATGTCGTTCGGCGAGAAGCTCGTGCGCGACGTCATGATCCCGCGGGCGGAGATCTTCGCGATCGATCGCTCGGCCAGCGCGCGCGAGGTGGCCGAGGAGTTCGCGACCTCCGCCTTCAGCCGTGTCCCGGTGTACGAGGGCACACTCGATCATGTCGTCGGGATGGTGCACGCATTCGATGTGTTGAAGACGGGAGGCGAGCGTCACGCCGCGCTGCGGCCGGTCGCCATCGCGCAGGATGCGACGCCCTGCAGCGAGCTGCTGTTCCGCATGCTTCGCCGAAGCCAGCACCTCGCACTGGTCCAGGACGCGCAGCAGCGCACCGTCGGCCTCGTGACGCTGGAGGATCTGCTCGAGGAGCTCGTCGGCGACATCCGCGACGAGCACGACGAGCCAGCGCCGCGCGCCGAGGGCTGAGTGGCGCACGACGCCCTCCTCGCGGACTTCCGAGCCGGCAGAAAGGCGGCACTGGCCCGGGCGATCAGCGTCGTCGAGAACCACCGCGCGGGGTTCGACGTGCTGCTCGGCGCGATGCACCCCGCGCTGGGCCGCGCCCGTCGCATCGGCCTCACTGGCCCGCCGGGTGCGGGCAAGAGCACGATCACGACGTGCCTCACGCGGCACTATCGCCGGCAGGGGCTCACCGTGGGCATCGTCTGCGTCGATCCGACGTCTCCATTCACCGGCGGCGCGCTGCTCGGAGACCGCATTCGAATGGAGGACGTCGCCCTCGACCCGGGCGTCTACATCCGGTCGCTCGCCACACGCGGCTCGCTCGGCGGGCTGTCGACGGCCACGCGCGAGGTGTGCGACGTCCTCGACGCATTCGGTACCGATCGCGTGCTGATCGAGACCGTCGGAGTGGGACAGAGCGAGCTCGATGTGGCTCGCACGGCCGATTCCAGTCTCGTGATCCTCGTGCCGGAATCGGGCGACTCGATCCAGACGCTGAAGGCAGGGCTCATGGAGATCGCCGACGTCTTCGCGGTGAACAAGGCGGACCGTCCGGGCGCGGACCGGCTGCGCACGGAGATCGAGTTGATGCTCGGCATGCGGCCTGGCGCCGCGGCGGCGCCGTCGGCTGGGCATCATGGCGTCGACCTGTCGCGGAACAACCTCGCGCGTCAGGTGCGCGAAGCGGCGCAGCGCGACGAAGCGCGATGGACGCCTCCCGTGCTGCGCACGATCGGCACGGAGGAGCAGGGGATCACGGAGCTGGCCGAGGCGCTGGACCGCCACTTCGAATATCTTGAGACGAGCGGACAGCTGCGAGCCCGGCGGCGCACGCGGCTGCGCGAGCGCGTGGTGGACGTCGTCGAGGAGAAGACGCGGCAGCGGCTGTGGGCTGACGTCGGAACGACGGCCTGGCTCGAGGCACGCCTCCCGCAGTTGGAGACGGGAGCGGCGACGCCGTTCGAGATCGCCGATGCGCTGCTGGCGCGCAGCGCCGACCTGTTGAGTGGGAGGAGCACATGACGTCGATGCGTGAGCTCACCGAGCACGACGCCGACCTGCGGGCCGAACTGGAACGGCTGCGGACCGAGGTCACGGCCTGGCGTCGTGCGTACGAGGCGGGCGCGAAGCGCGAGATCGCCTTCACCAACTCGGCGCGCGAGGTCGAGCCGCTGTACACCGCGCTCGACGTCGCCGACGCGGACGAGTCGCGGCTCGGCGTGCCTGGCGTGTTCCCGTACACGCGTGGCATCCACCCGACCGGCTACCGCGGCAAGCTCTGGACGATGCGCCAGTTCGCGGGATTCGGCAGCGCGAGCGACACGAACGAGCGGTTCAAGTTCCTGCTCGGGCACGGCCAGACCGGGCTGTCGACGGCGTTCGACTTCCCGACGCTGATGGGCTACGACTCCGACCATCCACGGTCGGAGGGTGAGGTCGGCAAGACCGGCGTCGCGATCTCGAGCCTCGCCGATATGGAAGTGCTGTTCGACGGGATTCCGCTCGACGAGGTGTCGACGTCGATGACGATCAACGGGCCGGCGATCATCATCTGGGCGTTCTACATCGCGGCCGCGGAGCGCCAGGGTGTCGACAGCACCAGGCTCCGCGGGACGATCCAGAACGACATCCTGAAGGAGTACATGGCGCAGCACGCCTGGTGCTTCCCCATCGAGCCGGCGCTGCGCCTCATCGTCGACTGCTTCGAGTGGGGCGCGACGCACGCGCCGCTGTGGAACACGGTCTCCATCTCCGGCTACCACATCCGCGAAGCAGGATCCACCGCCGCCCAGGAGCTCGCGTTCACCCTCGCCGACGGGTTCACCTACGTGGAGCGCGGCATCGCGCGCGGTCTCGACGTGGATGATTTCGCGCCGCGTCTGTCGTTCTTCTGGGACATCCACAACGACTTCTTCGAGGAGATCGCCAAGCTACGTGCGGCGCGCCGCATCTGGGCGCGGCACATGAAGGAACGGTACGGCGCGAAGCAGCCGCGATCGTGGCTCATGCGCTTCCATTCCCAGACGGCGGGCGTCACCCTCACGGCGCAGCAGCCGATGAACAACGTCGTGCGCGTGGCCTATCAGGCGCTCGCCGCGGTGTTGGGCGGCACGCAGTCGCTGCACACCAACTCGATGGACGAGACCCTCGCGCTGCCGACCGAGCACGCGGTGCAGGTGGCGCTCCGCACGCAACAGGTGCTCGCCTTCGAGAGCGGTGTACCGAACGTGCTCGATCCTCTCGGCGGCTCCTATTACGTCGAAGCGCTCACCGATCAGCTCGAGGCCGAGGCCGAGGCGCTGTTCGCCGAAATTGAAGGCATCGGCGGGGTGGTGCGCGGACTCGAGGACGGCTGGTTCCAGCGCAAGATCGCCCAGTCCGCCGCGCGCCAGCAGTGGGAGATCGAGCAGCATCGCCGCGTGATCGTCGGGGTGAACGAGTTCGTGACCGAAGGCGACGCCCTGAATATTCCCCTTCTCAGAATCGGCGAGCAGGTCGATCGCGAGCAGCGCGAGCGGCTCGCGCGCGTGCGCGCCGAGCGCGACCAGGCCCTCTGCGACTCACGGCTCGCCAGGCTGCGCGACGCGGCGCGCGGCACGGAGAATGTGTTTCCGCACATTCTCGATTGTGCCCGGGCGTACTGCACGCTGTTCGAGATACGCCGCGCACTCGAGGACGTGTTCGGCGCCTACCGCGAGCCCGTCTTCTTCTGAGCCCCGCGCGCCCCACGAGCGAGTGGTGGGAGTCGTACTTCGACGCCCACTATCTGCTCGAGTACGAGCCCATCTTCGATCTCGCGCGTGATCGGCGCGAAGTGCGCCGATTGATGGAGATCCTCGCGCTGCCGTCCGACTCTCGGGTGCTCGACGTCCCGTGCGGCCAGGGACGTCATGCGCACCTGCTCGCCGAGACCGGGTTCCGGGTGGATGGCCTGGACTACTCGGCGCACCTGATCGCCAAGGCGAAGGAGCGCGGCACGGGACCGACGCTTCACTACACCCGGGGCGACATGCGCCGCTTGCCGGCGCGCTGGACCGCACGGTTCGACGCCGTGCTGAACCTCTTCACGTCGTTCGGATTCTTCGCCGCGCCACGTGACGACGCGCGCGTGATCGCCGAGTTCGCGCGCGTGCTCAAGCCCGGCGGTGCGCTGGTGTGGCACGGCGGCAGCCGCGACGGCGTGATGGCGCGCTTCCTCTCGCGCGATTGGTGGAAGTCCGACGATGGTACGATGATCGGGCATCGCCGGCACTTCGATCCGCTCTCCGGGTTGCTCACGATCGACACCGAGTGGGAAGGTCCCTCTGGTCGAGGCACGCGCCAGCACCGCATCCGCCTCTACACCGCGTCGCGCCTGGCCGAGCTCTGCCTCGATGCAGGGCTCGTCGTCGAGGAGGCGTATGACGGGTGGCGCGATCGCCCGCTGCGTCGCCGCTCCACCGAGATGGTGCTCGTGGCGCGCAAACGTGAGTTGCCGCGCCGACGACGCGGCGGCTAGCTTTCCGCCCTGCCGAGCGCCGTCGTCGCGACGTCGACCGCGAGCGATCGCGCAGCAGTCCTTTCTCCGGCATTCATGCGTCCGATCCGTGTTCTGGTAGCCAAGCCCGGTCTCGACGGGCACGACCGAGGAGCGAAGGTCGTGGCGGCCGCGCTGCGCGA
>Ga0066652_100001494_pt1 | contig 12196 bp, 7 predicted proteins | sample GraSoiAngelo_101_FD_71413 | JGI IMG/M metagenome (GOLD analysis project Ga0066652, IMG submission 71413) | Grasslands soil microbial communities from the Angelo Coastal Reserve, California, USA - 14_0903_02_30cm | ecosystem: Environmental > Terrestrial > Soil > Grasslands | place: USA...
GCTCGAGCGCTGGAGCGAGGCGCTCGAGCATCGCAAAGGCGACATCAAGGTGATTATCGACTTTCGGACCTAGCCTGCCATGCCCTCTCGCATCGAGGACTACGCCCTGATCGGAGATTGCGAGGCCGCCGCGCTGGTCGCGCGCAATGGCTCGCTCGACTGGTTGTGTTGGCCGCGCTTTGATTCCGACGCTTGCTTCGCAGCGCTCCTCGGCTCCGATGATCACGGACATTGGCGCATCGGGCCGCGTGACGAGACAGCCCGCACCACCCGTCGATATCGGCCGAATACGTTGATTCTGGAAACGCGTTTCGAGTGCAACGAAGGCGCCGTCACGATCGTCGATTTCATGCCGATCGCCGAAGTGCGTTCGAGCGTGGTGCGTCTCGTCATCGGCGAGCGGGGCCGCGTGAGAATGTGCACCGACCTCGTGCTGCGCTTCGGCTATGGCGCAATCGTGCCTTGGGTCACGCGGCTCGAGGATGGGACGCTGCGCGCGATCGCCGGCCCGGACATGGTTTTGCTTCGAACGCCGGTCCGCCTCGTTGGTCAGAACCTGACGACGGTGGGCGAATTCACGGTTGCCGCAGGAGAGACGGTGCCGTTCATCCTGACCTATGCGCCCTCGCATAGTTCTCAGTCAGAGCCGATCGATGGCCAGTCCGCGCTCGCCGCGACCGAGCGCTTTTGGACGACATGGGCGAACAGGTGCCGGCCGCCCGCACACTGCTCCGACGCCGTGCTGCGGTCGCTGATCACGCTCAAAGCTCTCACTTACCAGCCGACCGGCGGCATCGTGGCCGCGCCGACGACTTCCTTGCCCGAACGGCTGGGCGGGATCAGGAACTGGGACTATCGCTTTTGCTGGTTGCGCGATGCCACGCTCACCTTGCTCGCGCTGATGGATGCCGGTTTCCATGACGAGGCGCAGTCCTGGCGCGAGTGGCTGATCCGCGCGGTCGCGGGCAGCCCGGAGCAGGCTCAGATCATGTACGGGATTGCCGGGGAGCGACGACTGACTGAACTCGAGGTGCCGTGGCTGCCTGGATACGAGGATTCCCGGCCGGTGCGCATCGGCAACGCCGCGTGCAGCCAACTGCAGCTCGACGCCTTCGGCGAGGTGAGCGATGCGCTTTACCAAGCACGATGCAAAGGGCTTGCTGCAAGCGAGTCCGGCTGGGCGCTGCAACGAGCGCTTCTCTCGCATCTCGAGGATGTCTGGACCGAGCCGGACGAAGGGATCTGGGAAATGCGCGGCGGTCGTCAGCACTTCACCTATTCCAAGGTCATGGCATGGCTGGCGTTCGACCGGGCGATCAAGAGCGCGGAGCAGTTCGCTCTCGAAGGACCTCTCGATCATTGGCGCGAATTCGCGGCGGCAATTCACGCCGATGTGTGCCGTCGCGGCTACGATCGCGAACTCGGTAGCTTCGTGCAAAGCTACGGGTCGAAACAATTCGACGCCAGTTTGCTGCTGCTGCCGATGATCGGTTTCTTGCCGGCGGAGGACCCGCGCGTGCGCAGGACCCTGCGCGCGGTCGAGCGGCGATTGCTGGTCGACGGTCTGGTGATGCGCTACGACACCGCAGGCTCGCCTGACGGTCTGCCCGCAGGGGAAGGCGCCTTCCTCGCCTGCAGCTTTTGGCTGGTCGACGCCTACGTCATGCAACACCGCTGGGACGACGCGCGGGTACTGTTCCGGCGGCTGCTCGACCTGCGAAACGACGTCGGATTACTGAGCGAGGAGTATGATCCGAGTACCCGTCGGCTGGTGGGCAACTTCCCGCAGGCATTCACGCACGTGGCGCTCATCAACAGCGCATTCAACCTGACACGTCTGGAAGAAGCCGAGGAACGTCGCGCTGAGCCGGTGCGGGAGGACGCCTCGGTCGCGTAGATTCCCGCCCAGTCGGACTAAGCGAGGCCCGCGGTGACGGCCGGGCCGAACTCGAGCTCCTCATGCAACTGCGGCGAAGTCCCGCTCTTGCTCAATGCGGCCAGGAAATGTTCGCCCCACGAATTGAGATCGTTGTCCGAAATGACTTGGTAGAGCACTTGATGGCGCGCTCGCCGCTCTTCCAGCGGCATTGAGAGCGCATGCGCAATGGATGTCGCAACCGACTCCGGATCGTAGGGATTGACGAGCAGCGCAGCCGCGCATTCGGCCGCCGCCCCGGCGAACCGCGATAAGATGAGAAGGCCCGGGTCGTCTGGATCCTGGGCGGCGATATATTCCTTGGCCACCAAGTTCATGCCGTCGCGCAGCGGGGTGACTAGACCGGCGCGCGCAGACCGAAAGAGGCCTGCGAGCACGCTGCGGCTGTAGGCGCGATTGACGTAACGAATCGGCGTCCAAGCGATCTCGCCATACGCGCCATTGATCCGTCCGGCGGCCTCGCTGATGGTGCGTTCCATCTCGGCATATTCCTGGATCTCCGAGCGGCTCTTCGGGGTGATCTGGAGGTAGGTCACCTGGCCACGCCAGTCCGGATATACTGCAAGGAAGCGTTCGAATGCGTCCATGCGCTGCGCCAGGCCCTTGGAATAATCGAGCCGATCGACCCCGATCACCATCGCGCGCCCGGCGAGGCTTTCCAGAACCCCCTGGACCAGCGGCGAGCGCACCGAACGTCGTGCCAGTCGGCTGAATTCGCTCGTCTCGATGCCGATGGGAAAGACGCCGATCCGCACCACTCGCTCCGGCGTTTGATAGGCGAACTCGCCGCGTTTCTGCAGCCGACATTCATTTTCGAGGTAGCGCGCGAAATTGGTAGCGTCATTCTCGGTTTGGAAACCGACCAGGTCGTATGCGCTCAACTGCGGAATCAGCCATTCGTGATTCGGCAGCGCAGTGAGGATTTCCGGCGGCGGGAAGGGGACGTGCAAAAAAAATCCGATACGGTTGGCGTGACCGCGGTCGCGCAGCATCTTTGCCAATGGAATGAGATGATAATCGTGTACCCAGACGACATCGTCGGGCCGCAACAAAGCGTTCAACTCGTTAGCAAAATGGGCATTGACCCGGCGGTAGCCGCTGAGATCGCGGCGGGAGAATTCCGCCAGGTCGAGCCGATAGTGCAAGATCGGCCACAGCACCCGATTGGCGAAGCCGTTGTAGTACTCCTGGTAGTCGGCTTCGCCGAGGTCGGTGACGACGTAAGACATGTCGCCGCGTTGAATGGTCCTGGTTGTGACATCTCCCTCGGGTGAGACGGTCCCGCTCCAGCCGAACCAGAGGCCGCCCCGGTGTTTGAGCAATGAGCGCACGGCAACCGCCAGCCCGCCGGCCTGATTGCCGTCGGCGTTCGGGATCGCCACCCGGTTGGAAACGACTATCAGCCGCGCCAATATCGATCCTCCCAGCTGCGCGACAGCCGCATCGCGGTCAAGATCAGGCCGGCCATCGAATACGTTTGGGGAAAATTCCCCCACAAAGTCCCGGTTTGCGGATCGATATCCTCCGATAGCAAGCCATAGCGATTACGATATGCCAACGCATCCACGAACAGGTCGCGCGCCTCGTCACGACGACCGAGCGACCACCAGGCATCCACCAGCCAGAAACGGCAAATCAGGAAGGCCGTGGCCGGCAGGCCGAAGTCGTCCGCGGAAGCATATCGCATAACGTGCTTCTCGCGCAAAAGTTCGCGTTCCATGGCCTTTACGGTGCTGACGAAGCGCGGATCGTCGGCTTCGATCACGCCGAGATCGGGCAGCAGCAGAACGCTGGCGTCAAGATCATCCGAGCCGAAAGCGGCGGTGAAAGCCTGCCGCTTGTCGTTCCAGGCACCTTGCAGAAGCGCGTGATGCACCGGCTCGGCAACGGCATTCCAATGCGCCGCACGGTCCGGAAGATCCAAGCGCTGAGCGATTGCGGCGAGGCGATGACAGCCGGCCCAGCACATCGCCGTCGAGTGGGTGTGGATGCGTTGTCGCCCGCGATATTCCCAAATGCCGTTGTCGGCTTCCAGGGCGAGTTCTCCCGCCTTGCCGCCGAGCGTCTCGAGCAGCCGAAAGAGTCCTTCGTCGCCGAGCCGCGGCAAGCGCCGATCATAGAACATCGGCATCGCCGCGAGAATGATGCTGCCATACGTGTCGTTTTGCACCTGCGCGGCGGCGGCGTTGCCGATGCGCACCGGCCCGTCGCCACGATAGCCCTTGAGCGCCGGCGCCGTTTTTTCATCCATCGGCTCGATCGGAACGACGCTGTAGACCGGTCGCAACGGTTCGTTGGGGTTGGAGGCGATACCCAAGGTAAACGAGATGAAATCCTCCATGGTCTGTGTGGCGCCGATACGATTAAGCGCCTTCACCACGAAGTAGGCGTCGCGCAGCCAGCAATACCGGTAATCCCAGGTGCGGCCGGATCCCGGCGCTTCGGGAATCGAGGTGGTGTGGGCCGCGATAATGCCGCCGGTTTCCTCGAAGTTGCTGAGCTTGAGCGTAATCGCGGAGCGGATAATCTCGTCCTGCCAATCGTAGGAAATGGAGAGGCCGCGGGACCAATCCATCCAATAATCGATGGTGCGGTCGCAGAATTCGCGGCAGGTGGTCTCGAGATCGTCCTGAAAACGCTCGTCGACGCCAAACACGAGATGCAGCGGACGGGTGACGACGAACGGGGCCTCGCTTTCGATGTAGGAGAGCGGCGCATCGGTGGTCAGGCGGATGACGCAGCCCTCATGGATGTAGCGGACATGATTGCTGCCAAGCGAGCGATGGGTGAACGCTTGACCGTAGTCGTGGGTCGGTCGGAACCGTATCGTGATCCGCGGCAGCCCGGCGACCGGTTCGATCATCCTGATCAGCTGCGGCGGCCGAAACACGCGGCCGAATTGCCGAAAGCGCGGGGCGAAATCGGTGATGCGGACGGCGCCGCCTTGCCGGTCGGTGAGAACCGTCGACACCACCGCGGTGTTGCGGAGGTATTCCGATTGGAAGTCGGCCATGCCGTCGAGCAGGACGTCGGAAAATCCCTTCTCCTCGTCGCCGGAAAGCAGACGACAGAAGATCGGGTCGCGATCGAAGCGCGGATAGCACCACCACACCAGGCGCGCCGTGGGATCGACGAGCGCGGCCGTGCGACCGTTGCCGATGACGGCAAGATCAAGTCCGTGATCGGTCATGGCGTCGCGAATGCGTCGTTGCGAGAGATTTGCTCAAGCCAGCGGCGGACATCCGCCGGCCGGTCGAAGCAGGCCGCAATGCCCGGAACGTCTCGGCCGACCGAAATGCCGATGCCGTTGAAATCCGGCAGAATCTCGAACACGCCGAGATCCGTCACATCGTCGCCGAGGAAAATAGGACGTCGGGTGGCGAAAGGCGGGTAGGTCATCAATTCGCGAACCGCGATTGCCTTGGTGACGCCGGTCTGTTTGACCTCTAGCACGAGCTTGCCCGGTAAGAGCTCGATCGAAGTATCCTTCAGGTCGGAGCAAATTTCGGCGGCGGCCGCGCGCACGAGCGTCTCCTTATCAGGCGCCAGGCGGTAATGCAGCGCAAGCGAGTAGCCCTTGTCCTCGAGCACGATGCCGGGGCCGGCCTCCGCGATCGCGGCAAATCGCTGCTTGACGCGCGAATCGAGCGGAGCGAGCCGCGGCGCTCCCGCTGCGGCCCCAGCGACGATGCGGAGCTCGGCGCCGTGGCCGCCGATCGCCGGCAACTGCAGAGGAGCGAAGATGAGATCGAGCTCGCTCACCGGTCGGCCGCTCACAAAAGCGACAGCCCCTTGGGTGCGCTCCGACAGCCGCGCCAGCGTATCCCGCAACGCGTGCGACACGAACACCTCGCGCGGAGTAGGGGCGAGGTCGAGAATCGTTCCGTCCACGTCGAGCAGAATGGCAAATTGGTTGAGCGCGGCTGGGAGCGACAGAATGGGGTTTGACATCACCTTGTCCGACAATCGTGCAGGATGGACGCATGCTCGGCGCATGCGGATTGCGGAGCGATCACGCGCCTGATGCGACTACGTTAATTCGAACTTGTCCAGCAACTCATTGATTCGATAACTGTTCCAGTAAAAAAGGCATAGCTGCGCACTTGCCGTTTTCATAGGCGGTCTCCGAACCTGGTTAAGCCTGGACCGACCCCGAACGTTCCTCTGGCCTCGAATATAAGCGCTGCGGCCCCTAGAGCGCCATCCCGCCGTCGACCAGATGTGCTTGTCCGGTGATGTAGCTTGCCTCGTCTGAGGCGAGGAAAGCCGCAAGCGCAGCGACCTCCTCGGGGCGACCCAATCGGCCCATGGGTTGGCGGTCCACGAATGCCTTTTCCACCTCTGCGAGCGATCGACCGCTCGCGCGCGAGCGTTCTTTGATCCGCTCCTCCAGCGAAGGGGATTCAATCGTGCCCGGACAGATGGCGTTGGCGCGGATGCCTTGACGGATAAAGTCGGCCGCAACTGCCTTGGTCAGCCCGATTACGGCGGCTTTTGTGGCGCCGTAGACATAGCGATCCGGCACGCCGCGGATCGACGACACCGCGGATGAAATGTTGACGATCGAGCCCGCCTTCTTTGCCAGCATGCCCGGCAGAAACGCCTTGATCGTACGATGCATCGACTTCACGTTGAGATCGAACGAGAAGTCCCAATCCTGTTCGGAGCAGTCGAGAACGCTGCCATGATGCACGTACCCGGCACAGTTGACGAGCACGTCGAGACCGCCAAGGTCGGTTGCGATGCCTTTCGCGAGTGCCTCTACCGACTCGGTCGAGCGCGCGTCGAGCTTGTGGCGCTTTAGGCTTTTCATCCCTTCGAGTTTCTTGTCGTCCACATCGGTGGCGATCACGCGCGCGCCCTCCGCCACGAACGCTTCGGCGATAGCGCGGCCGATCCCTTGTCCCGCCGCGGTGACGAGCGCGAGCTTGTCTTGCAGACGTAAAGCCATGATCGGTATCTCCGTCCCGTGCCGCTAACGTGGGTGGAAGTGATTTGGTTCAGACGCGCTGCCGGAGCCAGGCCGCCGGTTAGACGTCTGGCATTCGGCATGGCTCACGCCGGCAGATCAGTGGTTATCCCGCGGCACGCTCTTTTGCGCGAGCGCATGATATTTCACCGCAGGTTTGAGCACCATGCCGGCGGCGAGTTGGTCGACCATGCCGCGCTGTATTTCCTGCCACGGCGTTTGGTTCGGCGGATGCTGGTATCCGCCCTGTTTCTCCAGCGCGATGCGGCGCTGCGCCAGTTCAGCCTCAGACACCAACATGTTCGCAGTGCCCTTGTTGAGGTCGATCCGCACGCGATCGCCGGTTCGGAGCAAAGCAAGCCCGCCGCCAGTCGCCGCCTCCGGCGAGGCATTGATGATCGAAGGCGAGGCCGAAGTTCCCGACTGGCGGCCGTCCCCAATGCAGGGCAGAGACGTTATCCCGCGTTTGATCAGCGCCGCCGGCGGCTGCATGTTTACGACCTCCGCCGAGCCCGGATAACCGATGGGCCCGGTGCCGCGCATGAACAGCATCGTGTTCGCGTCGATTTGCAGCGACGGGTCCTCGATGCGGCGGTGATAGTCCTCCGGCCCATCGAACACCACGGCACGGCCTTCAAACGCGTTGGGATCGTTGGGGTTGGCCAGATAGCGCTGCCTGAACTCCTCGGAAATCACGCTCGTTTTCATGATTGCTGAATCGAACAGGTTCCCCCACAGTACCTTGAAGCCGGCATGCGGCCGCAGCGGCTTCGCGAATGAGCGGATCACGTCGGCATCCGCGCTCTTGGCCTGCCTGACGTTTTCGCCGACAGTCTTGCCGTTGATCGTCAGCGCATCGGCATGAAGGCGGCCGGCCGCGATCAATTCGTTGAGCACCGCCGGCAATCCGCCGGCGCGGTAATATTCCTCGCCGAGATATTTGCCGGCGGGCTGCATGTTGACGAGCAACGGTATCTCGTAGCCGATCGTTTCCCAATCCTCGATCGAGAGCGCTACCCCGACATGGCGGGCGATGGCGTTGATGTGGATCGGCGCGTTGCTCGAGCCACCGATCGCGGAGCACGCGACAATGGCGTTCTCGAACGCTTGGCGGGTAAGAATGTCGGACGGTTTGAGATCCTCGCGCACGATGTCGACGGCGCGCCGTCCGGTTTCATAGGCGATTTGCGCGCGCTCGCGGTAGGGTGCCGGGATCGCGGCGCAGCCCGGGAGCGAAAGCCCTAGCGCCTCGGCGAGCGCGTTCATCGTCGAGGCGGTGCCCATGGTGTTGCAGTGACCGATCGACGGGGCCGAGGACGCGACGAGATCGAGGAATTCCGCGTAGTCCATTCGGCCGGCGGCATGCTCCTGGCGCGCCCACCACACCACGGTGCCGGACCCGGCGCGCTCACCCTTCCACCAGCCGTCGAGCATCGGCCCGCCGGACAGCACGATGGCCGGCGTATTCACGGTCGCCGCCGCCATGATCGCCGCTGGCGTGGTCTTGTCGCAGCCGGTTGTGAGCACGACGCCGTCGAGCGGATAGCCGAACAGCACCTCGACCAGACCGAGATAGGCGAGATTGCGGTCGAGCGCGGCAGTCGGCCGCTTACCGGTTTCCTGCATCGGATGCATGGGAAACTCGAAGGCGATGCCGCCGGCATCGCGAATGCCCTCGCGGACGCGCTTGGCGAGTTCCAGATGATGGCGGTTGCAAGGCGAGAGGTCGGAACCGCTTTGCGCGATGCCGATGATCGGCTTTCCGGATGCGAGCTCGTGTTTGGTCAAGCCGAAGTTCAGATAGCGCTCGAGATAAAGCGCCGTCATGCCGGGATTATCGGGGTTGTCGAACCATAATTGCGAGCGCAGGCGGCGTTGCTTTCCGTTGCTCGACATCGAGTCCTCCAGAGTTCAGCGACTTCGGATGTATATAGGGCGGTCGCGCACGAACACCCCGGGGCAACGGCGCTGCACGATCCCAACCGCCGCCCGCGAGAAAAACGAGTTCCTTACGCCAATTTGTCATACGCGCCGGCCATGTGCAGCGCCCCGACAATGGCATCAGGCGTCAGCGGCATGCTGGCAAAATGCACGCCAAAGGGAGAAAGCGCGTCCTCCACCGCCGAGATGATCGCGGCGGGCGCGGGGATGGTCCCGCCTTCGCCGGCCCCTTTGACGCCCAGCGGATTGAGCGGGTTCGGTGTCTCCACGTGCTCGATGTCGCAGGCCGGCACGTCGAGCGCCGCCGGCAAGAGATAGTCCTGAAACGTGGCCGTCATCGGCTGTGCGCGGTGGTCGTACTTCATCCACTCGAACAACGCGTTGCCAATCCCGTGCGCGACGCCACCTTGCACTTGGCCATCGACGATCAGCGGATTGATGATGTTTCCGCTGTCGTGGGCGACGGTGTAGCGCAGAAGCTTCACCGCGCCGGTGAAAGGATCGACCTCGACCTCCGCCACGTGCGTCCCGTTGCAGTACGAAGCCTGCGGCGGGGTGAAATAGGCCGTGTGCTCGAGGCCTGGCGTCTGTCCCGGGGCAAAGGAGAAACCGGGCATGCCCTGCGCCGCGCGCGCAAGCTCGCCCAGTGCGATGGACGGCTTGTTGCCGCCGCGGGCGACCGCGCGGCCATCGTCGACGTCGATGTCGCCCTCCGGCACGGCGAGAATGCGGGCGGCGAGCGCGATGATTTGCTTGCGCACGCTTGCGCCCGCGATCAGCGCGGATGAGCCGGCGTTGATCGCCTGGCGGCTGGCGAACGCGCCCACCCCTTGCGAGATCGCCGCGGTATCGCCGGCAGTCATGACGATGTCTTCAATCCGGCAGCCGACCTCATCGGCGACGATCTGCGAAAGCGTCGTGCGCGTGCCTTGCCCCTGGGTGGTGGCGCCGGTCGCCACCGCGACCTTTCCATTGGGCAGAACGCGTACGGTCACGCCCTCGAACGGCCCCAGCCCGGTTCCTTCCACATAATTTGCGATGCCGATGCCGAGGTAGCGTCCTTCCGCGCGGCCCTTCCTCTGGCGGAAGGGAAAATCCTGATAGTCGGCGCGCGTAAGCGCCCGCCGCTGGCTTTCCGGAAAATCTCCGCTGGCATACACGAGCGGCTTGCCGTCGCGAAACATCAGTCCGAGGGAATAAGGCATCTGCTCGGGGCCGATCATATTGCGTCGACGCAGCGCGGCGCGATCGAGTCCGAGTTCGCGTGCCACCCGATCCATCAACCGCTCCATGGCGAAAACCGCCTGCGGCCGGCCGGCCCCGCGCACGACCGTGGTCGGCACGCGATTGGTGAACACGACCGTTGCCTCGATCCGATAAGCCGGGACCACATAAGGGCCGGGAAATGTCGTGGCCGCGATATAGGGCACGATGATGCCCCAGGGCAGGAATGCACCGGTGTCATGCAGCAGTGTGCCGGAGAGTCCGAGGATCTTTCCTGCGCTATCGACGGCGATGGCTACATTCCAGTGTTGATCGCGTTCCTGTGTCGCCGAGAGAAAATGCTCGCGCCGATCCTCCTGCCAGGCGACCGGCCGGCCGAGAAGCATCGCAGCCGCCGGAATGACGGCCTCCTCGGCATAAAACGGCGCCTTGGTCCCGAAGCCGCCGCCAACGTGGGGCGCGATGACCCGGATCGCCTCGAGGTCTCGTTCCAATAGGTCCGCCAGCGTCGCCCTGCAAAGATGCGGCGTCTGCGTCGCCGACCACACGGTCAGCATATCGGCGCCGGCATCGTAGCTTGCCAGCACGGCGCGGCCCTCAAGCGTCATGGCGCCGCCGCGGTGCAGTGAGAACTCCTCCTCGAACACATGTGCGGCGCGCGCGAATGCCGCCTCGACCTCGCCGTAGCTCATGGCGACGACGGCAGCGACATTGCTCGTGAGATCGCTGTGTGCAGGCGGGGCGTGGGGCGCCGCCGCCTCGCGGCAGCCGTTGGCCGCGGGCAAAATCTCGAAATCCACGTTGACGGCGGCGGCGGCGTCCTCCGCGAGATATCGATTGTCCGCGATCGCAACGGCGATGGTCTGACCGACGTAGCAGACTTCGCGCCGCGCCAGGGCGAGCTGCGTGCGCGGCGTGGCGATCGAGGGATTGGGTACGAGCATGGGGATCTGGGTGCGCGCCGCGCGCACCGGCAGATCGTCCGCGGTCAGCACCGCATGCACGCCTGGCATGGCGCGCGCCGCCGACGCGTCGATCGCGCGAACCTTGGCGTGGGGATATGGGCTACGCACGAAGCAGGCGTGCAGCGCGCCGGCAAGCCTGATGTCGTCGACGAAGCGCCCGCGTCCGGTGAGCAGCGCCGGATCTTCGAGGCGCGCGACGCGGGCGCCGAAATGCCGTGCGCCCATGGTTGATGTCCTGAAACAGCGCGACGCGACCGCCCACGATATACCGAAAGCATTGCATTGCAATCGTCGCAGATCGTACCTTAGCGAGAGGCAAGAAGGTCGCGACCATGCTGGACGTCGATGCGCGTCGCTCCGCACGCAAGCCGGATACCGGGCCGCCGCTCGATTTCCAATCACATCTCGCCGCGCTCGACGCGCGAGGATTGCTGCTGCGCATCGACCGCCCGATCAACAAAGATACCGAATTGCATCCGTTGGTGCGTTGGCAGTTCCAAGGAGGACTGAGGGAGGATCAGCGGCGCGCGTTCTTGTTCACCAACGTGATCGACTCCTCGGGCCGGCGATACGACATTCCGGTGGCGGTCGGGGCGCTCGCCGCCTCGCCGCAAATCTATGCGGTCGGCATGGGTCGCCCGGTGGAGGAGATCGAGGCAGCGTGGGGACGCGCGATCGCGAGCCCCATCCCGCCGATCCTCGTTACCGCACCGCCATGCCAGGCGGTCGCGATCACGGGCGAGGAGCTACGCGGCACCGGCAAGGGCCTGGCCCGCCTGCCGGTGCCGATCTCGACGCCGGGGTTCGACGCGGCGCCCTACCTGACCGCGACGCTTTGCGTCACGCGCGATCCCGAGACCGGCATCCAGAACATGGGAACATATCGCGCCGCCTTGAAGGCGACGGATAGGCTCGCCGTGCGCATGGCCTCGCGAATCGGCGGTGCCGGGGGATATCTGCACTGGAAGACATACAACCGTCGCGGCGAGCCGATGCCCTGCGCGATCGTCATTGGCTGTGCCCCGGTCGCGATGTTCACCGGCGGCATGAAGCTCCCAATCGATCTCGATGAAGTGGCGGTGGCGGGCGGGCTTGCCGGGGCGCCGATCCGAATGGCGAAAGCCCTCACCGTCGACCTCAATGTGCCCGCCGACGCCGAGA
>Ga0066652_100001495_pt1 | contig 12194 bp, 7 predicted proteins | sample GraSoiAngelo_101_FD_71413 | JGI IMG/M metagenome (GOLD analysis project Ga0066652, IMG submission 71413) | Grasslands soil microbial communities from the Angelo Coastal Reserve, California, USA - 14_0903_02_30cm | ecosystem: Environmental > Terrestrial > Soil > Grasslands | place: USA...
TGACTCCCGATCAACTCCCCGAAACAATAGGTCCTAGCCTTGTCGTAACCGCGATTACAGCTGATCCAAAGTTAATTCGCGATCTGGTGACGTCAGCGAATGTCGATCGCTTGAACATTGGCGCGGTACCCACAACGCAAATCACCTGGGACCAACCCCATGAAGGTAATCTCTTCGAACATCTCTACGGACGCCGAGCTTTTCAGCGTGCAGTTGCCGTTTGAGATCGAGATTCTTTTCCGAGCGTCTTTGCACCACAGGGATCGCAGTTTGCTGGGACCGCAGGCGTCCCCGCGTGCCCGTCGTTAGCCACCAAGGATTCGGATTCGTAACCGGCAGGCGGGGACGCCGGCGGTCCCAGCACCAACGCTCACTTCAAGTGAAGATTTCTCAGTAATTGCCGATGAAAATTCTTTATCTGACAGGCGGGGCCGGGCAGATGTATTGCGGCAGTTGTCTTCGCGACAATGCGTTGGCGACTGAGTTGATGTCGCGTGGTCATAAAGTAACTCTGCTCCCGGTTTACACGCCCACACTAACTGACGAGGCAAACGTCAGTCATGACAGAGTTTTCTTTGGCGGCGTCAGCGTCTACCTCGAACAGTACGTTCCACCATTCCGAAGTTCTCCAAAATGGTTAGATCGTTTGTGGGACTCGAAGGCGATGTTGAACCTGGCAACGCGTCGTTCGATCTCAACGAGCCCCAGGATGCTGGGCGAGATGACTGTTTCGATGCTGAAGGGTGAGAGCGGTTTCCAGCACAAAGAGATCACAAAGTTTCTCCGCTGGCTCAAAGATGAAGACCCACCTGATGTAGTTAGCTTGCCGTACACACTCCTGATCAGTTTGGCGAAACCAATCAAAGAACTACTCGGTAAACCGATTTGTTGCACACTCCAGGGTGAAGATCTTTTCCTCGAAGGGCTGGAAGAACCTTATCGGACCGAGTCGAAGGAACTCATCAAAAGAAATCTGAAGTACATCGATGGGTTTATTTCTGTCAGTGAATACTATGCCCGATTCATGCCTGACTACCTGGGAATTCCCCGGAATAAGATTCACGTAGTCCCGCTCGGCATTAGCTTCGAAGGCTTCGAGAAAACGACACACCCGCGCTCCGAGACTTTTCGCGTTGGATACTTTGCCCGCATCGCACCTGAGAAAGGTCTGCACGTTCTCGCGGACGCTTATCGGCGACTGCGCAAGTCCGGAAAGTTAACAAACGCACGACTGGATTTTGCAGGATATCTCGCTCCGGAATATCGAAAATATCTTGATGATATCGAGCAGGAAATGAAAGCCGCCGGATTCGGTGCTGAGTTTACCTATCATGGAGTGGTCGACCGGGAGAAGAAGATCGAATTTCTTAGTGGCATCGACATGCTTTCCGTGCCCGCGACTTACGACGAACCAAAAGGAATTTTTCTACTTGAAGCGATGGCTTGCGGGATACCGGTGGCTCAACCTCGACGCGGAGGTTTCACAGAGATTGTGGAAAAGACGGGCGGTGGTTTGCTCGTGAACCCGGACGACGTTGATAGTTTGGGCGAAGGTATCCTGACGCTGGCTCAGGATCCGGCGTTGGCCCAACGACTCGGCGATAGTGGTTTCGTTAAAGTACGCGAGCACTTCAGCGTGGCTCAAATGGCTGAGCGTGCGGTAGAAGTCTATGAGGGTTTAATGTCAGACCAAATGTCCGACGAACTTTAGTTTGTCGATCGTTCGCTAAACAGACCCACGACAAACTGAAGTTCGTCGGACATTTCAGAATAAAATGCTTAACGTTAGGAACGTAACCAAGGAATATTCAACACCTGCCGGACCACTTCGCGTGTTGTCGGATGTCTCGCTGTCTCTTTCAAAAGGTGACGCGATCTCGATCATGGGACCGTCCGGAACCGGCAAAAGTACGCTCCTTTATATTGTCGGCGCACTCGAACCACCGACAAGCGGCACCGTCACTCTAGATGAACAGAATCCTTTCGAACTGACAGAGACGCAGCTCGCGGCATTTCGAAACCGACAAATCGGATTCGTCTTCCAGGATCACTGTTTGTTGCCACAATGCTCGGTACTCGAAAATGTCTTAATGCCAACATTAGTCTCAACTGATGCTTACGACGCACCTGCACGCGCCCGATCATTACTTGAGCAAGTAGGTCTCAATCACCGACTGGATCATCGACCCTCGGAATTATCGGGTGGTGAAAAGCAAAGAGTTTCGCTGGCCCGCGCTCTAATCATGCGGCCCCAATTGCTGCTCTGCGATGAACCAACCGGGAATCTGGATCACAAATCTGCGGAGACAGTCGCCTCGATGCTGCTTGAATTGCACCAGCAGCAGCAAACGATCCTGATAGTAGTGACGCACAGCGCAGAACTCGCTGAGCGCCTCCCGGTTCAATATGAATTGATCGATCAAGTCTTGCAGAACGTCCGATAGAGTCTAATGTCCGATATGCGCCTGTCTTGTCGCTTCGTTAACAAGCGCCTCTCAAATAGATGAGCATCTTTGTGTTCAGCCTTGGATTGTTGTAATTGAGTCTGAGGGGCTGTTGCAAATGTCTAATCCCCTGCGTTGTTCCGAGAATCTGAAATCTGGGATACCACCGGCTTTAGCCGCGTGGAGCTTCAACTTGTCGCTAAGACGCGTGTGAGGAAACCCCTGAGATACCACCGACTTCAGTCGCGTGGAGTCTCAATTTTTGGGCTCACAACCAACAGTAAATGGCAGGAATTGAAACTCCACGCGACTGAAGTCGGTGGTATCTTCCCAAAGTCGAGCAGGCGAGTTCTAGTATGAAGTTGAACCTCCACGCGGCTGAAGCCGGTGGTATCCGAGTCTTTCTTCATTCTCCGAGAATGAGTTTTGCAAAAGTCTCTTTAGCGTGTCGTGAGATCGAAGAGAAGTTTGCCAGGCGGTTTATAGCGAGAGTCACGACAAGCTAAAGCATATCGGACATCACTATCATGGGTACGGCACAACTACTCAAACGAAGTCTCATTTACTACTGGCGCACCAACATTGCGGTTGTGCTTGGTGTCGCGGTAGCGATTGCTGTGCTTGCCGGCGCATTACTCGTTGGCGATTCAGTGCGTGGCAGTCTGCGCGATCTCATGGTGAAACGTCTGGGCGCAACCAGCTTCACGGTCACCCTTCCTGGATTCTTTCGCGAACAACTTGCCGCAGACATCCAGACTGACAGCCAGTTTAGATCAAACGACCTGAGTCACGTCTGTCCACTGATCCAACTTGAAGGAACCATCACACACGAGTCGAGCAAACGACTGGCAACGTCAATCAAAGTTTACGGAGTTGACGACCGCTTCTGGCGCTTCAACTTTATTGAAAGGCGAGCACCCGAGAACAGAAATGTCTATCTCAGCCAGGCTCTCGCGCAAGAGTTAGGCACCCACCCGGGCGACGCCCTTGTCTTGCAAGTCGAAAAGCCAAGTGCGATTCCACTTGAGTCGCTACACAGTAAGAAAGAACAGCCAGGTGAAACCCTAAGGCTAACTGCTGGTGAAATCTTGCCTGCTAATGCGCTTGGCGACTTCTCGCTTCAGCCTCAACAAACAGGTGTACGCGCGATCTTTGTCTCCCTGAAAGTTCTACAACAAGAGCTCGAACAAATCGACAAGGTTAACTTACTGCTTGTCGCCGAGATAAAAGGTGGAACACAAGCACTCAAGACCTCAACTCTCAACAAGATCTTCCAGGAACGCACAACACTCGCCGACCTGGGCATCGAAGTTCGACGTCTGACCGTGGATGATCAACCTGCACTGGCCCTGGAACACAGCAGCAAGATGATCTCTGACTCACTGGCAGAAACCATAGAGACAACGGCTAAGGGCCTATCACTTAACCCTTCGTCGTACTTTTCATACCTGGCGAATAGCATTAATGGAAACGGTCGTTCAGTGCCCTACTCATTGATTACTGCAGTCGACGATGCGAGCTTCAAAAAACTGACTGGTAAGGAAATCTCTGAGACAGACAGTCCACAGCTCATTCTTAACGACTGGACCGCGTCTGACCTGGGTGTTCGCGAGGGAGACCGGATCACGATTGATTACTACCTCTGGCAGGAAGCCGGGCGGCTGGAGACAAAAACGGCGACGTTCCAGTTAGCCGGGGTAGTACCAATCAAGGGCCTGGCTGCTGATAAAAACTTAGTCCCGGATTATCCGGGAATCTCGGGCTCGGAAAACCTGTCAAACTGGGATCCACCGTTTCCAGTCAATCTCGATCTTGTTCGACCAAAGGATGAAGAGTACTGGCATCAGTTTCACACCACACCAAAAGCTTTTATGAGGCTCAAAGCGGGCCAGGCGCTTTGGGGATCGCGTTTTGGACACATTACGTCGATCAGACTGCAATCAAGCAACGAGACGCTCAACGCGTTTGAGCAACAACTTAAAGCGACTCTGAAACCGTCGACGGTTGGTGGCGCCGTAATTCCAGTTCGCTCTCAGGGAACCAACGCATCCCAGGGCGCCACAGATTTCGGAGAGTACTTCCTTTACTTCAGCTTCTTTCTCGTCGTCTCGGCCATATTACTTACGACGCTCTTTTTCAAACTTGGCGTCGAACAGCGCGTACGCGAAATCGGGGCACTCCGCGCGATGGGGTTTGGACCATCTGCAATCCGGAAACAATTCTTAACTGAAGCAGCACTGCTGGCTATCGTGGGTAGTGTTCTCGGGTTACTCGGCGCAATTGCTTACGGTCAACTAATGATGTTTGGCCTGCGCACATGGTGGGTTAATGCTGTGGCCACCACGTCGCTACAGCTTCACGTGACTCCATTGTCACTCTTGATAGGGGCAATCGGCGGGATCGTGGCAGCTTTGCTTTGTGTCGCGGTAACTCTGCGTAGTTTGAAAAAACAGTCGACGCGCGGACTGCTGGCCGGGACTCTTGCCAGCGACACTCATAAGGCGAAGGCCGGCAAAACGTCTTTTCGTATTGGCCTGGGGCTATCACTCTTAGGAGTCCTGCTTCTTGTCGCAGCGTTTTTCCATTTGCTGTCGCAAGTCGCGGGCTTCTTTATAGGTGGGACTCTGCTGCTTGCTGCATTTCTGTTTTTCCAATCAAGCTGGTTTAAGAGACGCCATAAGAAACCACTGGCCGGACGCGGATTACTGCCGATCACGCGACTCGGTTTTCGTAACACCGCATATCGACCGGGCAGAAGCATTCTGTGTATTTCTCTCATCGCGTCAGCAACTTTCATCATTGTGGCAGTCGATTCATTCCGACATCGTGGCGAGCCGTCGATGCTCGATCGAAGTTCAGGCACTGGTGGTTTCGCTTTGCTGGCAGAGTCCCTGCTTCCAATCGTAAAGGATCCAAACACCAAAGAGGGCCAGCAAGACTTAAATCTGGCGACGGGCGATCCTCAGTCATCGCTAAGCGGTTTGAGCGGTGTGACGTTGACGCGCTTTCGGCTACAGCCTGGAGACGATGCAAGTTGTTTGAATCTCTACCGACCGCAAAATCCTAAAGTGATCGCACCAACGGATGACTTTCTCCGTGCGGGTCGCTTTTCTTTTGACTCTTCACTGCCCGGCAACAATGAGGAGACCGCCAACCCATGGCTGCTCTTAAATCGACCGTTTGATGATGGCGCCATACCGGTAATCGCCGATGCTAATTCCCTCAACTATGTCTTACATCTGAAGATCGGTGACGAACTAACACTGGACCACGGTGGCGGACCAATTCGTCTGCGAGTCGTGGCAGCGCTCTCGGGAAGTCTGTTTCAGAGTGAACTTTTGATGTCGGAAAAGAACTTCATTCGTGCTTTTCCGGACCAACAGGGCTATCGGTTCTTCTTGATCGACCTACCGGATAGCAGTCGCGCCCAGCCGGTTGCGGCAACACTTGAAGACCGGCTGTCAGACTTTGGATTCGACGTACAGTCAACGTCTGAACGTCTCGCTAGTTTTCATCGAGTTGAAAATACGTACCTCTCAACTTTCCAAATGCTGGGTGGGCTTGGTCTGGTGCTCGGCACTATCGGCCTGGCGGCGGTCCTGCTGAGGAATGTGCTCGAGCGACGTCGTGAACTGGCACTGATGCGGGCGGTAGGCTACAACTCACGTCATTTCGCAGTCATGATAGTTGCCGAGAATGCATTGCTACTCGTTGCCGGTGTCATGACGGGTGTTGTCTGCGCATTGCTGGCAATCATGCCGGTGTATCTATCGCGACAAGGTCAACCATTCCACCTGTCTCTCGGATTGTTGTTGCTGGCAGTACTGGTTTCGGGTCTCCTGGCATCTGTCGCAGCTACCTGGGTATCGATTCGAACGCCGTTGTTAAGAGCGTTGAAAGCTGAATAGTTCCAAATGGGCGATATGCTTTAGCTTGTCGTCACTCGCAGAATTGAGAGATGGCACTCGAAATGTCCGTATGGTTCGATCTTCCGCTGGTTGTAGTCACGACAAGCTAAAGCATATCGCACATTGTGTTAAAGTAGGCTTACACGCAAGGCAGTCAATACAATTAACAATCAGTTTGAGGAGTCCAAAGTGAAGTTGCGATTCATTCAATCCTTTTTCGTTGTTCTGATCCTGACTGCTGCCGCCAACGCTCAGAACTGGCCTCAATGGCGTGGACCAAACCTCAATGGTCTAAGCAATGAAAAGAATCTTCCTTCCCGTTGGACCACAGATGAAAACATTGTCTGGAAACTTGCGATGCCAAGTTGGAGCGGTTCGACACCAATCATCTGGCGCGACTTGATCTTCTTGAACGTTGCCGAAGGCGACAATCTTTCGCTCTGGTGTGTTAACCGCAAGAAGGGCGATATCGTTTGGAAACAACCGCTCGGCGCCGGCAACGTGAAAATGCGCAAGCAAAACATGTCGTCGCCATCGCCTGTCACGGACGGCCGAAACGTTTACGTGATGACCGGAACAGGCATACTCAAGAGCTTCGACTTTAAAGGTACTGAACTCTGGACGCGCGATATTCAGAAGGACTACGGACAGTTTGGACAGAACTGGGGCTACGCTTCCTCGCCTCTCTTACTGGACGATTCGCTGTATGTCCAGGTGCTTCACGGGATGAAGACAGACGATCCTTCGTATGTCATGCGAATCGACAAGAAGAGCGGCAAGACGCTGTGGAAAGTTGAACGCGCGACTGCCGCTATCCGAGAGTCGCCTGACTCGTACACAACTCCAGGCCTGCTTCGTTACGGAAAGAATGTCGAGATCGTCATTACCGGAGGAGATTGTGTAACTGGTCATGACCCCGCGACAGGCAAAGAACTCTGGCGCGCAAACGGACTCAACCCCAGTAACGATCCCTTCTACAGAATCGTGGCCTCACCGGTTGTCTTCAACGACATTGTCTATGTTCCAACACGCGTAAAGCCTCTGTTGGCACTGAAAGCAGGTGGACGCGGCGACATCACGACATCGCACGTACTCTGGTCGACGCTCAATGGACCAGACGTACCAACTCCTGTGACCGATGGCAAATACTTCTATGTCGTCAACGATTCGGGGATCATGTGGTGCTTTGATGCAAAGACTGGTCAGGAGATTTACGGCAAGCAGCGAATCAAATCAGGGGCGTATAGCGCTTCTCCTGTTCTGGCCGACGAAAAGATCTACATCACAAATGAAGATGGACTCACGACTGTCGTCAAGGCTGGGCCAAAATTTGAAGTGATCGCCGAAAACGCGCTGAACGACTACTGCCTGAGTTCACCGGCAATTTCCGACGGTCAAATCTTTATCAGAACAGCCGGACAGCTCTACTGCATCGGAAATACAAAATAGTGCGGGCATGAAGGTCAAGAGACTCCGCAAAATAGCGCAAGTTAGGAAGGGCGGTTTACCCCCGCTGACCTGGCTAAAGGAATTCCGATGTGGCCCCTGGGTAGCCCAGCGGGGGTAAACCGCCCTTCCCAACTTGCACTGGATTTAAGTTCTTTTTTTTCGCTTGTCTTACCTTTGCATAAACCAATGATAGACAGTCCACATTCTCCCCGCTGTTTGTTGCTCATTTCACTTCTCTTTCTCTTTTTCTGTAATGCCAACGCTCAGACCAACTGGCCTCAGTGGCGAGGTGACGGCAGTGGCATATCTGCCGAACGCGATCTCCCCGTCGAGTGGAGCGAAACCAAAAACATTCGTTGGAAAACTGCCATTCCCGGACGTGGACATTCCTCTCCGATAGTCTGGGGCTCACGCGTATTTGTCACTACTTCAATTGAAGGCCCAGTCATCCCTGGTGCGGAAGCAGTTCGACATGTACGTCGCGGCCAGGAATATAAACATCCTGACAGTGTCGGCGCCGACCACGGCTATACGATGAAGCTGCTCTGCTTCGATCTGGAGTCGGGAAAACTCAAGTGGGAACGCACGGTTTACGAAGGTCAGGTCTACGATAACCGGCATCGAAAAAACACCTACGCTTCTGCAACACCGACAACCGATGGTAAGTACGTCTATCTCTCGTTTGAAGCTGAAGGTCTCTATTGTTACGACTTCGACGGCAAACGAGTCTGGAAAACTTCTCTCGGCAAGATCGCAAAAGGCGGGATGGGACCAGGCACCTCGCCAATAATCTATCGTGACCTGGTAATCCTTCAGTGTGATCAGGAATATGGAGAAGGAAGTTTTATCGCCGCGGTTGAAAAAAGAACAGGCAAAGAAGTGTGGCGCAGTGAACGTGATCAACGTCGAAGTTGGGCCACACCACTGCTTATCACTTTCGGCGGTCGAACAGAACTCATCACAAGTGGACCCGCCAGGATCATTGCCTACGATCCGGCGAATGGAAAAGAGCTGTGGCGTGGTCCGGGAGTAGACAGCAATCCGATACCCAGCCCGGTTGCCGCGAAAGATCTTGTTTTTGTTACCGCCGGCAGTGATGCGAAACGCGCTTTTGCAATTCGTCTCGGCGGTTCAGGCGATTTAGCAGACACAACCAGTGTCGTGTGGCGATATGACAAGGGAACTGCGTATGTGCCATCGCCGATTCTCTACAACGACTATCTCTACTTGCTGACGGATGCTGGAGCGCTTACGTGTTTGGAAGCGGCGACGGGAAAGGTTGTCTATCTCACTCGTGTGCCGGTTGCGGCAAAATTTACCGCTTCGCCGGTAGCGTTCGATGGGAAGATCCTGTTGGTAAGTGAGGATGGCGACAGTTTCATCTTGAAGGCTGGTGCAACGCCGGAAGTCCTTCAAGCCAATGCGCTGGGCGAACCTATTTACGCCTCTCCGGCAATCGCAGGCGGCAACCTCCTGATCCGCGGCGAGAGCAATCTCTACTGTATCTCCAACAAACCTGCGAAGTAGGAACCTGCGTGGTAGGACCTGCAAAACCAAGTACCAGGGTCGTCAGTAGAATCAAATCTAGTACAAGTAAGGAAGGGTGGTTTACCCCCGCTCTCGATCCTGGCATCTCTATAACCAGGACAAAAGAGCGGGGGTAAACCACCCTTCCTTACTTGCACAATTTCTTCCTACCTTTTCAATTTGAACTCGCCCTCAGCTAAGACGTAATGATCTATTTCTTTGCCTTCACATCGTAGGCATAGATCGTGTTCTGATCGCGAAGGTAGAGCCGGCCATTCGAAATTACCGGGTGCGTCCAGGTCGGCAGTGATTCCTGTTGAATACGGAAACGACCTTTCTCGGAATACCCGGTCGGCGTAGCTTCAACCAGTCCAACTACACCATTCTCACTCAACGCATAAAGATTCCCGTCGGCATAAACCAGCGAACCTTTGCCCACACTCCGGTCGCGCCAGGCAACTTCACCAGTATCGAATTTCATTGCTGTCAGAATGCCGCTCGAGAACCCGTACAGGTAATCACCGATCAAGATGGAACTGCTGTGGTGATTACGCATATCTTTCGTAAAGTAGACTTCCTGCGCGCTATTGTCGGCTTTGATTTCAACCAACCCGGCGCCTGTCCCGTAGTCCGACGACACGAACACCTTGTTTCCCCTGATGACGGGTGTCGCAACATTAGCGACGTTGTTCGACGCCTTAGGATAGGACCACAGTAATCGGCCGTCCTTGAGATCGACACCAAGCGCACGATCGTGAGTGAAGAAAACTACATGGGTCGTCGAACCGATCTGAACCGGCATAGCGGAAGAATAACCTGCACCGTCGCTCTGGCTTTTCCAGATCAGCGCGCCATTTTGCTTATTGAGTGCCATTACTGAAGCGTCAGGCCCACCGGCATTTACCAATAATTTTTCACCCATGACGAGCGGCGACTCACTGATTCCCCATCTCGGGTTCTCGCCTCCAAACTTCTGAAGGAGATTCATTGCCCAGACAACTTTGCCGGTTTTCGTTTCGAGACAGGAGAGATCGCCGTTACCACCAAGTGCGAAAAGACGATCGCCATCAACGGTTGGTGTACCTCTCGGACCACCACCTTTGTCGTTCTGGTAGCCCGTTCCATTCAGTGTCGCCCACACTTCTTTACCGGTAGCCGTGTCGAACGCAATTATGTATTCCTTGTCTCCACGGAGACCCATCGTGAAGATGCGACCGTTGGCAACCGCGAGCGATGAATAACCTGTACCCGCCCCGCTCGCTTTCCAGACTAACGTTGGACCAGTTTCCGGCCACTGCTTGAGCAACCCGGTCTCCTTGGAAATACCGTCGCGATTCGGTCCACGCCACTGTGGCCAGTCAGCACCTGTCTGCGCCACAACTCCTGTTAGACAGAACAGAACCAAGGTTACGATCATTGCTACTTTGCTCTTCATGCGATCACCTTCCGTTCATAGAACTCTGTGCTATCTCTGTGTCTCCGAGTCTCTGTGGTTCAACTAATCGAGGTCTTTACATCACCACAGAGACACAGAGACGCGGAGAAAGCACAGAGGCAAAATTTAGGACGCGGGCTTGAAATACAAAACCAATCCTGCGCCTGAAGCAGCCAACAAAAATCCTAAATACAACAGCGGATTAGGCGACTGCTTTGGCGGATGCAACAACATTGAAAACAAGACATTCACGAGTGGCGCTCCGGCGAAAACCACTGGCATCACGTAAGTCGGAAGACCACCGGCCCGAAACGCGAAGATGATGCAGACGGCTCCGGCAGCCCCAAGTACGCCGCCTAATGTCGCCGCCATTGATCCCTTCACGGTGAATCCATTCAACTGACCCTGGTAAGAAAGTGAAATTACGGGGACGAGAACTCCAATCAAAAAGTAGGCGACGCCAACGCAGAGCAGCGCGCGCATCGGACTTCCCAACTGAACCTGTCCATTATGAAGCGCCGGTCCATACAGTCCCCACGCTAACGCAGCACCAAGTGCAAAAATGATCCAGAGCATCAGAACCTCCGAAAAAATGAATGATATTCAAGAGCGAAGGTCCAAAGCTGTTTAGAGTTAACCCGCGACTGGTTTCGTATTAATTCCGCGTTAGCGCCGGGAGTTAATCTGAAACTCAACTGAGACTTTTGCCGTAATCTCTCTAGATGCGAATGCGAGTCTTTAACCTCTTTGGACTGCACGCATTCTAGCAACCACGTTCTAACTTTGGATAGACAAATACTCGTCGAGGTTGCTCCCGGTTGCTCGAGGCCGCTGAACTTACGCTGAACTTTAGACACAGCGTCAATGCTTCTGTTAAGGTCTCGGAAATCTGAGTTTTAGTCTAACGTTTCGGATCTGGAGAACTAAGCCCTTGAAGTCAATCAGCCGCCTTCTTGTTTCTCTCTCTTTGTTTGTCGTCTGCGCGGTTTCCGTAATGGCACAAACCTACCGCGGAACAATTCGAGGAACGGTTACCGATCCGAGAGAGGCGAGAGTTCCGGGCGCTGAGGTTAAGGCAATCAACAGTGAGACGAAGGAAACGCGAACTGTTCAGAGTGGATCTGAAGGTGAGTATTCAATCGCTTCGCTAAGGCCCGGTTCCTATCAGGTAGAAACTACAGTTCAGGGATTTCAGAAGTCCGTCCTGATGGTAGAAGTTCCCGTAAACCAGGAGATACGACTGGATATCGTAATGGAACTTGGTGGCACAAACGTTGTTACGATCGAGGCCACGAATGACTTGAAAGAGGATTCACCATCGCTTGGGACGGTAATTGACAATAATCAGGTAAAGGGTCTCCCGCTCGACGGTCGCAATTTCTTTGAATTGTCACTGCTCGTCCCCGGCGCAGTTCCCGCAGCGCCAGGTTC
>Ga0066652_100001496_pt1 | contig 12190 bp, 10 predicted proteins | sample GraSoiAngelo_101_FD_71413 | JGI IMG/M metagenome (GOLD analysis project Ga0066652, IMG submission 71413) | Grasslands soil microbial communities from the Angelo Coastal Reserve, California, USA - 14_0903_02_30cm | ecosystem: Environmental > Terrestrial > Soil > Grasslands | place: USA...
AGATTCATCCCGAACTCGCCGAGGAAGCTGTCGGTCCCGACCGCGCTCCGGTCGATGACGATCATCCCCTTCATGAACGAGCGCGCCCGGTCGAGGAGTGCTCCCTTGGATAGCAGGATGCCGGTCGTATCCCGGCCGGCGTGGTGCGTGTAGGACGTCAGGTCGAACAGCTGGTCGCCGCCGCCGAACACGATCTCGACCTGCTCGACGGATCCTCGATCGCCGGCGAGGTGGTTGTCGACGCGACTCCGGACCAATCGCGAGCCGAGCTGAGCGAGCGCCCAGTGGAGGATCGCTCCTTCGCCGATCTCAGCCGCGCGATGCTGGAAGGCGATCGTCGTCGGGGCGAGCTCCTGGAGACTCGAGACCTCGAGCCGGGCATCACGTCCGAGGTGCACCTCGAGCGTGCCGGCCAGGAACGATTGGGCCACCGCGGCCTCGGCCGCGTTCGAGGCGACGAGCTCCTCGAGGACGGTCGCGGTCGCGCCGTGACCGAGCGCGATGACGGTCCGGGACACGAGCGCGCGATCGGCGGCTCCGGCCCGCCAGCGGATGATGATCGGCCGGGCGAGGTGGACGCCGGCCGGGATGTCGAGGACGACGCCCTGCGACCACAGCGCGCGGGTCAGCTGGGCGAACCGGTCGTCGGCCGGCAGGTTCGCACCGCCATCGAGCAGCTCGCGGACGCGAGCCGGCGCCCGGGTCGCGAGATCGGCGATGGTCGTCAACTCGACGCCTGCGGCGATGGCCTCGGCTGAGAGGGCTGCCTCGGAAACGTCGCCTTCATCGACGACCAGCAGGCCGTCGGTCTCGGGTGGTAGCGCCGTCGCGATGCGGGCCGTGCGCGGCGTCCGGACGAGGGCCGCTCCTTCGAGTGCGACGGCCCGCAGGTCGATGTAGGTCGTGTAGAGCAGGTTCGATTCGGCCGGCAGCGCCTCGAATGCAGCCCAAGCCGCGCTGCGGTCAGCGGGGAGCCAGTGGTCGCTGCCGTCGATCGTCGCCACGCCATCGACGTCGGCGCGCGTCACGGGGAGGGAGAAGTCGGTGAGGCCCCGTCGAGCGGGACGCGGTCGTCCTGAGGCGACCGTCATCCGAGCGACCCCTCCATCTCGAGCTTGACGAGCCGGTTGAACTCGATGGCGTATTCCATCGGCAGTTCCTTGGTGAACACCTCGAGGAAGCCCTGGACGATGAGGTTGGTCGCCTCGTTCTCGGTGAGGCCGCGGCTCATGAGGTAGAAGACCTGGTCGGCGCTGACCTTGCCGACTGTCGCCTCGTGCGTCATCGAGGTGTCGTCCTCGCCGATATCGATGTACGGGTACGTGTCGCTGCGGCTGATGTCGTCGAGCATCAGTGCGTCGCAGCGGACGCTGGCGACGACGTTGGTCGCGCCGGGCGAGACCTTGAGGCTGCCACGGTAGGTCGCCCGCCCGCCGTCCTTGCTGACCGACTTGCTCACGATCCGCGAGCGAGTGTTCGGCGCCAGGTGGATGGCCTTGGCGCCCGTGTCCTGATGCTGGCCCTTGCCGGCGACGGCGACGCTGATGATGTCGGCCGTGGCGCCCTCGCCGCGCAGGTAGATCGCCGGGAACTTGACCGTCTTGCGCGAACCCGTGTTGGCATCGATCCACTCGACCGTCGAGTTCTCGTACGCGTGCGCACGCTTGGTGACGAGGTTGTACACGTCGTTCGACCAGTTCTGGATGGTTGTGTATCGAACCTTCGAGCCTGGCAGTGCGACGACTTCGACGACCGCGACGTGGAGCGATTCGGTGGCGTAGATCGGCGCGGTGCAGCCCTCGATGTAGTGGACCTTGGCACCCTCATCGACGACGATCAGCGTCCGCTCGAACTGGCCAGTGTTCTCGCCATTGATCCGGAAGTACGCCTGGAGTGGCAGCGGCACCTCGACGCCCTTCGGGACGTAGACGAACGAGCCACCCGACCAGACGGCTGAGTTGAGCGCGGAGAACTTGTTGTCCTCGGCCGGCACGACGGTGCCGAAGTGCTTTCGGAAGATATCCGGGTACTCGACGAGCGCCTGGTCCGTGCCCATGAATACGACGCCGAGCTTCGACAGCTCTTCCTTGACCGAGTGATAGACGACCTCGCTGTCGTACTGCGCGCCGACACCGGCCAGGAACTTGCGCTCCGCTTCGGGGATGCCGAGCTTCTCGAAGGTCGCCTTGATCTGTTCGGGGACATCGTCCCACGACTTCTCTTCGCGCTCGGATGGCTTGCGGTAGTAGACGATCTTGTCGAAGTCGATCTTGTCGAGACCGTCGGTCCAGGTCGGCATCGGCCGCTTCAGGAAATGCTCGAAGGCGCGCAGCCTGTACTGGAGCATCCAGTCGGGCTCGTTCTTGAAACCGCTGATCTCCTCGACCGTGGCGCGGCTGAGGCCGCGCTTGGTCTGAGCGAGGTACGCGATGTCGTCGTGGAACGCGAACTGCTCTCGCTGGTCGGTGACGATCTCGCGGGCTGCTGTCATTCGGTCTCCGGTCGTCGCTGTTCGGTGTATCTAATTCCGAGTCAGATTATCGGGATTAGCAGCCGAAGCGTCAACGACGACCGGGCTGGACTCGCCCTCCGGCTATGAGCGCTTGGAGATCTGCTGCGCGGCGAAGGCTGTGATCCCGAGAAGCGCCGCCTTGGCGAGTGGGCTCGAGAACGTGCCGCCCGGCGCGAAGAGCTGCTGCAACATGTTGGGCGCTTGCTCATTGACCTCGGCAGTCGCCTTCGCGAGGGCTCCCGGATCCGTGGCCGCCGTCGTGGCGGATGGGAGATTCGGCACCTGCACCTGCTGCTGCTGTGACTGCGTGCGCAGGTGTTCGGCGATCTGGGACCGCTCGTCCGGCGTCAGCTGGTCAAAGGCCGCGGCGGCGGCCTGCTGGAACTGCTCGCGAGTCAGCTGCGGAGCGACCTGGGAATACGCCTGGTGGACGTCGGCATCGGTGACGGCCTCTGGGTCGCCGGTCTGCGCCTGGCGAAGGACGTCCGACACGTGCGGCGAGACGCTGCCGAGGATCTGGGTGATGTCCTGCATGACATCTCCTTGCTTCCGGGTCCGAGGGGGCCGTCAGGATGGTGCCCGCAGGTGGCTAGTCGTGCGACTTCGGGCGGCCGGAGGCGGCTTGCATCCCCGTATCGAGGCCGGCCGCCGGGGTCGCGTCAGTTGCCGCTCGGCGTGGTCGCCTCGGCCTCGCTTGCGGCTTCCTTGATCGCTCCGGCTGTGGCCTCGTCGACGGGGACCGTCTTGACTTCCTCGGCGCCCGGCATCTTGGCCGTGACGGCCGGAGCATCGGCGGCCGTGACCAGGGCGAGGATGCCGGACGTCCCCGGCGTGATGACGCCCTTGAGCTCTTCCTCGACATCGAGCCGATGCGACAGGTTGCGTGCCTTGCCGGCGGCCGCGCCGGCCGTGCCCAGGGCGACCGCCCCCGCGAGCAGGGTCGCGGGCAGGAAGACCGCGGCCACGACGCCACCGACGATCCCCCACTTGAGCCCGGTCCGGGTGCTGTGGTCGGTCATCTTCTCGACGTGGATCCGTCCATCGTCATCGGCCTTGACCACGAGGACGCCGTCGATGTGGACGGCACCGTCTATCTCGGCCATGAGCAGGTTCTCGTAGATCGCCCGGGCCGTCGTGGTGTCGGCGAAACGGGCGACCACCAGCGCGTGATCGCCCTGGACGGCGACGGCACCTTCGGCCAGGACGCCGTATTCATCGGCGACGGCGCCGCCGACCACGATGATGTCATCGGACGCGGCAGCGGGCGTGGTCTCGGTCTCGTCGGACATCTCGATCCTCCTCTCCTGCCCCTCGGACAGGTCCCCGTGTTCGCGCGTCATCGATCGGTTCGAGCGAGGGCGCCCGAGACGGCGATCGAGCGGCAGCGGAGGCGCCATCGTACCGCCGGGTCCTGCGCGGCGCACGTTTCAGCGGTCCGCGATGAGCCGGCTGGCCTATCCTTGCTGGAAAGTGAGGGCTGGACTGGCCGCGTACGAGGGAGGCTACTGACCATGAGCCGATTGATCGGCTTCTACGGGACGCAGTTGCGCGTGCTCTGGGAGTGGCGCGGCGGCCGGCTGGCGCTCGTGCGACGGCTCATCCTGACCTTCGTCGTCGCCACCATCTCGTTCCTCGTGACCGCATGGCTGATGCCCCGGCTGACGGTCGACGGGTTCTCGAGCGCGGCCGCCGCGGTGATCCTGATCTCCCTCTTCAACGCGATCATCCGCCCCGTCGTCCTGGCGCTGGCCGCGCCCGTGTCTCTGGTCCTCGTCGGCGTCCTCGTCCTGGTGCTCCAGGTCGTGGCGTTCGTCATCGTTGCCCAGTGGTCGCCGGGCGTCCACGTCGATGGGTTCGGGACGGCACTGATCGCCTCGTTCGTCTACGCCATCGTCAACACGATCCTGACCGCGATCCTTGGCGTCGATCGCGGCGGTTCGTACTACGGGCTCCTCGTCCAGCGGCTCCTGGTCCAGCGTTCGACGGGCCACAGCGAGAATCCGGGCCTCGTGATCGTCCAGATCGACGGCTTGGCCCACCCGATCCTGGCCGGCCGGATGCGCGCCGGCTCCGTCAACACGATGGCGGGCATGGTCCGCGACGGCAGCCACAAGCTCTCGAAATGGGAAGCGATGCTGCCGTCGATGACGTCCGGGAGCCAGGCGGGCATCCTCCACGGCAACAACGACGGGATCCCGGCCTTCCGCTGGTACGAGCGCGACCGCGAACACCTGATGGCCTCGAGCAACCCGGCCGACGCGACGCTCATCGTGTCGCGCATCTCGAACGGCGAAGGCCTTCTTTCGAACAACGGCGCCAGCATCTGCAACCTGCTGACCGGCGACGCGACCCGGTCGTACCTGACGACAGCGGCGATCAAGGCCGAGGGTGGCGGGATCGGCGACAGCAAGGCGTTCACGTCGTTCTTCTTCAGTCCGACTGGCTACCTGCGCTCGTTCACCCTCTTCCTCGGCGAGGTCATCAAGGAGGAGTTCCAGGCGAGCCGCACGCGCCGCGCCGGCGTCCGGCCGCAGATGCATCGCGGCCTCAAATACGCCGCGATGCGGGCCGCCAGCAACGTCATCCTGCGGGACGTCAATGTCGCCCTGATCATCGAGGAGATGTATCGCGGCACGAATGTCATCTACGCCGACTTCACCGACTACGACGAGCTCGCCCATCACTGCGGTCCAGAGCGGGTGGAGTCGTTCGAGGCGCTCGACGGGGTTGACCGAGCGATCGCCTCGCTCGTGAAGGCGACCGGCGAGGCGCCCCGGCCATACAAGTTCATCATCCTGTCCGACCACGGCCAGAGTCTTGGCGAGACGTTCAAGCAGCGCTACGGCGTCAGCCTCGGCGAGTTCGTGCGGAGCCTGATGAGCGGCCGGGCCACGCTCATCCAGACCAAGACCAAGGCCGAGGGATCGGTCTTCGTGAACTCGTTCCTGTCGGAGATCACCAGGAGCAAGGGCGTCGGCCCGTCGGTCGCGCGCGCCGCATTCGCGAGCAAGACGACCGATGGCGTCGTCGATCTCGACGCTGACGACGATCCGGCTCCGGCCGCCGACGCGAGCACGATCGCGGTCGTCGGCTCAGGGAATCTCGGGCTTGTCTATTTCACCGGGCACGACCATCGGCTGACGGTCGAGGAGCTCGAGGAACTTCACCCTGGTCTCGTCGCGTCGGTCGCCGCGCACCCCGGCGTCGCGATGTTGATGGTGCGCTCGCGGGAGTTCGGCGCGGTCGTGTTCGGCCCCAACGGGACGCGGTTCCTCGACACTGACAAGGTCGAGGGTGAGGATCCGACGGGATTGTTCGGGCCACACACGATCATGAGCCTGAGGCGCGAGGACGCGATGACCCATGCGCCGGACCTGCTGCTGCTCAGTCAGTACGACCCCGAGCTCGGGGAGGTCGCCGCGTTCGAGGAGCTCATCGGCTCGCACGGCGGGCTCGGCGGGCCGCAGACCGAGCCGTTCATCCTCCACCCGACCGAATGGCAGCTCGACGAGGACGTCCCGCTCGGGGCCCCAGCCATCTACCGCAACATCAGGCGCTGGCTCGGGTCGGTCGGCATCGAGCTCGGCAAGCCCGGTGGTCCGACGACCGGCCCTTCGACGCCCACGACCGACGCGATCGACAGGGAACCCGCAGCGGTCGGCTGAGACGGTGGCCCACATCCATTACGGGGCGGACGGCGCGATCCCGGCCGCGCGCTTCATCGGCGCGCTGACCGATTTCGGCCCCCGCCGGCCCGAGCTGTGGCCTGGCCTCGACGCCAAGTTCTACACGGTCCACGAGGTAGGCGACACGTGGGCTGACGTGACCGAGGGGACCGATGTCCTGGGCGGCGTCTGGGGACGCGAGCATTACGATTGGTCCGAACCCGGGCTCGTCCGGCTGCGCCTGATCGATTCGAATGACTTCCGGTCCGGGACAGTCATCGACTACCGCGTCACGGACCGCCCCGACGGCGGCTGCCACGTGTCGGTCGACTTCCAGCGCATCGCGACGAGCGCCCGGGGAAAGCTCGTCGGTCTCGTGGTGCAGCTCACCGGCTCGCGCCGATTCGCGGCCGAGCTGCGCGAAGCGCTCGACCGAGTCGCGAAGCTGCCGGCCGGACCGCCGACCAACGCATCGGGCCCCAGCTAGCGGAGGCGGCCGGACGGCCCCGCGCCGGGTTCAGTCGCGGGCGCGGGCCTCTTCGCGCGAGGGGTTGCCATCCTGGTCGATGCCCAGCCCAGCCGGGTAGCCCGTGGCATCGATCGGTGTGGCATCCGTGAACGGCGAGTCTTCGATCTTGGCGGTCTCGGCAGCATCGAAAGCGACGACGTCAGTGCCGACATCGAGCGTGTCGTCGGACGCCGACCGCATCGCGGTCATGCGGTCCCGGATCGCCGTCGCGCCGGCCACCAGTCGAGCCCGGACGACCTCGTTGGTCAGCACCGCGACCGCGACCCCGGCGACGATGAGGCCGCCGATCGCGAACGGCCAGCGGGACTGCCGGCGTGGCGCGAGATGAAGCGCGACAGCGGCCGCCGTGGCGATCCGAGCCAGCGACTTCGACGCCTTGTCGACATTCGGCCGCTCGATGTTGGTGAGATCGACGTCCGGCAACTTGACGTCCGGCATCTTCATGTCGGACAGCGCGCGCACGATGTCGTCTCGCTTGATCTCGGGCAGGTGGAGCTCCGACGGGCGGACCTCCTTCACGGGGAGCTCAGGCATCTGAGTCCTCCTTCGTACAGGGTCGGAGTGGAGCACAAGGATACGCCCGGTATCCCGCCCCGGCGACCGGGCGGCGCGTTACAGTATCGGTTGGCGACCTTGCGAATGCGGGTCCCTGCCACCCGGAGCGGTGGCTGCCGAGGGGGCGGCACACGATGGGCCAGACCACGTCCGACAGGACAGACCAACGATGAGTCGGCGGCGGACGCTCGCCGTCGGAGCAGGCGTCGCGGCCACGGCTGCGGCTCTGCGGCGGCGTAAGTCGCGAGTCCCGACCGATCCGTTCGATCCGAATGCCGTCCGCGCGGAGACCGCCGCCGTTCGCACGGCCGAGCTGGTCGCGCGAGCGCGGGTACGCCGCGCCGACCTGGCGCTCACGTTCGCTCCGGCGATCGCGACCGCGGTCGATCCACTGCTCCACGGGCACCGGTACTTCCCACGGATCCTCGAGGACATCGCGGCCGCCACGGATCACGTCCACCTGCTGATCTATGGCTACAAGCCGGGCGATATCGGGACCACGTTCCTCGAGGCGCTGTCGGCCAAGGTCGCCGATGGCGTCGAGGTCCGACTCGCGGTCGACGCGATCGGAAGTGAAGTCGACATGGGCAGCAAGGACCTCTTCCGCAAGCTGCGCGATGCCGGTGTCGAGATCGTCGCCCACGACGGCATCGTCGTCCTCCGCGGCGGCACGCCAGGCGCCAGTCGATTCCGGTCACACGCCGAGGATCTGCTCCACTTCGACCACCGCAAGATGATCGTGATCGACGGCCGGGTCGGTTACGTGGGGGGCAGCGGGATCGAGGACCACTACAACGACGAGCGGTTCTACGACGTCATGTGCCGCGTCGAAGGCCCGATCGTCGCCCAGCTGGCGGCGGTCTTCCTCATCAGCTGGCGCAACAACGGTGGCGGGGCCCCCGACGATCCATCGCTGCTGGGCTACTTCCCACCGGCGACGCTCGCGGTCGCATCGGACGCCGCTTTCCACGCACCGACCACGGTCCTGTGGAACGTACCCGGGACCGGCCATCACCCGATCAGCGACACGATCGAGCGGGCGCTCGACGACGCCTCCAGCGAGATCCATATCGTCAACCCGTACATCTCGAACCGGGCCATCCTCGAGCGGCTCGTCGACGCCGCCGTCCGCGGCGTGCGCGTCCGACTCATCGCCCCCGGCAAGCCGACACCGCCGTATCCGGCGGCCGCGTTCCGGCACTGGTACGGCCGGCTGATGGACGCCGGTGTCGAGATCGCGCTGCACCCCGAGATGGCCCACGCGAAGGTGCTCCGCATCGACGAGCAGGTCCTCATCGGCGGCTGCAACCTCGACGACCTCTCGCTGTTCCGCAACGACGAGCTCGACCTGCTGTTCGCGGACCCGGCCGTCGCCGAACTGACCGAGCGCCAGATCTTCGATCAGCTCGTCTCGATGTCGACGCCAGCCAGCGCCACGACGGCGGCCCGGCAGCGTGTCTGGAACGCCACCATGAACCGCGTGTCGCGGTTCCTCTGATCGGGCCTGCAGCACTGAGCGTGCAGGCGCATGATGAACGGCCGTCAAGAAAGGGAGTAGAAATGACTGTGGGTCCCGTTGACTACATCGCGATCGCGTTCCCGGGAAACAAGTTCTCCGGTGCGATCATCCCGGAGATCAAGCGGCTGCAGGATTCCGGGTTGATCCGGGTCCTCGACCTCGTGATCATCACCAAGGATGGCGACGGGAACGTCGCCGCCGTCGAGCTCCAGGACGCCGGAGCGGAAGAGGCCGCCGCGCTCGAATCGCTCGGCATCCAGGGCCAGAACCTGCTCGGCCAGGAGGACTTCGAGGACTTCGGCGAGGCGCTGGACCCGAACTCCACGTGCGGACTGCTCGTGTGGGAGAACGCCTGGGCAGCGCCCTTCGTCGAGGCAGTCCGTCAAGCCGACGGGATCCTCCTCGCCGCCGGGCGGATCCCGGCAGCCGTCATCGAAGACGCGATGGCCTCGAGCGTCTCGTGATCCGACCATCGACAGAACCTGAGCAGAAGGAGAATCCACGATGATGCGACGCCGAGGCGGCCTGGTCCGCGCAGCCGCGACCACTGCTGTCGTTGCCGGCACGGCGGGAGCCGTCCGTCACCACCAGGAACAGAAGTATGCGAACCAGGAGCAGCAGGCTTCCGACCAGCAGGCCGCCGAGCAGCAGCAGTACGCCGCGCCAGCCCCGGCCCCTGCCGAGGATCCGCAGACGGCGCAGCTCGAGAAGCTCGCCCAGCTCCACGCCCAGGGCATCCTGACCGACGACGAGTACGCGTCGGCCAAGGCGAAGGCGCTCGGGATCTGACCTCACGCGCCGGGTCGGCCGGCGCTCTGCGACGACAGATCTGACGACGCGGTCCGGCTCGGCTTCGGCCGACCCAGCCGCGTCGTCCGCTGTCAGCCTTGGATCGGCGCGACGTTCGCCACGAGATCGGCGGGTTCGGCTGGCGGCGGTGACACCTCGACCAGCTCGACGGGTCCCGTGTCGAGGACGCGCAGGACGGTCCGCCACGTCGCCGCGACAACGCCGAGGAACGGGACGACGAGGAACATCCCGATCACGCCGGCGATCTCGTTCCCGGCGGGGATGGCGACCAGGACGACGGCCGGGTGGATGCTCACGACGCGGCTGTAGACGATCGGCGCGACGATGTTGCCCTGGACGATGTTGAACACGATCGTGAAGATGCCCATGATCGCGATGTCCTGCGGCGTGCCCGTCGCGACGGTCACCAGGAACGCCAGCGCGGTCGTGACAAGCGACCCGATGTAGGGGATGAAGCCACCGAACACCGCCAGGACCGCGAGCGGCAGCGCGAACGGGATCCCCAGGATGACCATGATCAGGAACTGGGTCGCGGCCCCGAAGATCGAGATGGCGCCGGTCCCGAGCATGTACCCGCCGAGGACGTCGAACGCCCGTCTGCCGGCGGCTGCGACATGTGACCGCCGGCCCGGCTCGACGCGGCTGAGGAATGCCTGCCAGAACGCCCCGCCGTCGCGCATGAAGTAGAACGTCAGGAGGGTCGCGAGCAGGAGGATCACCGCGACCCCGGCCAGGGTCGAGAGCACGCCACCGATCGTGACCAGGACGCCGGCCCCGAAGGTCTGGACGAGCGAGACGAGGATCCCGGCCTGCCCGCCGGTGCTGCTGTCGGCTGAGCCGGAGCCGGTGACCGCGCTATTGACCATGTCGTTGACAGGGCCCGCCAGCGCGATCAGCGTCAGTCCGACGAGCACGAGGATCCCGACGGCCGCGCCGACCGTGGCTCCGATGGCAGCTCGATCGTGGCTCCAGCCGCGCGCCTCGAGCGTCCCGGCGAGCGGCGCCAGCGTCGCCGCCAGGACGACACCGAGGACGAGTGGGATCACCACGATCGGGATCTCGACCACCACGCCGATCAAGACGGCGAGCAGCCCGATCGCAACCAGGAGCCGCCAGCTCCACTGGCCGAGGCGATCGAGCCAGACCGGAACCATCGGGTTGCTTGAGACCGCGAGGGCCTCCGGACCCACCCCGAGAATCGAGACGACGGCGCCTGCGATCGCGAGCGCGAAGGCGACGACCGGGATGGCGACGAACAGGCCGATGATGCCGGCCAGCGCCGCGCCCGCGGGAAGCGCGATCAGCACGAGCGCTGGATGGATGTGGACCGTCCGGTGATAGACGATCGGCGCAAGGAACTTGCCCTGGATGATGTTGAGGATGGCGATCAGCACCAGCAGCACGATGGCGGCCGTCTGGCCCGCGCTGGCCAGGGTCGCGAACAGAAGGATGATGGTGGTCACGAGGCCGCCGATGTACGGGATGAACCGGCCGAAGAAGACGATGACGCCGAGGGCCGGCGCATTCGGGACGCCGAGGACGAACAGGAAGAGCGCCTCGAAGAAACCATCGACCGCGGCGATCACGGCGGTGCCGCGCAGGTAACCACCAACCCGTCCCAAGGCCACGTCGCCCGCAGTCTGGATCGCGTCACGCCGCCACGTCTTCGTCGAGGCCATCGCCCAGCCCCAGGCCTTGTCGCCGTCCATCATGAAGAAGAAGGTCAGGAAGGTTGCGAGGATCGCCACGGTCGCGACCGTGGCGGCCGTCCCGGCCAGGCCTGAGATCTGGGTCGAGATCCAGTCCTGCATGCCCTTCGTCGCGTGGTCGATGGCGGCGCCCACCTCGGGCGGAAGGTTCCAGCTGGCCAGCAGGTCTTTGAAGTGGGTGACCCCGGCTGTGATCCCATCCACCACGTCGGTGATCGCCGGCAGGAAGGCGATGACGATGATCACGATCGTGGCGATGATGACGGCCATCGCTCCGAGGAAGACGACCGCGGCGGCCTTGATCCGCGACCAGCCCCGATCGCGCAGAGTAAGGATGAAGGGCGCGAACGTGGCCGCGATGATGGCCGCCACGAGGATCGACGCGGTCACCGTCCCGAGGAGGACGGCGATGTAGATGAGGACGAGCCCAAGCGCGATGGTGGCCAGAAGCCGCCATCCGACGGCGGCGAGTCGCTGGAGCCAGCCCGGGACGAGGCCGCTGCCCTCGACCGTCGGCGGCGCGATCTCGGTCATGTCGCCTCACCGCTTGTGGTGATACCGCCCGGCAGGCGGCGAGAGCAGTCTACCTGACGAGCATGGCCGATCTCGCGGGGATACCAGGCTCGTTCGCGAAGCGGCGGCGCATCGGGATGCCCTCGTTGCAGTCCGCCGATCAGAGATTGATGCGGACGACCTTCCAGGCGCTCCAGTTGCCGGCCCAGTCGCGTGCCCGCACGCGGACCTCGTGGTCGTACGGGCGCAGCCAGGTGATCGTGTGGTGGGTCGAGGTCGTGACGCCCCACGAGTACCACCTTCCACCGACGCGCCGGCGCTGGACTTCGAAGTAGCGAAGGCCCGCGGTCAGCACCGGCAGCCGGATGTCGCGACCCG
>Ga0066652_100001500_pt1 | contig 12173 bp, 20 predicted proteins | sample GraSoiAngelo_101_FD_71413 | JGI IMG/M metagenome (GOLD analysis project Ga0066652, IMG submission 71413) | Grasslands soil microbial communities from the Angelo Coastal Reserve, California, USA - 14_0903_02_30cm | ecosystem: Environmental > Terrestrial > Soil > Grasslands | place: USA...
TGATTACTAAATCAGTCCAAACACCCTCTTTTTTGATCTGCCAAAATCAAATCAGCTTTGAAAAGCCATTTTTGACCTCGCATAGTTTACGACTTACTGATTATTTAATCAATACGGCTCTTCCGTCCGGTTCAATTATGCGGGGAACCGGCAACCCTTTGTGGAATTACGACCATTTAGCCCGATAACTGTTGTTTTTTCGGGATAGATGAACCACGGCAGCCCTCCAAGTCCGAAAAGTACGTGCAACCTTGAGCTTGCCGGACTTGGTTTTCTTGAGCAGTACGTACATCAGTCACCCTTTGTGAGAGAAACGAGCACGACAGTGGGGTTGAGCAGCAGATCGGCGAGCAGGATTCCTAAATCATCCGTAGAAATCAGAACTTCACCGTCATGGGCTGCGTCAACAGACACAATTTTCACGATCCACATAGCAGACTCCTGTTAAATACTCTGTTAGGGTACGACACTTCCGTCCGGTTATAACCGTAACCGGCAACGGATGATGGTGATTATTCCATCAAAGCTTGCAATTCTTGCTCCGTATACAGCTTCTTACGAAGACTGTCATACAGAGTGAAAGAACGCAATTCAAACGTACCGCCGAAATTTTTGTGATCCGTAATGTACTCGACGATTTGCTTGATAGTTTCAGCCACTTGTTTCGGTCGAATCGGATCTCTTTCCTTCTCCGTCAGGATTTCCAAATCTCCCGGTTCAAGCCAACGATACAGGCGATAGCGATAGACACGGAAATCAGATGCTCTCATGGTAACTCCTTAGTAATACGGCTCTTCCGTCCGGCTTTAGGGAAACCGGCAACCCGATCAAATCACTGAAAGGACAGGTGCAACGTAATTTCGAGCAACCGATCAACTTTCAGTGATTTGAAAATCAGAATTCAATTGACGAAATTTGGCTTATTAGCCTTTTCCCAATAATCCTCCATTTCTGTTTCTGTTTCAAAGATAATGAACAGAAAGGAATAAAGATTATCGGTAATTGTCTGATTGAGAAAGTCCTTTGGATTGGATTCCGTAATCCATGTCGAATGGAATGGTCCAACTCCAATATCCTCTTCAGGATATTTGAATTTCCATTTTGTGTAATAGTAGAACATGCTTGACTCCAATAGGGTACGGTTCTTCCGTCCGGTTCAGCAGGGAACCGGCAACCTATTGTTACGTCATGATGCTGAGCAGAGAAGACCAGACAGTTCGCTGTGCATTCTTGCTCATTTCTGCCCATTTGAGACAGATTGCCAGATTCTTGATCAGGTTGTTGACCTTGATTTTGTAATCAAGCCAATCAAACTGGATCAACTGCACGTCGATCTGACCTGACTTATCGACATACCGATAGATTGAGCAAGTTCCCAATGCATCGCGGTAACTCTCTTGAATCTCTTCGGTATTCAGTTCCAGGAAATCGAGTTCCTTCAGGAAATTCCTGGCGTCGACACGATCAGCCGTGAAGAAATCCCAATCCGAATTTGGCTTGGCATGGCCAAAGAATCGACTACCAGTCAGATAGAACTGGAAAGGCGCATTCCGTAGCTTTTGCAACCTGACTTCCAGATTGGTCTTGACCTCAGGCTGTAGATTCACGATCATGATTGCTCCTTTTTGGATTTTGAAATCCAATGTGGGTTAGGGTACGACACTTCCGCTCACTCTTCGTGGATTTCCTCAGTCAGTTGTGATTCGACCTTGATTAGTTAATCAAGGTCTGTACAGTTTGATTCAGATTTCAGTTAGACAGAGAGGAGAGGCTTGATAGCCTCTTCAACCCCGCCCGCGACGCCAGACAGCAAGCTGTCTACGAAAGCCTTGACTTTTGGATCAGACACCTTGTCGACATGCTTCCGCAGAACTTCCATCTTCATGGAAGTCGTCTGCCAGTCATCGTCGAGTTGGTTCAACCGAGCCGCGTGCTCGGTATCACCGGCGGCTACCATGAAGGTAGCACGCACGGCCGGACTCTTGAACTTGTCAGCGTACTCTTTCAGAGCTTTCACGCTCAGGCGGTTTGCCTTCGGATCGGCGTCAGCCTCTCCGCGATCCTCAGCCTTGAACTTTTCGATCAAGGCATTGAACGTCTCACCACCCGTCTCGGGATTCCACCCCTTGCCGCCCTTGTCCGTATCCCGATCAGCCGTGATCGCAGCGGACAACTCGGTAATCCGAACCCGCGAGCAACGAAGCTCGACAGCTTCATCCTCCTTCAACAGCTTATCCTCCGCACGATGCGTGAGGATGAACTGTTGCCGGAGATAGTCGCCCATCTTTGCCGCAGCGAGGATGTAATTCCCCACTGTGCTATGGAACCATGTGTGAAGATACTTCACACGGGCTTTGGGTTCAGCCGGGACGCTAAGCAGCTTCTTCGTGTTGCCGCTGTAGCTGGCCAAGGCTTGGAACATCTTCGAGATGATCTGAGCCTCCGAGAAAAACAGCTTATCGAGCCGCCAGCAGGAATTGACGACTTCCGTTCGGGAAATCGCCTTTTCCTGTCCGTGATCGATGATCAGCTGGATTTCGTCGTTCGCCGACAAGTTGGTGTAGACGATCACATCGACCTTGCTCAGTGCCTCCTTGACCTCCGCCGGAGTCGTTCCGTCAGAGTAGAGTTCCTGACCGGCCCATGTGCGACGGTTTCCACTGAGTACAATCAGCTTCTTCAGCTTCTTGCCGTCAGCCGATTCGACTTCCTCTTCCTTGACGAGAATCGGCTTGACGATACGACCCATCTCCAGAATCTGTTGCTTCATGGAGGGCAGGTCATAATTGTCCCGTTCGCGGATGTTAAGGTTAACATCCACGATCAGATTATCGATGGAAACCGTCCTACGAGTGCCCTTCGCCAGAATCGACATGGTAATTACCTTTCATTGCCGCACACCGCGTCGGTATCCGAATCACGAAATGTGATTCGCGAATCTAAGCTCTGTGTGTGGTAATCAGAGTAATACGCACCGTTATGATGCGTATACACCATAACGGTGCAGTACCACGAAGAGTGGACGGAAGAGCCGTACCCTTTTCCAGTAGCCATTTCTGTATGGTACTGGCCTGAGAGGGCGGGCGTTCGCCCGGCAGGATATGGAAATCAGTTACATGTTCCGAAGTTCCGCTTGCAGACTTTCCTTGTACAACAGGACTGCGAGGATCTTGACTTGCTCGATGCTGAATTTTCCGCTTGCCGTGTGGGATTCCCCATCAGGCAGCGAAATTGACCATTGCTTGTCTTCCTGAGCGTGTCGTGATTTGTGAATCACAACTTCGCCATAGGCTACTTCTAGGGACCACATTTGGGCATAGCTACCAGCTTGATTCCAATTGTGGCTGACATTGCTGAGGCAGATGGTATCGTCGCACATGGTATCTCTCCGTTAGAGATTTCCATATCCTGAGAGGGCGGGCGTTCGCCCGGCAGGACACACATTGATTTGTTAGAGAGACTTGTCAGCTTCGGACTGGAGTTTCGTTGTCATTTCGCGGGCCGCTTTGATATCGGCATCAGGCACATTGAACAGTTTGCGTGCCAATCGCAAGATTCGCATTTGCTCTTGCAATTTGTACATTTCATCTCGGAGCAATTCGTCCGTCGTCTTGATTTTTGAAACTTCATTTTCGATGGACATTGCAGACTCCTGTTCTACAATGTGTGTCCTGAGAGGGCGGGCGGCCGCCCCTTGGATACTTCGGAACTTTCGTCGAAACCCGGAAACCTCAAACTTCGTTCATTTCGCCCGACTAAAAGCGTCCTGTAAGAAGTGCGATGGAATCTCGCTACGGTTTCGTTAGTCGTAAGTATCCAGAGAGGGCGGGCGTTCGCCCGGCAGGGTACATATTGCGATTAGTTGAATTTGGAAAGTTCATGCTTCAAACACTGCATCATTTCAGTATTCGTCATTGTAGCTTTGACTTTCTTGCCGGTATCGTTGTCTTGAGCGAAGAATTCCCAACGAATCGATTTCCCGAAATCGTAGGGAGTTCCAATTGCCACTAGCTGAGTATCAGGCAAGGTGATTGAGATTTGATACATTGCAGACTCCTGTTCTACAATATGTACCCTGAGAGGGCGGGCGTTTGCCCCGCATGATTTGAAAATCAGACAGGTTTGGTCAGAGACTTGATTTCGGTGCGGACGTACTTTTCGTTTTCGTCGAGAATGTACTTGACGTTGTACCACTGTGCCGCACCATTCGTGCGACACACTGTCACTTGATCGCGGTTCTTACCGCAGGACAGAGTTGCGTAGACAGCATCTTCTTTCTTCACATAGGCAAGATGCGTTTCCGCATCTTCGTGCCAATGCTTCAGAAGATCGCTCACAGCTTCCTCACCAGTCTTGTAACTGGCAACGAAGATCACTTCACCAGCAACCACAACGTAGGAGTCGAACATGTTTGCTCCGTAGGTTAGGAAATCCATTTTTGGATTTCGAGTTTCCATACGGGGCAAACGTCCGCCCTCTCAGGATTAACCACAGTAGCAGGTGCCCTTTCGGCATGACTCCCACTACCGGGTGGTAGCCACTATATCAGTTAAGATATAATGTTGTGCCTTTTCAGCACACTACCGCTCAAGACTCTCTTTAACCTTACAGCACACACGCTTACGGGTCGACTAACTGTAAGGACAGTCTTGCACTCTGCTCTAACGTACTCACCCTACTACTTAACCTGCCCTACGGCACTCGGCTGTTCGCTCACAAGGTGAGTAATCGCAGTGACCGTGCTTAGGTACGGTCTACACCTTTTCCCGCCCTTACGGGAACTTACTTTGTTGGAAGAATCAACTAAGCATCTGTTATGTGTGGGCATCTTGTCGGATGATTCTTGCCAGTTGGGAGAGTAACCGTATGGGCCTAGGTTACACTATACCAGCGAATCAACGTACTGAGAGCCGACGAACAGAGCCGAGCGGATTCCTCCGAACAGGGTAACGGGCGAATCAGGGCGAATCATCGTACCGGGGTTTCAGCCCGTCGCACGGCCAGCGTACCGGGGTTTTAGCCCGTCGCACGCGAGTCAGGGGGAGAGGAATTGAACCTCTCACGTTCACCATTCCCCCGACAATCAAGTATAGTTCACTTGATTGGAATGTCAAATCAGATTTGCAAATCAGTCTACATTGTAGACCCACATTGCAGCTACCCACAAGATCACGCCGACGATGACTGCCATTTTGGCACCTTTCCGTTCGTTGTCCGTTTCGTTGCGTCCGTCTTCCCTACAATCAAGTATAGTCCAGATACCGCGAGAGTCAAGAAACTTTTTTCTTTTTTCCTCACTCCCGTTCGTCACTCCCTGACTAAAGAAAGGATAGGTCACGCAAGCGAGGCTGTCAAGGAAAAATTTTTATTTGATGCCAGCATAATATGATAGCAGCATAATATGGTAGCAGCGTATTATTGTATGAGCATATTATGGTGAGGGCATAGTACCGGGGTAGAATATTGAGGTGACACCATAGTGAGGAGGGGTCAAATTATGCTGACACCTGAAACTCCGCCGAATCGGACGAGCCTCCGCCCCATACTATATCATTACGAGAAATTTTGAAATTGAAGTAATAATCATTATTACTATACCATTACGAGAAATTTTGAAATTGAGTCTATACCATTTTGATTGGAAAATCATTTTAAAATATTTTAAATTAGATTTTGAAAATTGATTTGAATCATTAGATTATAAAATCAAATCTTTGAACACAGAAAATGGACAAAAATTTGCAATTTTAATTTGGAAATGACAAAAAACAGACAAATCTAATAACATCATACGGCAAAAACCGTAAAAATCCACTAAAAATACGTAATATTTTAGAAAAATACCATTTAGCACGCATTCTTGACAAGAATTTGCTGTCGCATTTTAGAAGAATCTGCCGTAAGGTAATACAGAGGAAGTAGGCTAAAAAGATGAGTGCAAAATGTTGTCGAAAACCTGTGCTAAATGTGATTTTCAAATCTGAAGTCTGTTAAAAAGGGAATTTTAACCTAATCATCGAAAGGTTAAAATGTTTGCAGACATACTAGTGAGAAGTAATTCATTTGAACAATTAATTGTATGGATGATTGTTATAGTTGTAGCTGCTGCAATCTTGTATGCAGTCATACAATACAGTGGCATTAATATCCCACCTTTGTTCGTTAAAATCATTTGGTTAGTATTAGGTGCAGTCTTTGCAATTTTGGCTGTTCGGTTACTTTTTAGTCTTTAACCAAAGGTTACAAAATGCGTAAGTCACAAATGATTATTTTAGCATTTTTGCTATCCTTTGGCTGTACAATCTATTTCAGTCGTCCGGTTCAATTAGATTCAAAAATCAATGCAGCTGACCCAAAAGCTGAAGCCCCGTCAGTCAAAATGCCAGCCGATATGAAGGCGAAGACTAATCGTCTTATTGAAGTTGAGATTGTTTTTGATGGGAATGACCCCAAGTACAAAATCCTTGGACCAGATGTTGATTATTTTCGAGAATATACAGACAGTCCATCAACAGTTCGCCTTCGCATAATTGCTTATAAAGACTGTGAAGCAACAGTTATAGCATTTTGTTGTCGCGATAATAAGACATCAAGTCTTGGAACAACCAAGATTACTTTCGGAACACCAGAACCTCCGGTACCTCCTGGTCCGACAGTCACACTCAGTGTGGCTCCAGCCAATATTATGGCTGGACAATCAGCAGTGCTCACTTGGAATACAGATAATGCCACTAGTGTGCAATTGAATCCACCTGTTACGACAGGCCCGCCACCCTTGGGTGGGACAGCCACGATAACTCCGACGAGTACAACTACTTATACGCTTATTGCATCAGGACCAACAGGTACTGTCAATAAAAGTGTAACGATCAATGTCTCCGGTCCCGCTCCAAATCCTGCTCCAATCCCATTGGAGGGGTTTCGGGTTTTAGTAATCCAAGAAACAGAAGGCAAATTAGACGAGAAATATAAGAATATCCTTACGTCCGATGAATTTCGATCCTATCTCAATAGGAAGTGTGTTCAAGGAACAGGCCGGAAAGAGTGGTATGTCTTTGATCCAAATACGAATTTGAATAATGTGGAAGCTCATTGGAAGACAGCAGCTAGTCGTCCAAGAACCAGTCTTCCTTGGATTATTATATCAGATGGGAAAACTGGTACGGAAGAACCATTACCGCCTTCATTGGATGCAACCATGAAGCTATTAAAAAAGTATGGGGGTGAGTAATGTCTCCCAATGGATCTAATGGCTTAAATAATCCCAGAGTCTTCGATCATTCAAATGTATCGAAGCTGATGGACGATACTCTTCGCTTTAAGACTGGTCTTATTGAGCGGAACTATAAAAGAACTCCTTGTGGTTCTTTACCATTTGCTCCGAAAAGCACTATTCAACCGTTTCCCCGTAGCGAATGGTCAGATAGAATCAAAGAGAAGAATGAGAAGAAAGCTCTTCTTTCTCGTGTCTGGGCAACTGGTAACAGTGGTGAACGAATTCCAAGCCTTGATCAAAATGGTCAAGGTTTTTGTTGGGCATACAGCACTGGTGGGGCTTTAATCCTCATTCGTGCTCGTGATAATCAGGCTTATGTTCGTTTTAGTCCACATGCAGTTGCTTGTCAAATCAAGAATTTCCGTGATGAAGGCGGTTGGTGTACGCTTTCCCTAGAACATGCAACCAAGTACGGATATCCGTCAGACAAATATTGGCCTCAACAGTCGATGTCTCGATCCAATTTAACACCAGAAATGAAGGCGAATGCCGCTCTTCATTTGTGTCAAGAATGGGACGATTTGCCGGAGAATTTGCCTGCGAAGGAACGCTTCGATATCCAAATGACGTATTTACTGATGGATTTACCAGTAATTACGGATCTCAATTGGTGGGGTCACAGCGTCTTTGATCTAGATCCGGTAGAAATTGAGCCAGGTTCGTTCGGAACCCGAAAGAAAAATAGTTGGGGCGAAGGGTGGGAAACCAATGGTGAAGCCGTATTACGCGAAGATAAAGCCGTGTATGACGGTGCTGTTGTTCCTCGTGTTATCATGGCCAGTGCGGCTTAATGCCGGCTACATTGATATTCGTCAAACTGCAATCAAAACAAACAAGCCCCTCATAGTATGGATTTCAACATCAGATTTAGGACATCAGATGCCCGAATATTTACATTATACAACATCCCTAAGCATTTGGTATGATTTCAAGGGTCCATTAGTCTTAGTTTCAGTTCCCAAGGATGGGGAACTATATTTGGTAGCAGAGTTAAGTCCTTCGGAAGCTACTCCTAATCATATTGCAGAAGTTATACAAAAATCAAATAGTCCGCCCACTCATATTTCACCTGTTCAGACTTATAGTCCACCTATTCAGACTTATATTCCAATGATGAGTAGTCCAATGATGAATTCAATGATGAGTAGTCCGATGATGAATTGTGGCCCTCGTGGCTGACGTTGATTTTCTAATCCACAGTTGTGGAGTTTCAGATGGCAGCTTCTATCGTTGAAGAACTTGGCAACTCTATTGCGGAAGACTTTAATCAAGATGGAACTGTTCATGGTGTGGGAGTTGATCCATTCTTGATTATTGGTTTTATTACACAAATCTTCAATATGTTCCAGACGTGCAAAACGTCACAAGAACATACTGAAGAAATCATGCGTAATTTTGCCAGTGATGGGCCGTGGTTCTTTGGAAAATTGCGGCTTCAAAATTTATTTCATCAACAATTGGAACGGACATTCCCCGGTCAAGAAAAATACGCGAAAGACGTATTTTATGATCATGTCCGGAAATGGACTCCTAGTCAACATGTTGCTTTGTATAAGGCCACAAAAAAGTCATGATGGAAGCATTGAAAACTATTAAAAACAAATTAGATTTACTTCAACACACTGTTGACGATACAATTTTACATCTGAATATTTTACGTGAGCAAACAAATGTGGCTAGTGATTTAAAAAAGAAATTAGAACATAATCAAAATTTAGAAATCAGTATTACGATATTATTACAAACCCTTTCTGATAATTTACTCCTATATAAAGATGATCCAATGAAAATCCAAGCTTTTGCAAGAATTTTGTGTGCAAGTGCTCAAAATTTAGCAAAATCGGTAACAGCGAATACTATAACATCTTCGGGGTCCATAATTTGATTTTTCAATCAGGAAATTTTGTTCTAAATTCTGGTAAAATTTCCAAATTCAAAATCGACTGTGATTATTTCGATGATTTAGATCGAGTCTGTTTTGCTAAAATGTGCATTAATTTAGTTCCAATATTCAGTGCTGTAGAAGGCGTTCCCCGTGGTGGTATTTTATTAGCAAATGCATTAAATCCATTCAAATCAAAAGATGGACCATTGTTAATTGTTGATGATGTATATACTACGGGTAATTCGATGGAACGTCACCGGAAAAATCGAAATGCAGTTGGCATAGTGATCTTTGCAAGAAACCCAATTACTTTACCTTGGGTTCAATGCTTATTTCAAGCAACAAAGGGAATTTTCGATGCGTAGCTTAGCTTTGATTTTGGTTCTGATTTGTGTATCTGTGAGTGATGCTCGGTGTGGCAGAAGAGCTGCACGCCAAGCTAATCAGCAGATAAATAATCAGCAGATGCAGATGCAGATGCAGATGCAATATGCTCCTCAGATGCAAATGCAATATGCTCCTCAGATGCAAATGCAGATGCAATATGCTCCGCAAATGCAGCAAAATTGCCATCCTCAAAATCAGATCCAAAATTTGAATCAAAATTTGAGAATTATGCCTAAGTGAAAGAAATAATATGGAAGTTGAAACTAAATTTCAACGGTGTGAACCTGATGATCCGAATCGCTGTCAAGGATCAATGGAATTAGGTGGCGGCGGTCAATGCCCATTCAAAGCTGTCACAGGTTCGACAATGTGTGCTAGGCATGGTGGCCTTAAGCAGTTAAAAACTAATGAAGAGGCAGCTAAGCGGATTTATCGCTTGGCAAAGTGGCAGGCCCGTGTTGGCGAAATAGCGGATCATGATAAGGTTAAATCTTTACGTGAAGAAATTGGTATTTCTCGCGTTTTACTCGAAGAAATTGTAGCTCGTTGTACAGATTCGACTGAGTTATTGATTAACTCATCGAAAATCGCTGATTTAGTAATCAGAATTGAAAAGCTAGTTACCAGTTGTCATCGTCTTGAAGCAGCAACTGGTATGTTACTTGATAAGCAAGCAGCATTACATCTAGCTTCTATAATTGTCGGCATTATTAGTAGCCATGTAGTAAATTCCGATGCATTAGATACTATTTCTAATGAAATTATAACAGCTATTATTACTCAAACGCCGGCTACCAAGGAGAAATAATGACTGTTCCGACAAATTGTCAAACACTTATTGATGCATTACCGGCATTAGAAAGTGCTAAAGATGATGCTTATGACGATATGTCTGAAGCATTTGAAGCTCTTATTTTGCCACAATCGCAATATAATACTGCTATTGAAAATACGGCTACTGTTCGTAGCAAGTTAGCAGATATTTCTTTTGATTTAACAAACAAATATAATTTTGATTTGTTATTCTTATTCGGTATGCCAACATCTACCATTGATTTAACAGATCAATGGATTAATACTAAAGAAGATTTGGATACAGCTTTAGTTGATGAAGAAAGTTTCAGAGCAGTATATCAGACAGCAATTGAAGCTTATAATAATACTGTAACAGCATATAATGCAGCAAATGACGCTCTTATAGCTGGACAAGTTGCCGCTCAAACTTGCCTCGAAGACGATATAGGAGTATCCTAATGCCGAGAACAACTTTGAAAGGTTCCATTGGTTTTAGTGATACTACTATCATAGTCCAAAATGGGACAATATTTCCAGTCAATAATAGTTTTCTTATCATAATTGATAATGAAATCATGAAAGTTAAGTTCCGTGTTGGTGATACTTTAACTGTTGTTCGTGCAATTGAAAATAGTATTCAAGACACACATACCAATGGTGTCGATGTAACACAAGTATTTAGAAGTTTCCCTATTGAAGTTCAAGCAAAAATCGATAATATTTATGGATTAAAAAATCAATTTAAGACACTTATAGATCAAATTGAAGTTAAAAACGAAGATGTTGCAAATGCAAGTAAGACAGTTTCTCTCTTGAATGCTAAATCATATAATCGGGAAGCTTATGCAGCAGCAGCTCGTGCAACAGCCGCAGCAGCTTCCCAACAAGATATTGCAACAACTGGTCAATTATCTATTGTAACTCAAGGTTTGATTGCAGCAGCACAAGAAGCAACAGCTGATGCAGCGACTACCGCAGCAGAATTAGTAACAGCACAAGGTGTTGCTGCGGGTTTCAATGACGAATTAACAACATTATTTGAAAATTATAATTCTTTAGCTGCACAAATTAATACTGATGCTAAAAATACACAAGATGCAATTACTGATTCTTTAATGGCTCAAGTAATATTGACTGATACTATCACGAAGCTAAAAGACGTATTAGTTACACCTGTTGTAAAATTAGATAATGTAAAAAATGCTTTTTTACATCCCTCAGATCCTTATCTTAAGCTTGCTAGTTATGAAAGATCACTAATGTATCAAGATACGCCTTCTTTTGATCCACCAAATGATACAGGTGGTGCTCGACTTGGTGATACAATAGGTATCCCTGCTCCGCGACCATAGGAAATATAATGCCTAGTACATTAATAACTGTAACACTTGATGAAACCGAAACAACTATACTTGTTCAAGATGCGTCAATGTTTCCAATTAAATCAGGTTTTACTATTCTTATTGGTAGCGAAGTAATCTTAGTAAAATCAAGAAATCTAAATACTCTTAATGTTCAACGCGGTTATCAAGGGACAATTGCTACTCCTCATGAAAATGGTGAGGAAGTAAATAGAGTATTTAGAAGACTAACAGAATTAACACAAGGCAAAGTTGATTATGCAATGCTTGCTAAAAATCAACTTAAGCAATCAGCAGATGCAATTAAAGTTCAACAATCAAATGTTGATTTAGCAAATGAGATAGTTAAAGGCTTAAAACAAAAATATGATACTGATGAAGCCAATGCAGCTAAAGCTCGTGCTAAAGCCTTAGCAGCTGCACAAGCAGAAATTACAGCTGGTAAATTATTATCAGTGGCAACTGAAAC
>Ga0066652_100001501_pt1 | contig 12172 bp, 22 predicted proteins | sample GraSoiAngelo_101_FD_71413 | JGI IMG/M metagenome (GOLD analysis project Ga0066652, IMG submission 71413) | Grasslands soil microbial communities from the Angelo Coastal Reserve, California, USA - 14_0903_02_30cm | ecosystem: Environmental > Terrestrial > Soil > Grasslands | place: USA...
TCGGGGCGACAATGCAAATTTGGAACAACTCGCAGTTATCGCGTCCGGCTCGTAGAGATTCGACCGCCTCTTCGAACGATTCACAGTGTTCGAAATATCGTCCGCCGTGCCGGGCGTAAACCGCTTTATAACTCATCCCGCCATCCTCATCGGGAGCACGTTGCCCGATTCGTTTGTAAAAGTCGGCGTCAATCCGCCGGCGGCGAGCCATGCGGCGAGGCGGCGTTTATCGACGCGGTGCGTCTTTTTGCCGAGCACGACGGCCGGAAAGCCGTTCGTCGCCGATTCGCCGAACAGGTCGCGGATGGTGTCCGGCCCGCAGCTGCACAGCTTTGCGGCCTCTTCCAGCGTGATCAGCTCCGGCTCGGTGCCAAACGCACCGACGCACGCAGCGACCTCTTCGCGGACGATCTGTTTGATAATTTGTTCGATTTGCATGGCTTTGCTATTTACAAAGCCGAGCGGAGAATTGTTGCAGTGAGCAAACTATAAACCGCAGCGAATCGATTTGTCAATGGCAAAAATGATCGTAGATGTTTTCGATGACCGACTCGGGAATGACCGGCAGGCGAAACTGCCGATCGGCTAGACGGTCGCGTGCGACGATCGCGTCCTTTGAGTTGTAGACCAGCGTCGATTCCAGCGAGTAACGGTGCTCGACGCAGTGCAGCGTCATGAACTGCATCGCGTACCGGGCATCACGCACGCCGTATTTTCGATAGGTCGACAGGTCAAACGGGATCGACTTCACCCAGGCCTCGACGTCGCCGGCGGAGCTGCGATGCGATGTTTTGTAGAGAAACGCAGCACCTTTCTTGAGGTCATCGCTCATGGTGATCAGTTTCCAATTGTTCAATTCCTCGTATGTCGGGATCTTGAGGTCGGTTTTCTTTATCTCGAGCTCGTCGAGTGAACGCAGCGGATCTTTGGCTGCTGTGGTTCGGGTTTCCTTTCGGGTGATCAGATCGGATTGGGAATGCGTTTCGCCAAAAAGGGCCAGGATTATTATTAAAAAAAATAGCGTTTTCATCGTGCTTTCCTCTTGATCGGTTTAACCACGTCGGATTCTAGCATACGACGCACGTCGGTTTTCGACATCTTCGATCCCGGTTCGATGCGGGCGACGACCTTGCCCTTTGGCTTTTGTTCCAGCTTTCGCCCGATCACGCGTTTCGCGTCGACCAGGGCGTCGCGTTTCTGCTCCGGCGAGAACGTTTCCCAGCCCTCGAAAAATATCACGCCCAGATCACGCGGCACCGCGTAGCCGTCGGCAGTAAACCATTCGCTCATGATCTGATACGGATCGTCCGACGCCATCGACTTGTCGAGGTCGAATGTCGCCGTCTTTTCCTCACGCAGCTTGCCGTCGAGGCGATATAAGCCCAAACCTCGCACCATCAATTCACGTGCGACGTAGCCGAGTGGCCTATCTTCGCGGGCACAGATATCCTCAAGCGTTTCGTTAAGCGAACCGGGGATCTTTACGCCGATCTGTACGGTCTTTTTCTCAGGATTTACAGCCACAACCGAGTTATACCAAACAATTCTTTGCATAAAGCAGATTTCCTCGATAATTTAGCTTGACAAAGATATCTTAGTATTGCTAACGTACCTCTGCGATGGAAAACAACGAAACAAACAACGAACCGACAGGAAACAAAATTGCCTATGGCGGAAAGCTCGATCCGGCAGTTTATGCCGTCATCGATCATCTTCGAACCGAAGAGGACCGGGCATTTTCAAACATGATCGAGCGGCTGCTCAAAACGCATCCACGCGTCCAGCCGATCCTCGAAGCCGAAACGGCGGGAGTGAGTGCGTAATGGGCAAAAAAGTATCAATCACAAGAGAAAACCTCGAGCCGGACGTGCGTGTCGTGGCTGGCGACGCGTTGAGCCATGACGAGCAAATGAAATGTGCGGCTCTCTCGCTCGCCTGTCGTTATTACGTCGAAACGATCGTTAAAGATGGCGATCTTTACCGCGAAATGATGCGGGACAACCGCGTTCTAAAGCCTGCGACATACATGGCCGTGCTTGAAGTTGCCTTTTCGTTCCATGCGTTCATCTCCGGTCAACTCGACGGGGATGTCGACGCAATAAGCGAAGAAATAACCGAAGACGAACCCGCCGCTGACGCGACGCCGGCTTAAAGTTTTGCGGCTTTCGGGAGCCGTTAAATGCTGGCGGGCAAGCCGCTAATTTAGGCAAAAGGACCGGGCGGGGAATTGTTGCAGAGACTTCGCCCGGATCACTCAAAAACGAAATGGACGACAAAACAGAAATGGGATTCTTCGACATTGAGTTGATCGGGGAACACATCCTTTCGGTAAAGCACCAGGGCCGAGAACTTTATATCGACGCATCGCTGGCAAGGGGACGAATCGAGGTCGACTTTTACAACCATCCCGACAGCCGCAAGCAAGACGAGTCATTCACTTTCGGGGAAGCGAAATGACAGCGACGAACACGACCACAGGACGCGAGCAGCGATACGAAGCGGCGAAGCCGGCGACGGTATTCGATCTGCGAGAAGTGCAGGGCGACGAGATCGAGGCAGCGTTCGACAAGCTTTCAAAGGCGAGCGATCGCGTGGCGGTCGTCACGGAATACGAGGCGGGCGTGTTCGACGTTTATGCCGTCGCCTCAGGTTCGAAGATCTACGAAGTTTCACGGCTCGGCACGTTTGCCCGGTGCTCGTGCCCGGATTTTACGTTTTCTCACTCCGCTTGCAAGCACATTGCCGCCTGTTTGCCCGCCACATCGAACACGTCCTCGGTCGAGGGATTTAAGGTTGGGGACGTGTTCCGCATCACGGGCGTGGGCTACAAGATCACGCAAGTCTGGCAGGTGGTTGAGGTTACGGAACGCGAGATCACGGCGGTCGATCGAAGGGAAATGTCGCGGGCGACCAATCCGGACGGCTGGAACCGGCTTTATCTGAAAAATGCCGACCTCGCATATTACGCCCAACGCGGGCAGATACAACGGATCGAAGGGGAATTTTCAATATGAATCTCAAAGACTTTAGCGTGTTTAATCGGCGGCGATGCGAAAGCCCAAAAGGTTTCAATCACAACGTTGCGGACTGGTCGTTATCTGACTGGATGACCGCAACGATGGGCGAATTGGGTGAGGCCGCAAATGTTGCCAAGAAACTCAACCGTGTTCGTGACGGGATTCCTGGCAACGGCGACCTCACACCCGAACAGTTGAAAGCGATGTTGGCAGACGAATTTGCGGACACGTTTATCTATCTCGACCTTGCCGCACAGTCAGCCGGGATTTGTCTCGAAGATGCGGTGATTTCGAAATTCAACAGAACATCCGAAAAGATCGGCTACGAAAATAAGGTGTTCAACCGCAGTGCGTAGGGAACGAAACAGGAGAAATTATGGATCAAGCAACAGCGTTAGAACGGAGCCCGCAGGCGGGATTTTCCGAAATGATACAGCAGGCTCCGCAGCAGCAGGGGCTGACGCCGACCGTCGTACCGCTCGACCGCGAGACGCTCACCTTTTACGGCAACATGATCACCGCCGCGAACCTGGTGCCGCAGGAATCGGGCGTGACGCCTGAGATATCGAAATACCGCGTGATGGCAAAGATCGTCGCCGGCGTTTCTTATGGTTTCGATCCCGTGCTTTCGCAGTCGTGCTTTGACGTGCTGTTTAACCGCATGACGCCGAACGCACACGGCATGGAGATCCTGTTTCGCGACTCGGGCGAATACGACACGCGGATCAAGCAGCTCGACGACGAAGCCTGCGTCATTACCGTGATCAAGCAGGAAGGCGGAACGTGGAACGAATCACGCGGCCGCTTTGAAGGCGGAACGTGGCGGGTGCTCGGCGAGGCGTCTTTTACTTATCAGATGGCAAAGGATGCCGGCCTGACAAAGAATGCCCTTTGGACCGGTGGTTTTCGCCGCGACATGCTGTATTCCAAAGTGATGAAGCGTGTCGTCAAGCGTTATAACCCCGGATGCCTGCGGCCGCGAACGCTGCTCGGCAATTACTTTGCCAAACCGCAATCGGCTCCGCCGCAGCCTGAGACGCCGCTGCTCGAGACGTCGCAGTCGCCTGCTCCAGAGGTCGAGCCGTACATCGATCCGCCGTTCGTCAAGGATCCGGACGATGCGGGCGAGGCCGAGATCGTGGAATTCACAGGACCCGAAGCCGCCGAGTCCAAAGTCCAAAGTCCAAAGTCCAAAGATGAAGATGCGACGACGGAGCCTGATCTGCTCACGCGTGCCGGTATCAAATACCGCGAACTGTGCGAGGACCGCGACCTGAAAAAGGCCGCAAACGAATTTCTCGGCCAGCGTCTGCTTAAGGACCTGACACCCGAAGAGCAGCAGGAATTTCTCGACAAGCAATTCTGATCTTTAACAATTTGGCAATTCTTAACAGCCGTCGAAAGAGCTCAGCCGGGAAAACAGCGGGTAATAAGTTAGTACCTCGTGATCATACGGCGGCGGTCATCCTGCTGACGCGATGATGCCAAACGAATTGCCAATCAATTTTTTAGACACATGAACACAAAACTTAAATTACAGGTCGTTTTGATCACGTTGACGAGCATCGTGCTCGGCATATCACTCGGGCTTTACATCGCGGCGGCGTTCATCGGTCCCGCGATCATGGGGAATTAATCATGATCAACGAATACACCACTTCCACATTGCCGCGGCGGCACCTGATGCCGGTGAATGTTCACGCGACGTTTTGCAAAGGCTGCGGCATCGCTCCGGCTCCGCAGGACGGCCGGGATTGCCCGACGTGCCTTTCGATCGCAAAAGGCTCGTGGCAGGTACACGAACCGCTGCCGAAAAAGGTGCACTTCATGATCGTCCTGGCGTTGCTCGTCCTGATCGCCGGCATCGTCGCCGCTCTCAGAATTTAATTTTCAAAGATCAACCCGGCTTCCGGGCCGATGGGGCGAATGTAGCACGGACATGGCGGATCGTTATGGAAATCCGCAGGAAATTTTCCACCAACACATGGGACATAAATTCAGCTATTTAACGGACGCGACACACGAGACGCTGACCGACAACGTCAAGCGGATGGTGAACGGCTGGGGCCGTTGCAAAACGAGCATTTATAACATTCTGGACGGCTCGGACGATGATCCGTTCTGCGAGTTCCTGTCGATGTATACAGGGGCGATAAAGGGCGGCGTGACAACCGAACACTGGGACGCGGAGCTTGCGTTTGCACGCGAGCGCCACGGCCGGCAGGCAATGCGAACGGCGGACGTCGCCGAGACGATGTCCGCGTCCATGAAGAGCGGCCACGCCACGATCGAGCGATATTTCGACGCCGTAAAGGATGGGACATTCACGCTCGAAGAGCTTACCGAGATCGAAAAGCTGCTCGTTGACCAGGCCGAATCGCTAAAGGAAGTGCAGCAGGCCCTGAAATTCAAACGCCAGCAGCTACAGAAAACCGGAGGAAGAAAATGAAAGCAGCTACGAAAACAAAAACGACAGCCCAGACCAACGGAGCAACGCCTCCGGTCCAGGAGCATCACGGCTCGATCATGATCCCGATCGCGGATATCCAGCTCTCGCAGCTCGTACCACAGCAGCAGAGACGGGCGCACTTCAGGCAGGCCGAGCTTAGCGAGCTCGCGGAATCGATCAAGGACAAAGGCCTCATCAACCCGATCACGGTCCGTACCTGGTCGATGCGTGCGATCGAAACGCCGAAAGGTGCCGACTACACCCCGACGTATGAGCTGGTCGCCGGCGAGAGACGGCTGCTTGCGACTCAGCTCGCCGGCTACACCGAGATCGAGGCGATCCCCCGAAACCTGACTGACGAGCAGGCTCTCGAAGTGCAGCTCCACGAGAACCTCAAACGCGTCGACGTCGAGCCGCTGGACGAGGCGTTCTCGTACAAGTACCTCATCGATGAATGCAAGCTGCACGAGAGCGGGGCGGAGCGGCCGTACACCGTCGCCGACATCGCTGCCCGGTTCGCCAAGACCGAGGAGATCGTGCTTCGCAGGCTGAAGCTCATAGATCTGTGCGACCAGGGCAAGAAGGACCTCGCCGAAGGTTATCTTCCGCTTGCACACGCCGAGCTGCTTGCACGCTTTCCGGAACAGACGCAGACGAATCTGCTCAAGAAAGAGGTCTACCGGCCGCTGATGTGGGACGACAAGAGCAAGGATCCGCGAACCGGTGGAACGTACTCGATCAAGAATCTGCAGGAGAAGGTCGTCGAAGATAATGCGAAGCGGATCATCGCCAGCGCCAAGTTCGACCCGGCCGACGCAACGCTGCGATCGGACGGCCTTGTCTGTGCAGCCTGCCCGAAACGTACCGGTTACAGCCCGAAGCTGTTCGCCGACACGAGCCTCGGAAACAAGGACACCTGCTTGGACGGCAAATGCTGGGACAGAAAGCTCCGAGCGATGCTCACACAAAAACGCGAGAAGATCGCGGCCGAGCTGCCGAACCCGAAGAACAAGCCATTGAAGGAACAGGTGCTGCTCGTCCCGATGCTCAAGAAGGACGCCAGCGATTATTCGGGCCACCGCGATATGACCCTCGGCAAGGGTATCTATCACAAGATCGAGTACAGCCGAAAGCCATACGTCTGTGTGAAAAAGGGCGAGTGCGAATTTGTCGAGAAAGCTCTCAGGATAGGCGGCAACCTCGGCGCCACGACGCTGATCTGCCGGACCAAGGCATGTCCGAAGCACAAGATCAAGGAGCAGGCGAAGTCGAACAACAGCAGCTACGACTACGAGGCCGACCGATTGATGCGAGAGGAGGGTAAGCTGAACGTCGCCATCGCGGATGCCGTTCGCGTTCCACTGATCAAGAAGAAGGTCGAGCAGTTCAGCGAGGGCAAATGGATATTCGACGACGACCAGGGGAAGCGGTTTCTGCTCACCACGATCCTTGAGGAATGCAGCAGCGACAACTTCGAGGAATTCGAGGCTCTGTATCCGAAAGCGATCGCCGAGGTCCGGGGAAACAAGTATCGCGATGCGGTTGACAGCCTTAACGCCTCGGAAGTGTCGCAAATGTTCGCACTGTTCTGCTTCGGCCAATTCGGCGGATCCGGATGGCAAGACGTCGGCGACCAGGCACCGGTCAAGCGGCTTGCTCAGGAGTTCGGCGAGAACTACGACCTGCTCGATGCCAAGGCACGCGTGGAACGCTATCCGGAGAGCCATAAGGCAGCGGCACAAGCTCATCTCGAAGCGGTCCAGGCTGGCAAGAAAGCGAAGGCACCGACAGTTCACTGGCCACGCGCAGCGAAGATCGAGGCCAAAGCGAAAGCAAAGGGAGCAAAAGGATGAAAGAAGCAGCTGCAGCCGCCGCGAGGTCTGAGTACAAAGAGATCCCGATAAACAACATCAATAACGTCGCGAATTATCGGAAGACGTTCAACGACAAATCGTTGAAGGAACTTGCGGCTTCGATCAAATCGAAAGGCGTCATTGAGCCGATCATCGTCAAGCCCTACGGTGTGACGGCGTTTCAGGTTATCGCCGGCGAGCGTCGGGTACGCGCCGCGATCATCGCCGGCCTGGTCACGATCCCCGCGATCATTCGCGACCTCGAGGACGGCGATGTGCTCGTCGTGCAGCTCATCGAGAACGTGCAGCGTGAAGCGGTCCCGTTTATGGAAGAGGCTTACGCATTCAAGAAGCTTCGTGACGACCGAGCTTTCGACGTCGAAGAGATCTGCAAGATAGTCGGCAAGTCTGACGCGTACGTCTACATGATGCTCAAGCTGTGTGAGCTGCCGGATGATGTTCGCTCGATCGCCGAGAAAGGATGGCTCAGCAAGAGCGTTACGCAGCTCCTCAGCACGGCAAAGGATCCTGTCATCCAGGTCCAGGCCGCGAACGACCTCGCCCGGACCCAAAAGGACAGACTGATCACGTTAAGCGGAGCGAAGAATTATCTTCGCGACAACTTCGGTGACAGCGCGACAAGGTTGAAACGGGAACGCGTCGCAAGGCTCGGACCGGGCAGCGAATTTACCGCCAACTGGAAAAAGTTCCTCGTCCGTTTCGACTCCAAACAATTCGACCATTTCAAACGCATCGTCCGCGATCGCACCGAGGTCGGCGTTTGGGTCGAGGCCGTCGATATGGTTATGAGGAGGACGGAGGAAGCTGCATGAAATGCGAAGTTTTAAAACTTGGCGACGGCAACACCGCGATCGTCTGCGGCGGCGGAAGAAAGAAGAAGCTGCCGAAATGTTGGAAGTGCACGACGGAGTCGAGCTATCAGTGCGACTATCCGACTCTTCGCCGCGACGGAAAGACCGTTCGGACGTGCGACCGGCACCTGTGCTCATACCACGTCCAGCACGGCATGACTAAAGGCGTCGATTTTTGCTCGGAGCATTATCCGATGGCGAAAGCCGCTTGGGAAAAGCGGCGACTTGAAGAAGGCAATCGGCTCTTGTACGGAAAATGAGGATCAAAGGACTCAGAGGCGGGCTCGGGCTCGACGGCAAAAAGGCAAAGCCGCTCGAGCCGACCGAGAGCGCTCTTTCGAAATCGATCGAGGAATTCCTGAATGCTCACCATTTCTACAACGATCGGCTCAATGCGGGATCGGTCGAGGTCATTAAAAAGGTTTTCGGAAAGAGCGGGCCAAAGACATATTCGCACTGGCTGCGTCTCGCGAAGAAGGGAACGCCGGACCGCTTTTTCATCTTCGCCGGCAGGATCTACTTCGTCGAGGTCAAGGCCCGCGACGGCAGGCTCAGCCCGGACCAGGTTATCAGGCAGGACGAGCTGCGACGCGCCGGGGCGGTAGTGATCAATGCAAATTCGTTCGAGAAATTCGAGCGGGAATTCAACAGGCTTTTCAATTCAATGGAGGTAAATAATGGCACGAAACGGAACCGGCAAGGCGACCAGGAAAGCGACCGAGCCGAATGATCTTTACGACGAGCTCTCACCGGAGGCTCAACAGGTTTGGGACAACGTTGGGACCTTCGGCTACGTGCCGGAGAAAGGCTTCAAGGGCCTGTGGTTCGCCCGGAAGAGAGGCGAGCCGGCGTCCGATGCGATCGGGCCCGCGGACTCGCTCGAGACGCTGCACACGATGGTAAAGGAATACGTCCAGGCGAACGCTCCGGACCAGGACGAAGACGAATTCAGGCTCGAGAATCCGGTCGAAGAGCCGATCATCCCCGAGCTCGACAAGCAAGCCGATCGCTGCATCGACGCCAAGGCGAAAAAGGAAATGGCCAACGTCGTGATGAACGACGAATACGACGCGATGCTTAAAGAAATGAAGGATCACGGCCGGAAACGTTACTCGCGAAAAGGCATGACGCTCGTCATTGAGGACCACGAAAAGCTCACGATCAAACCGCAGAAGAAAGACTCGAGCGAGTCCTCGAAAGCTCACAACCAGGCGAGGTAATTATGGAAGGCAAAAACAAATACGTCGGTCACAGCATTTGGGAGGTCAACTTTTCGATTCCCGGGCTTTTGGGCGATAAGGCGAAGGAATGCCACGTCGCGACCAAAAGCGAATCGATCCTTGATGCTGCTGCTCGGGCAGCATCGCTCAAGAAACGAATCGCCGCAGATTACGGCGTCGCGGTCAATGACATAAAGATCGCGTCGATCGACCACCTTTGCACGATCGACGCGTAGATCTCTTACGGGTGAACAGGCTCGATACCCTCGAACTCGGGCGATGAGTGTTTCTTGAAGATCGACTGTTGCGGGGCCGCGTAATTAGCGTTCGCGGTCCCAACAAAAACGATGAACCGACAAGAGCTATTAGCAAGGCGGGCTTTGATCCGGGAAGAGTTCGATATGCGAGCGATCGACAAGCGCATCATCGACGCCCGGCTTCACGAGCTGGCGGCCGAGATCGAACGGCTGACCATTGAACTGCACGTCGGCGAAGTTATTGAGCAGGCCGCTGCCTGCATCCAGGCGACGCCTGAGAAAGCGGTCTTTATGGAGATGATATGAAGCAAAACGAATTACAAAAATGTGCCGGCTGCGGCAAGGGCGTAATGCATTCGAATTGCCCGATATTTTATCGCGTCAGGATCGAGCGAATGGCTGTCAATCTTCCCGCCGTCCAGCGACAACATGGTTTGGAGCAGATGCTCGGCGGAAACGCAGCGATCGCGGCCGTAATGGGTCCGGATGAAGACCTGGCGGTGCCGCTCGACAAGCCCGACAACTTTACGGTCTGTCAGGACTGTTCAATTCGCGTAAACGTTGCTCTATTGACCGAGGCAAAGACATGAGAATTTACATTGCAGGACAGATCACTAATTTGGTTTACGAAGACGCGCTGCGGGCGTTTGCCGAAACCGAGGACCTGCTGCGTTCGCTCGGGCATGAACCGGTCAATCCGATGAAGGAAAACGGGCTCGATGGCGACGGTAACGAGCACCCGTGGGCCGAGTACATGCGCCGCGACATTCCGCATCTGCTCCGGTGCGACGGCATTTTCCTGATGGACAACTGGCGAAACTCGAAAGGGGCAAGGCTCGAAGCCGTGATCGCTCACACGCTCGGAATGCAAATCTTCACGCCGCACCTTCTCGACATCGAATGCCTGCAGGCCGCAGCCGAGAAAACGGTTTTAGATATCGCGTTTGTCTAACGAACGATATGGCGAAAACGACGAATCATTACGAAACACTTGGAGTTAAGCCGGACGCCTCGCCGGGTGAGATAAAGCGAGCGTATCGAGATCGAGCCAAACAAGTGCATCCGGACAAAGGCGGCAAGCAATCGGACTTCGAGCCTGTGGTTCGAGCGTACGAAGTCCTGGGCGATCCGGAACGCCGGTTGCTATATGACGCCACGGGTCAGGATAGACAGACGCCGATCGAGACAGCGGTTCAGCAGGTATTGCTGCAGCTATTCAACCAGGCGCTCGCGGCCGAAGACGATATCCCGATCGTTCAAACCGTTCGTGAGCAGATCAAGGCCGGGAAAGCCAGATTTTCCGAAGAGATCAAAAACCTGAAGGCCCGCAAGAAAAAGATCGAAGCCAAACGAAAAAAGGTAACGAGTACCGGCCCGGTAAACATCGTTCACATGGTCATCGACGGCGAGCTAAAGAGCATCGCTTCAAAGATCGCACAATGCGAGCGCGAGCTTGAGGTCGGCAAGGCTTGTCTTACGGCGCTCAAAGCATACAGCGAGGATTGGGAACCGCCGCAGCAGTTTCAGTACGTCGTAAAGTTTGGCGGCTTCAACGTGACCTCGTCATCCACTTAATGAAAAAGCGTTATTACGAAAAATGGGAATACCGCCTCTGGCTATCCGACGTCGCTGTGCGACGCCTCACGCCGGAGCATCGAGGCATCTGGTTCGACTGGCTGAACGCAATGATGGAGGGCGATACCTACTTCATAGAAGGCACGATCGAGGAACTCGCCGATCGGGGTGATTGTACGACCAAACAGGCCATTATGACCCTTGCCGATATCATCCGGAGCGACACCGCGGAGGTCGAGGTCGACGACTCAAAAGAGAGCTTGTCACGCGATGATGTCACGCATTTTGTGCGCAATTTGTGCGCAAAAAGTGCGCGACCGCGTCACGTGTTTCGTCTCATTTCCAGAAAGCGAAAGAAAATCCTCAAAGTCCGCGTAGACAACAGGTTACGGCAAGAGAAAAAAAGAAAGCGTGGAATGTCACGCGATTGTCACGCGCAGAATCACGCACCTTATATTAATAGAGATATACAACTCACTACTAACGTAGTGAGTAAAGAGCCGGTGTCACGCAAAGCCGCGACACCTTCCACACACCGAAAACCATCAACTCCCCGCGAAGTTTATATTTCCCCGGACGAGGCCAAAGACTACGGCTGGGCCGTCGACAAATTCTACTCACAGTTTACCGACAGCGGCCTTCGCCTCACGATCGCTCAATGCGGACTGATCGCGGGCAAGGTTAAGAACCAGCCTCTCCATCACCAGGCCTGGGACAACACGATCGACAAGTACGTCGGTAATTTCAAGCCAAGCAAACCGAACAGCTACAACCCGGCGAACGTCGCCACGGTGATAGATGTTTTTGAGGACGAGCTCGCGAAGCTCGAAGGAAAACGAAATGGGAACGGAAGACCTGACGCTGAAGAACGAATTGCAAAAGCTGTCCAATCAAGGGATCTCAAGAAAGCCGTGGAACAGCGCATCGCC
>Ga0066652_100001503_pt1 | contig 12167 bp, 8 predicted proteins | sample GraSoiAngelo_101_FD_71413 | JGI IMG/M metagenome (GOLD analysis project Ga0066652, IMG submission 71413) | Grasslands soil microbial communities from the Angelo Coastal Reserve, California, USA - 14_0903_02_30cm | ecosystem: Environmental > Terrestrial > Soil > Grasslands | place: USA...
GCCGGGTGATCTTCCGCCTTCACCTGGAGGAGCGTCCGCTTGGTCGGATCCATCGTGGTCTCCCACAACGTGTCCGGGTTCATCTCGCCGAGACCCTTGTAGCGGTTGACGGCGATGCCCTTCTTGCCGGCGGTGATGAAGAACTCGACGAGGTCGTCGAGCGAATCGATGTTCACCTGCTGGTCTTTCGCGGCCGGGCCCTTGGCCGGCTTCGGCTCCGCCGCCAGCCTCGTGGCGTCATCGATGGTGCCGCCGCCGATCGTCGTGTCGGCCGCCGCCGCCTGCCCGGCCTCGTCCGCCGCCGCGTCGTCGGCGGCGTTGTCGACGCCAGGGCCGGTCGTCTTGACGATCATCGGGCCCTTGATGCTCTTGACGTCCTGGTAGCTGTTCGCGAGCGTGCGGAACTCGGTGGTCAGCACGAAATCGAGATCGACGCGGTGGTACTTCGGATAACCGCCGGTGCGATCTTCGATGACGATGCCGTGCGCCTGGTGTTCCTCGTCGGGCTGCACGCTCGCCGAGCGCGTCTTGGAGTTCAGGGCGTCTGCGAACGCCTGCAGCTTGTCGCGATCCGTGAAGAAGGCCTTCTCGCTGCCGCGGATGCCCTGGTCGAGCACCGCGATGATCACGTCGCGGGTCGGACCGCGGCGCTCGACCACCTGCAGAAGCTTCCGGAAGGTGATCAGCTTCTCGAGCTTCTTCTCGAGCTCGGTCCCGGTGAGCTCGGTGCCGTCGGGCAACGCCAGGATCCGTGAGTCGACAGCGCGGCGGATCAACCAGGTCTCGAGCTCGCGTTCGTCGCGGATGAAGGTCTCGGTGCGGCCGCGCTTGGCCCGGAAGAGCGGCGGCTGGGCGATGTAGATGTAGCCGTTGTCGACCAGCGCCCGCATCTGGCGGTAGAAGAACGTGAGCAGCAGCGTCCGGATGTGCGAGCCGTCCACGTCCGCGTCGGTCATGATGATGATGCGGTGGTAGCGGAGCTTCGCGACGTCGAAGTCTTCCGGTCCGATGCTCGTCCCGAGCGCCGCGATCATCGTCTTGATTTCGTCGCTGCCCAGCATCTTGTCGAAGCGGGCCTTCTCGACGTTGAGGATCTTGCCCTTGATCGGCAGGATCGCCTGGAAGCGCCGATCGCGTCCCTGCTTCGCCGAGCCGCCGGCCGATTCACCTTCGACGATGTAGATCTCGCTGAGCGCCGGGTCGCGCTCCTGGCAGTCGGCGAGCTTGCCCGGCAGCGCGCTGCTGTCGAGGGCGCCCTTGCGGCGGACGAGATCGCGGGCCTTGCGCGCCGCTTCACGCGCGCGCGCGGCGTCGACCGCCTTCAGGATCACGCGCTTGGCGACGTTCGGGTTCTCCTCGAGGAACGCGCCGAGCTTGTCGTTGACGATGGTTTCGACGATGCCCTTGACCTCGGTGTTGCCGAGCTTCGTCTTGGTCTGCCCTTCGAACTGCGGCCGCGGAATCTTGACGCTGATGACCGCGGTCAGTCCTTCGCGGATGTCGTCGCCGCTGATCGTCGCGTCCTTCAGGTCCTTCGCGAGATTGTTCTTGGTCGCGTAGGAATTGACGGTGCGCGTGAGCGCCGAGCGGAAACCCGAGAGGTGGGTGCCGCCTTCGTGCGTGTTGATGTTGTTGGCGAAGGAGTAGAGCGTTTCCGCGTAGCTGTCGTTCCACTGCATCGCGATCTCGACGTCGATGCCGTCCTTGTCGCCGTGCGAGTAGATCGGCTTCTCGTTGACCGCGGCCTTGTTCTGGTTCAGGTACTCGACGAAGGAGACAATGCCCCCCTCGTAGAGGAACTTGTGCGACTTGCCGTCGCGCTCGTCGTCGATGGTGATGGTGACGCCGCCGTTGAGGAACGCGAGCTCGCGCAGGCGCGTCGCCAGCGTGTCGAAGCTGTACTCGGTCGTCTCGAAGATCTGGGCATCGGGCTTGAAGGTGATTTTCGTCCCGCGCTTCTTGGTCGTGCCCGTGGCTTCGAGTTCGGCCCCCGGCACGCCGCGCTCGTAGGTCTGCTGGTAGACCTGCCCGTTGCGCCAGATTTCGAGCTCGAGGACCTCGGACAGGGCGTTGACGACCGACACGCCGACGCCGTGGAGACCGCCCGAGACCTTGTAGCTGTCGTTGTCGAACTTGCCGCCGGCATGGAGCACGGTGAGCACGACTTCGGCGGCCGACTTGCCGCTCTCGTGGCGGTCGACGGGAATGCCGCGGCCGTTGTCGATGACGGTCACCGAGTTGTCGATGTGGATCGTGACGTTGACCTGGTCGCAGTGCCCGGCGAGCGCCTCGTCGATCGAGTTGTCGACAATCTCGTAGACGAGGTGATGCAGGCCCGGGGCTCCGGTGGAGCCGATGTACATGGCCGGGCGCTTGCGCACCGCCTCGAGGCCCTCGAGGACCTTGATTTGCGCTGCGCCGTAGTCGGCGCCGTTGCCGTTCCCGTTCGAGCCGGATGCTTCTGGTGTCGGCGCCGTCGGCGTGGCTTCGGGGTCACGCGCCGGCTGGTTCGGATCGTTCAACTGGTCCATTCAGGAATAACGCTCAGATGCGCATTGGCATGATGACGTAGGTGTATTCGTAGCCCTCAGCCCCGACCGGCTTCAGCACGGCCTGGCTCATCTCGTCCTTGAAATCCAGCGAGACGGTGTCGGTCTCGACCACGCCGAGGAAGTCGAGCACGTATTGCGCGTTGAAGCAGATCGTCACCGGCGCGGCGGCGTAATCCACCATCAGGATTTCCTTCGCCTCGCCGAACTCCGGGCTGCTCGAGGCGATCTCGACCTTGCCCTTGTCGATCTGCACCTTCACCGCGCGCGACCGTTCGTTCGAGAGCAGCGCCACGCGCTTGACCGCCGCCGTGAGCCGATCGCGATCGAACTCGACGTGCTTGTCGTTGTTCTTCGGGATCACCCGCTCGAACGCCGGGAACTGGCCGTCGATCATCCGCGAGATGAGCAGGCGGTCCCCGAGCGTGAAGAACAGGTGATTCTCGCCGCGCTCGTAGAGCACGTCCCCCTCGCCCTCGGCCAGGAGACGCCCGAGTTCGAGCAGCGTCTTCCGCGGCAGAATCACGCGCTGCTCGTCAGCCGCGGGGTCCGCGCTCTTCGCCGCCTTGCCCTTGGCCTCCTCGCGCGCCACCGAGATGTGCGCAAGACGGTGACCGTCGGTCGACACCAGGCCCATCGAGTCGGGACGCTGCAGGAACAGCGCGCCGTTGAGGAAGTAGCGCGTGTCCTCGCCGGTGATCGCGAACTGCGTCTTCGAGATCATCTGGCGCAGCGCTTCGCGCGGCAGCGACGTGGTCGCGGCGCCGCCGGGATCCGGCAGCGTCGGGAAATCCTCGCGCGGCAGCGTCTGCATGCGCGAGTCGAAGCGATCGGCCGCGACCTTGACGCCCCCTTTGTCTTCCTCGATCCGGACGTCGGTCTCGGGGAGCGCCTTGACGATTTCATAGAGCTTCTTCGCCGGCAGCGTCAGCGATCCGCTTTTCGAAACGGTCGCCGGGCACTTGCTGCGCAAGCCGACCTCGAGATCCGTCGCGAGCATCTTCACTTCCGCGCCGTTGGCTTCGAGCAGCACGTTCGCGAGAATCGGAATCGTGTTCTTGCGCTCGACGATGCCCTGGAAGAGTTGCAGTTCGCGGAGTAGATCGGTCTTGCGGACGACCAGTTCCATTGGTTGTGATCTCAGTAATTAGAGGAGAGAAAATAGGTACAAAGAATTATATCAGTAAATAGGTGCTGCGGATAACCCAAAACGCGCGCTTTAGTCGTTCAGAATCTGATATTTAGGCTGTGGACAAGGTTGGGGTACCGCAGCGGGTTTTTTCGCCGCCGGGTGTGCACGTTTCGGGGCCTCGGGGAACCCGCAATCCATGCACAGCCAAACCGGGCCGCCCGCTGTGGAAAACGCCGTCCAGCTCACCTGAAAGATTCCAACATGTTGTTGATAACCGTGTTGAAATCTCCGTCCTTCGATCGCAGATCTTCTATTTTCCGGATCGAGTGGATCACGGTCGAATGATGCTTGCCGCCGAAGCTCCGGCCGATCTCCGGCAATGAAGCATTCGTCAGGTTCTTGCAGAGATACATGGCGATCTGCCGCGGCAGCGCGATCGACTTGGAGTTGTTCTTCGACTTCAGTTCGGTGACCTTCAGCGAATAGTGTTCCGCCACGGCCTTCTGCACGCTCTCGATCGTCACCGCGCGATCGTCGTTCTGGAGGACGTTCCGGAGCACGTCCTGGGCGAGCGACAGCGTGATCTCGCGGCCGGTGAGCGACGCGTACGCGATCAACCGGATCAGCGATCCCTCGAGCTCGCGGATGTTCGACTTGATCTTGCCGGCGATGTAGATCGCCACGTTGTCCGCGAGCGTGATCCCTTCGCTCTCCGCCTTGCGCTTGAGAATCGCGGTCTTCGTCTCGAGGTCGGGAGACTGGATGTCGGCAATCAGCCCCCACTCGAAACGCGACCTGAGCCGTTCCTCCAGCTGGGGAATTTCATGGGGCGGACAGTCGCTGCTGATGACGATCTGCTTCTGCGAGTCGTAGAGCGCGTTGAACGTATGGAAGAACTCGGTCTGCGTGCCTTCCTTCCCCGCCAGGAACTGCACGTCGTCCACCAGCAGCACGTCGACGCTGCGATACCGCTCGCGGAAGTCGAGAATCCGATCGTAGCGGACGGCATTGATCATCTCGTTCATGAACCGCTCGGACGAGATGTAAGTGAGCTGCAGATTCTTGAGGTGCGTGACGACGTAGTGCCCGATGGCGTGCATCAGGTGGGTCTTGCCCAGTCCCACCCCGCCGTAGATGAAGAGCGGGTTGTAAGAGCGCGACGGCGCCTCAGCGACAGCGCGGCAGGCGGCATGCGCGAACTGGTTGGACGTGCCGACGATGAACGTGTCGAACGAGTATCTCGGGCTCAGGATGCCGAGATCGTCCCCCTCGACCGCCACGTCCTCTTCGACGACGGGCACCGGGACCGGGACCGGGATATCGGGAACGAGGGGCGCGCCCTGGTCCTCCGTCACGAAGGCCACCGGCGTTCCGGGGCGGTTCACTTCGGCGAGCGCCTCGGCAATGACCGCGGCGTAGTGCTTGGTCAGCCAGTCGCGGAAGAGCGCATTCGGGACCCGCACACGGAGCCCGCCGTCGCGATCCGAGACGAAAGCGGTGGGCTTGAACCAGGTGTAGAAGCTGTGCCGGTTGACCTTCGTCTCGATGCGCGCGAGGACCTGGTCCCAGATGTTGCTGGCGGTCATTTGCTGAGCTTTCTGGGACCTTTCGCCTAACCAGGAACGAATTACCGTGGGAGCGCGGATCGCAGACGCGGCCGTTTACCCGCAGGTTACAAGGGGTTAGCGACTTTCGCCCCTGTGCTTTTCCACAATTTTTTCCACAGTTGTGGAAATCTTCGGGGGGAGACCCTACGTGGTCGTCGCGGGAACCTCGCGGGCTAGGAACTGTACCATAGCAATTCCACCGCTGACAATCGCGCGTTGACACCCTCGCCCCCGGTTGGTTACTATTTGTGTTTCTCCGTTTCGAGTTGAACGGCTACAGAGGATTCAAAGAGTCATGGCCAAGGGCGTACGCACATTTCAGCCGAATCGCCGCCACCGGAAGCGGACCCACGGGTTCCTCGTCCGGATGGCGACCAAAAAGGGCCGTCAGGTCCTGGCGCGGCGGCGCGCCAAGGGGCGCAAGCGCCTCGCGGTGACTCACTCCCGCTAGCTCACGGCCCATGCCGTCCCATGCCCTGCCTCCTTCGCGGCGCATCCGCCGCCGCGGGGAGTTCCAGCGCGTATTCGACGGCGGTCGCCGGGCCCATGGACGCTACCTCACCATCATCGCCGCTCCCGCCCCCGGCCCGGACAGCCGTCTCGGAATCGTCGCCAGCAAGAAGCTCGGAGGAGCGGTCGTGAGGAATCGCGCTAAACGACTGATTCGACAGATGTTCAGGACGGAGCCTGCGCCGAGCCAGGCCGCCGACCTCGTCGTCATTGCCAAGCCGTCCGTCGTACTCGTCCAATTGAGTGACGTGGCCGCCGACTACCGCACGACCCTGCGCCGGCTCAGCCTGTCAAAGTCATGACAGCAAAGATCCTGGTCCTCCTGATCCGCGTTTATCAGGTCGTCCTCTCGCCATTCCTCGGCGGTGCCTGCCGTTTTCAGCCGTCCTGCTCCGCCTATGCGATTGAGGCCATTGCCACGCATGGCCCATGGCGCGGAGGGCTGCTCGCCGCACGCCGACTATCCCGTTGCCATCCGCTCGGTCGCGCCGGGTTCGACCCGGTCCCGGCCCCCCGCGCTTCGAACCTCGGAATCTCTGAGTAGCTCAATAGATGGAAAGACGCGTTCTCATCGCGGTGCTGTTGTCATTCCTGGTGCTGTACGGCTACCAGGCGATGTTTCCGCCGCCGCCTGAACCCAAGCCGGCCCAGACGACGAGCAAGGCCGCCACGGCCCCCAAGGCGTCGGCTCCAACACAATCCAATCCGACGCCGTCGGTGCAGGGAGCGCCGGCGCTCGCCGAAGCCACGACCCCGGCGGTCCCCGAGCGCGAGCTCTCCATCGACAACGCCGACGTGCACGCCGTGTTCACGACGCGCGGCGCGGTGCTCAAGAGCTGGCAGCTGAAGAAATATCGCGACGACCAGAACCGTCCGCTGGAAATGATCGCGGGACATGCGCCGGCGGACTCGCCGCTGCCCTTCACGCTCGCCGTCGACGACGCGGCGCTTGCGGCGAAGCTGGCCGCCGCGCCCTTTGTGCTGACCTCTGAAACGGCGGCCGCGGGCGCACCCTGGCGCGCCCAGTTCGATTACGCCGACGAAGCGGCCGGTGTCCGCGCGCAGAAGGTCTTCTCCATCGCTCCCGACAAGCCCTACGTGATCGGCGTCGCCGCGTCGGTGACCGTGAACGGCAATCCCGTCGCGACGACGATCAAGTGGGGGCCTGCCCTCGGCAGTGGCCTGACCGTCAAGTCGCGCAGCTACAATCCGCCGCCGCAGCCGATCTTCTTCAAGGACGGCAAGGTCACGCGCGTGGCGCCGGCCAAGATCGCGGCACAGCCGACGCAGGACGGCGTCTTCGGCTTTGCCGGCGTCGACGATCACTATTTCCTCGTCGCCGTGGTCAAGCCCGGGGAGCCGCTGCGGGTCGACTACGCGACCGTCGACGCGCAGCTCGCGGAACATCCTGAAGGCGCGCACTACGTCTCGTGGGGCGCGCGGTTCGCGGCGCCGCCTCAGGGCGCCACCTTCTTCGCCGGGCCCAAGGATTTCGACGTCCTGGCCGCCGTCGACCGCGATCTCGTGCGCGCGATCGACTTCGGCATGTTCTCGTTCCTCGTCGTGCCGCTGCTGCGCGCGCTGAAATACCTGAACGTCTACGTCGGCAACTACGGCTGGTCGCTCATCCTGCTGACCGTCCTCATCAACCTCGCGATGTTCCCGCTCCGCCACAAGAGCGTCGTCTCGATGCGGAAGATGCAGGACGTGCAGCCCGAGGTCAAGGCGATCCAGGACCGCTACGCCAAGCTCAAGATGAGCGACCCGGCGCGCGGCAAGATGAACACCGAGCTCATGGCCCTCTACAAGGAGAAGGGCGTGAACCCGGCGAGCGGCTGCGTGCCCATGCTGCTGACGCTGCCGGTGCTCTTCGCGTTCTACTCGATGCTCTCGGTCGCGATCGAGCTGCGCGGTGCGCCGTTCATCGGCCAGATCCACGACCTCTCGGCGCACGACCCGTGGTTCATCTGGCCGATCGTGATGGGCATCACCATGTTCATCCAGCAGAGGATGACGCCGTCGACGGCGGATCCGATGCAGCAGAAGATGATGATGTTCATGCCGATCATGATGACCGGCATGTTCCTCTGGGCCGCGAGCGGCCTGGTCATCTACTGGACGGTCAGCAACGTCTGGGGCATCGGCCAGCAGATGATCACCAACCGGCTGATCGGGCCGGCCGTGGCGCGCACGGTGCGGCCGCCGGCGGAACGCCAGATGAAGAACGTGAAGAACGTCGGCGGCGGCCGCACCGACGGCGCGGCGAAGGACAAGGAGCGCGAGTCATGAACGTGCAGGAGAAGGTCGGGGGCCTGGTGAGGAACGTCCTCACGGCGATGGGGCTCACGCTCGACGTCCAGGTCGTCGACACCCCGGACGCGATTCGCGTCGAGATCACCGGCGAGGGGGGCGAGGTGCTCCTGAAGCGCAAGGGCGAGGCCCTCGACGCGCTCCAGCAGATCGTCAACACCGGCTTCCGCCGCGAACTCGACGACGACCGCAGCTTCGTCGTCGACTGCATGGGCTACCGCCGCGGCAAAGACGACGAGCTGAAGCAGATGACCCGCTTCACCATGGAGAAGGCCAAGCTCTCGGGACCGCAGGAGCTGGGGCCGCTGAACCCCTACTCGCGCCGCCTCGTGCACCTGACGGTCGCGGAAGATCCGGCGATGTCGTCCGAGAGCATCGGCGACGCGTTTCTCAAGACGGTGATTATCTCGAGGAAGTAGTTTGGTGTTTTCCACCGACGACACCATTGTCGCGGTTGCAACACCTCCAGGACGTGGCGGGATCGGCGTCGTGCGTCTCAGCGGGCCCGCCGCCGCGGCGATCGCGGGCACGCTGAGCGGGCGCGCGGGATTCGAACCGCGTCACGCGACGCTCACCACCGTCCGCGACGGCCACGCCCGCCCGATCGATCGGGCCGTCGTCACGTTCTTTCCCGCCCCGCATTCGTACACCGGCGACGATGTCGTGGAGCTGTCGGCGCATGGGAGCCCGGTGGTGCTCGACGCGATCGTCGGAGCGGCGGTCGCGCGCGGGGCGCGACTCGCGAATCCGGGTGAGTTCACCTTGCGGGCGTACCTGCATGGCCGCATCGACCTGGTCCAGGCCGAGGCCGTCGGCGAGTTGATCGACGCGGTGACGCCGCTGCAGGCGCGCGTGGCGTTCGATCAGCTCGAGGGGACGCTGACCGCGCGGCTGCGCGAGATGGATCGCGCGCTGCTCGATCTCATCGCGCCGCTCGAGGCGTCGCTGGATTTCCCGGACGAGGGCTATCACTTCATCGCGGCCGGCGAGACGGCGCGGGCGCTGGACGCGATGCGGGCGTCGCTCGACGGGCTGCTGGCGGAAGCGGCGCGCGGGCGGCTCGTCCGCGAAGGACTGACCGTCGCGATTCTCGGGCGGCCCAACGCCGGCAAGTCGAGCCTGTTCAACCGGCTGGCCGGCGCGGCGCGCGCGATCGTCACGGATGTGCCCGGCACCACGCGCGACCTTCTGACCGAGCGCGTCGATATCTCCGGCGTGCCGTTCACGATGGTCGACACCGCGGGGCTGCGCGCCGGCGCGGGCGATGCGATCGAGGAGGAAGGCATCTCGCGCGCGCGCCAGGCCGGCGCGGCGGCGGACCTGGTGCTGGTCGTCCTCGATCGATCGCGCCCACTGTCCGGCGAAGACCAGGCGGTCGTCGCCGGCACCGCGTCGCGCCCGCGCGTGATGGTCGCGAGCAAGTGCGATCTGCCTGCCGCGTGGGACGCGGGGTTGGTGGGCGCGCGCGCGGTCTCATCGCTGACCGACGAAGGGATCGACGGCCTGCGCGCCGCGATGCTCGAGACCGCGGGGGCGGGCGTGCCGCGCGACCGCGCGGCGGTCGCAAATGCGCGCCACGCGGCGCTGCTCGAGCAGGCGCGCGCCGCCGTGGCGCGCGCCGCGGCGGCGGCCGCCGCGGGCGTGCCCGAGGAATGCGTCCTCGCCGATTTGCACGACGCGCGCGGCTGCTTCGACGAAATCAGCGGCGCGCGGCCGCAGGACGAAGTGCTGCGGGTGATCTTCGAGCGCTTCTGTATAGGGAAATAGTTCCACCCCTAATTATCAGACGGCCCCGGCCGCGGCCGAGTCACGAAGACCACAAAGACCACAAAGATCACAAAGCTCGTTGTGTTTTCTAAATAATCACCTTGGTGACCTTCGTGATCCTGGTGGCCGTTGTGGTGAGCCCGGCGGCCGTAGACACGCAGTTACGATTGAGATGAAACGCCACGAAATCATCGTCATCGGCGCCGGCCACGCGGGGGTCGAAGCCGCGTGGGCGGCGGCGCGCATCGGGCGCGACGTGGCGATCTGTACCCTGTCGATGGACACGATCGCCCACATGCCGTGCAATCCAGCGATCGGCGGGACGGCCAAGGGCCACCTGGTGCGGGAGGTCGACGCGCTCGGCGGGCTGATGGGCCTGGCGATCGACGAAACGGCGATCCAGTTCAAGCTGCTGAACCGCAGTCGCGGCCCGGCGGTGTGGTCGCCACGGGCGCAGGCCGACAAGCGCGTCTACAGCGCGTGGGTGCGTGCGGCGCTGGAGCGGCAGCCGAATATCTCGTGGATTGTCGGCAAGGCCGGCCGGATCCTGGTGGAGAACGGCCGCGTAACCGGGCTCGCGATGGAAGACGGCGACGAGTATCGCTGCGACGCGCTGGTCGTGACGACCGGCACGTTCCTCAACGGCCTCGTCCACGTCGGGCGTGACCAGCGTCCAGCCGGCCGGGCCGGCGAACCGCCGTCCCGCGATCTTGCGGAATCGCTGAAGTCGTTCGGCTTTTCATGGGGCCGCCTCAAGACGGGGACTCCGCCGCGCCTCCATCGGCGCAGCATCGATTTCTCGCGATTCGCCGAGGAGCGCGGTGACGCCGCTCCGGTGCCGTTCTCGTTTCTGAGCGCTCCCATCACACGCCCGCAGATCTCCTGTCACGTCGTTCACACGACGGATCAGGTGCACGCGCTCGTGCGCGAACACATCGGCGAGTCGCCGCTCTTCAACGGGCAGATCTCCGGCATCGGTCCGCGCTATTGCCCGTCGCTCGAAGACAAGGTGATGCGGTTTCCGCACCGCGAGCGCCACCAGATCTTCCTCGAGCCCGAGGGAGTCGCCGCGGACGAAATCTACGTGAACGGCTACTCGATGAGCCTGCCGGCGGAAATCCAAGCCAGGATCGTCCATGCGCTGCCAGGGCTGGAAGAAGCCGAGATCCTGCGGCCCGGCTACGCGGTCGAATACGACTTCATCCAGCCGACCGAGCTCGATCGCGCCCTGCAGGCCCACCGCGTCCCCGGCCTGTTTCTCGCCGGGCAGATCAACGGCACGTCCGGCTACGAAGAGGCCGCCGCCCAGGGGCTCCTCGCCGGCATCAACGCCGCCCGCCTCGGCCAGCGGCGCCCGGCGCTGCGCCTCGGCCGCGAGGAGGCCTACATCGGCGTGCTCGTGGACGATCTCACCACGCGCGGCTGCCTCGAGCCGTATCGCATGTTCACCTCCCGCGCGGAGCATCGCCTGCTCCTGCGCATCGACAACGCCGACCTGCGGCTGACCCCGGTCGGCCGTGAAGCCGGGCTGGTAGACGATGAGCGGTGGGCGCGTTTCGAGGCGCGCCGCGGCCGCCTCGAACGGAACCAGGCCACGGTCAGGCGCACCACCGTATCGGTTGGCGTTCAGCGCTTGCCCGCCGAGCGCGCTCTCCGGCAGCCCGGCGTCGACGTGCGGGCCCTGGTGGCCGAGGGACAGCTGGCGCTGGACATCGTCGACCCGGTGATGGACTTCGCCAGCCTCGAGACCTTCTATCGCTACGAGGGCTATCTGCGGCGTCAGCAAGAATCGGTCGAGCGTCTCAAGCGGCAGGAGTCGCGAGTGATTCCTGCGGACTTCCGGTTCGAGGGAATTCCCGGGCTGTCGCGCGAATCCATCGAGCGGCTGTCGTCGGTGCGGCCGGAAACGCTCGGCCAGGCGCTGAGGATTCCCGGGCTGACCGCGGCCGCCGTCGCGGTGGTGGCCGCCCACGTTTCCGGGCACCTGTCGCGCTGACGCCGCAGCATGTCCGAAACGATTTCCCGTCTGCGCGCGCGTTCCGAGGCTGTCGGTGTGCCGGTTCCTCAGGCGCTCGAGGAGCGGCTGGCGGCCTATTTCGATCTGCTCTTTCGCTGGAACACGAAGATCAACCTGACGTCGCTGACGGATACCGACGCAGCCATCGATCGGCTGCTATTAGAGCCCGTAGCGGCGGCGGCTGCCGTTCCCCGGGGCCTCAGGGTTATTGACATCGGCTCCGGTGGCGGGTCGCCGGCGATCCCGCTGGCCCTGGCGTCCGAGGCGTGCAAGCT
>Ga0066652_100001504_pt1 | contig 12167 bp, 7 predicted proteins | sample GraSoiAngelo_101_FD_71413 | JGI IMG/M metagenome (GOLD analysis project Ga0066652, IMG submission 71413) | Grasslands soil microbial communities from the Angelo Coastal Reserve, California, USA - 14_0903_02_30cm | ecosystem: Environmental > Terrestrial > Soil > Grasslands | place: USA...
GCGCAGGGGGGCGCACGCCAGGTCGTGATGGGGATGGCGCACCGCGGACGTCTCAACGTGCTGACCCACGTGATGGGGATGAGCTACGTCGAGATGTTCGGAGAGTTCGAGGGACGGCAGGGAGAGACGAGCGCCGACAGCAGCACGGGCGACGTGAAGTACCACCTGGGCTACGAGGGAGAGCGGAAGGTCGGCGCTACGACGATCAAGTTGGAGCTCGCGCCGAATCCCAGTCATCTCGAGGTGGTGAACCCCGTGATGTCGGGAATGGCGCGCGCCTACCAGCGGATGGCCGGCGCCCAGGACGGCCGAAACGAGCGGCTCGTGCTGCCGATCTGCATCCACGGCGACGCGGCGTTCCCGGGTGAGGGCGTGGTGCCGGAGACGTTCAATCTCTCGCGGCTGCGCGGCTATCGGGTGGGCGGTACGCTGCACATCATCGTCAACAACCAGGTCGGCTTCACGACCGATCCGATCGACGCGCGCTCGACGCACTACGCCAGCGATCCGGCGAAGGGGTTCGAGGTGCCCGTGCTGCACGTGAACGCCGACGACGCGGACGCATGCATCGCCGCAGTGCGGCTCGCAGTGGCGTACCGCGACCAGTTCGCCCAGGACGTGCTGATCGACGTCGTGGGCTACCGGCGCTGGGGACACAACGAGACCGACGAGCCGGCGTTCACGCAGCCGAAGCTGTACGAGCTGGTGAAGCAGCACCCGACGCCGCGGCAGGTGTGGGGCGCGCGGCTGGTCAGCGAAGGGATCGTCAGCGACGCACAGGTCGCGGCGATCGACAAGGAGTTCGCCGACAAGATCACGGCGGTCTACCACGAGATGAAGGCCACCCCGGAAGAGTCGACCGATGCCCAGCGGTCGGCTCCGAGTGCGCCCGCGCCCGATCCCGCGACGGCGGTGCAGGGCGAGACGCTGGAGTCGATCAACACGCGGCTGCTCGAATGGCCGCAGGGGTTCAAGGTCCATTCGCGCCTCGCGAAGACGCTCGAGCGCCGGCGCGACGCGCTCCACACCGGCGCCATCGACTGGGGGCACGCCGAGGCGCTCGCCTTCGGCTCGCTCCTGCTCGACGGGATCAACGTGCGCCTCAGCGGCCAGGACGCCGAACGCGGTACCTTCGCGCACCGTCACGCCGTCGTACACGACGTCGAGACGGGAGTGACGCACACGCCGCTCGCCACGCTGCCGCAGTCGCGTGGTGGCACGTTCGAGATCTACAACAGCCCCCTCTCCGAGACGGCGGTGATGGGGTTCGAGTACGGCTTCTCCACCGCGGCGCCGCGCGACCTGGTGCTGTGGGAGGCGCAGTACGGCGACTTCGTGAACGTCGCGCAACCGATCATCGACCAGTTCATCTCGGCCGACCGTGCGAAGTGGGGGCAGCGGAGCGGCCTGGTGCTGCTGCTCCCGCACGGCTACGAGGGAGGCGGTCCGGAGCACTCGAGCGCACGCCTCGAGCGGTTCCTGCAGCTCTGCGCCGAGCGGAACATGGTCGTGGCGTATCCGTCGACGCCGGGACAGTACTTCCACATCCTGCGCCGGCAGGCGCTGCGCGCCGACCGGCAGCCGCTGGTGCTGATGCAGCCGAAGAGCCTCCTGCGTCTGCCTGCGGCGGCGTCGCGGCTGGAGGATCTCGCCAACGGCGGGTTCCTGTCGGTGATCGACGACGCGGCGGTGGCCGATCACCGCGACGAGGTGCGACGTCTGGTGCTCTGCACGGCGAAGATGTACTACGATCTGCTGGCGTCGCGACCGGCGGGCGCGGACGTTGCCCTGGTGCGCGTCGACGAGCTGTATCCCTGGCCTGGGGACGCCGTGGCGGAGATCGTCGACCAGTACCCGAACCTCGAGGACGTGGTGTGGGCACAGGAGGAGCCGAAGAACATGGGTGCCTGGAGCTACGTCGCGCCGCAGCTGCGCGTCGCCACGGGGAACATGCTGACGATCCGCTACATCGGGCGCCCGGAACGCGCGAGCCCTGCCGAGGGTTACTCGAAGGCGCACGAGGAAGAACAGAAGCGCATCGTGGCCGAGGTGCTCAACCCCGCGCCGACCAGCGCAAAACGAAAGACCTCCAAGGTATGACGAGAGCGATGCGGCTTCTGGCCGCGACCATTTTCGTCCTCGCCGCGCCGCGACTCCTCTCAGCCCAGGAGCGCGGCGCAGTCGCGTTGGGCGAGGCCGTGGCGGGGCTCGACGTGACGACTCGCGTGCTGTTGATCGGCGCCCATCCGGACGACGAGGACACGCAGCTCCTCACCTGGCTGGCGCGCGGACGCCAGGTGGAGACGGCGTATCTCTCGCTGACGCGCGGCGACGGCGGCCAGAACCTGATCGGCAACGAGCTCGGACCGCTGCTCGGCATGATCCGCACGGAGGAGCTGCTCGCGGCGCGTCGGCTGGATGGCGGGCGACAGTTCTTCACGCGCGCCTACGACTTCGGGTTCTCGAAGACCGCCGAGGAGACGTACACGCACTGGGTGAAGGACTCGATCCTGCGTGACGTCGTGACGGTGGTGCGCGCGTTCCGGCCGCAGATCATCGTGGCCGTGTTCAGCGGCACACCGCGCGACGGGCACGGGCATCATCAGGTGTCGGGGATCCTGGCGCGCGAGGCGTTCGACGCGGCGGCGGACACGATGCGCTTCCCACGCGCCGCCACGGTCGGACTCGGCGCGTGGGTGCCGGCGAAGTTCTACCGCGCGCAGCGGTTCAACCCGGCGGATGCGACGCTGACGATGAACGTCGGTGAGCTGAGCCCATTCCGCGGGATGACGTACGCCGAGATCGCGTCGGTGAGTCGGTCGCAGCATCTGTCGCAGGGATTCGGCGCACTGCAGCGGCGCGGCACGTGGTTCGACTACGTGAAGCTGGAAGCGTCGCACGTGTCGCCGCCGATCGTGCGCGAGACGTCGATGTTCGAGACGCTCGCCACGGGATGGGGGCGCTTCGCCAGTGCACAGCTCCCTGCGGGCGCGCGCGCGGCGATCGACTCGCTCGACGGTGCGATCGCCGACGTCCGGCGCGCCGAGAACCTCGCCGCGCCGGCGCCGATGGTGGCGCCGCTGGCGCGCGTCGTCGGATTGCTGGAGCGCGCGCGATCGGGGCTGACCTGTCCGCGCAACGGGTTCGCCGGCGGATGCATGGGCGTGGAGGGCGATCTCGCGATATCGCTCGAGACCGCGCTGCGGCGGGCGCAGCAGGCGCTGCTCTCCGCGGCGGGCGTGCTGGTGGAGGCGACGGCGCCGCGCGAGCTCGTTGCCGTGCACGATACGATTCCCGTGACCGTGTCGGTGTACAACCAGGGCCGCGGCGACGTGGTGCTCGACGGCGCGTCGGCGTGGATGCAGAACGTGTACGGAACGCCACCCGCCGGCACGCCGGTGACGATCGTACCGGATAGTTCGGCGCGTGTCACCCTGCCGCTCGTCTCGGAGTGGGCGAGCGCGCCGTGGTGGATGGAGAACGGCTTCCAGCCGGGCACCGACATGTTCCGCCCGCCGCCGGGCGGGATCATCAGTGCGAACGGCCCGATCGGCGAGGACCGCGTCGCCGAGACGCACGCGCGCGCCGCGCTTCGCATCGCCGGCGCATCGTTCGTCGTCGACGCGGGGCCGGTGGTGTACCGCTATGCCGACCCGGCACGGGGCGAGCTGCGACGGCCGGTGGCATCGGTGCCGGCGGTGAGCCTGCGGTTCGACGACCAGGTGGAGTACGCCCGCGTGGGCACTGCGCTCGACCGCGAGTACGCGCTGCGCGTCGCGTCGTCCGCGACCGCGGCGCGCGCGGTCACCGTCGAGCTCACGCTGCCGAAGGGGCTCGTGACCGATTCCACCGTCCGGCACGTCGCGCTCGATCCGTTCAGCAGCAAGACGGTGGTGTTCAGGGTGAAGGGTCAGCTGCCGAAGGGACGGCACTACGTGAATGCCACGGCGTCGAGCGGCGGCGAGAAGTTCATGACGGGGTGGCTGCCGATCACGTACGAGCACATCCGGCCGCTGCGCTACTACCGGATGGCGACCGTGCAGATCGAAGCGGTGGAGGCGCAGCTCCCGCGCAATCCGCAGGTCGCGTACGTGAAGGGGGTGAGTGACAACGTCGCGCCGATGCTCTACCAGCTCGGTATTCGCGTGACGATGCTGTCGCCCGAGCTGCTGGCGACGGCCGACCTCTCGCGCTACGGCGCCGTGGTGGTGGGGCCGCGTGCCTTCGCCGCCACCCCGCTCATCGCGGCGAGCGCGGCACGGTTGCAGGAGTACGCGCGTGCCGGGGGGACCGTCGTCGTGCAGTACGGTCAGCAGGAGATGCAGACGCCGGGTTACCTGCCGTACCCCGTCACGCTTTCGCGCACGGCGGAGCGCGTCACCGACGAGAACGCGCCGGTGAAGGTGCTGGAGCCGTCGTCGCGGCTGCTGGCGTATCCGAACCGGATCACGCCGGACGACTTCAAGGGATGGGTGCAGGAGCGGGCGACGTACATGCCCACGACCGCCGATCCCCACTATCGTCGACTGCTCGAGATGCACGACCCAGGGGAGCCGCCGAACGAGAACGCCGTACTGGTGGCGCCGCTCGGCAAGGGCGCGTACGTCTACTGCACGCTCGCGCTGTTCCGCCAGCTGCCAGCCGGTGTCCCGGGCGGCGCGCGGATCTTCCTCAATCTGCTCGCCGCCACCGGAGAGTCGACGGCGAGCGCGCTGCCACGGCCATGACGGCGTCCCTGCTCGCGTTCATCCCCGTCGCGCTGCTGCTCACGCTGCTGCCCGGTGCCGACACGGCGCTGGTGACGCGCAACGCACTCACGCTCGGACTCGGCGGCGCGCGGTGGACGATCCTCGGGATCCTCACCGGTTGCCTCATGCACGCGACGGCGTCGGCGCTCGGACTGTCGGCGATCCTCGCGACGTCGGCGCGCGCGTACGAGACGGTAAAGCTCGTGGGCGCGGCGTACCTGGTGTGGATCGGCGTGCAGGCCATTCGCCACGCCCAGGGAGGTGCAGATCCCTCGAGTGCGCTCGGGATGACTGAGGCTCGTCATCCCGAGCGAGCGCAGCGAGTCGAGGGATCTGCACCTGCACCGACGGCGCCCGGCGGGCATCCCTTCATGCAGGGATTCCTGACCAACATCCTGAACCCGAAGGTCGCGCTGTTCTACCTCACCTTCCTTCCGCAGTTCATTCCGGCAGGCGCGCCGGTGCTGCGCACGTCGCTCCTGCTGGCGATGATCCACAACGCGCTCGGCTTCGCCTGGCTGTCGCTCTACGCGCAGTTCGTCGACCGCCTGCGCGTCGCGCTGACGCGTCCCGTGGTGAAAGCGTGGCTCGAGCGCGCGACTGGTGGCGTGCTCGTCGCGCTCGGCGCGCGTCTCGCGTGGGACCGCCGATGAAGCGCGGCGCGCGGCCGTTCGCCCTCGCGTCGCTCGCGCTGCTCGCCGCCTGCAGCGGCGGCGACGGACGCACCGTGCTCACGATCTACTCGCCGCACGGGAAGGATCTGCTCGAGTACTACGAGAAGGGGTTCGAGGCGACGCATCCCACGATCGACGTGCAATGGGTCGACATGGGATCGCAGGAGGTGCTCGACCGCCTGCGCGCCGAGAAGGCGAACCCGCAGGCCGATCTGTGGTTCGGCGCGCCGTCGGAGATCTTCGGGCGCGCGGCGACCGAAGGGCTCCTCGATCCGTACACGCCGACGTGGGCGGACAAGGTGCCGGCGGAAGCGAAGGATGCGCAGGCACGCTGGTTCGGTACGTACATGACCCCCGAGGTGATCGCGTACAACACCCAGGCCGTGAGCGCCGCCGACGCGCCGAAGGACTGGGACGAGGTGATCGATCCGAAGTGGAAGGGGAAAGTGCTCATCCGGAATCCCGTCGAGTCGGGGACGATGCGCGCCATCTTCGGCGCGATCCTCGCGCGATCGATCGCCCGGACCGGATCGACGGCGCAGGGATGGGACTGGCTGCGCAAGCTCGACGCGAACACGAAGGAGTACGTGCTCAACCCCGCGCTCCTCTACCAGAAGCTCGGGCGCCAGGAGGGAGTGATCACGCTGTACAACATGCCCGACATCGCGACGCTCGAGGCGCGGACGAAGACGCCCGTGGGGTTCGTCTTTCCGGCGAGCGGCACGCCGCTGCTCGTCGACGCGATCGCGCTCGTGCATGGAAGCCGGCGGCAGGCGGCGGCGAAACAGTTCTACGAGTACGTCACGACGCCCGCCGCGTTCACGGATGCGGCGGTGAAGTTCCTGCGCATCCCGGCGCGCACCGACCTGCCGGTGGACTCGCTCCCCGAGCCGGTCCGTCGCGCCAGGACGGAGCTCAAGGCGATGCCGGTCGATGCGAAGCTGCTCGCCGACAGCCTCGACACATGGATGAAGTTCTGGGACAGCAGCATCCGCAACAGCCAGCGCGGCAAGTGACCTCCGCGCGCGACGCCGGCGGCGGAGCGCGACGCGCGAGCGCGCTGGTGCTCGAGCAGGTGACGCGCCGCTATCCGGGCAACCCCGAGCCCTCGGTCGACGGCGTCTCGCTGTCGATCGCACCAGGCGAGCTCCTCGCGCTCGTCGGCGCATCGGGCTCGGGGAAGACCACGACGCTGCGCATCGCGGCGGGCTACGAGACCCCCGACTCCGGGCGCGTCATGCTCACCGACGAGTCGGGGGCGACGCGGGACATCACGCACGAGACGCCGCAGCGACGTGGCTTCGGCATGGTGTTCCAGCACTACGCGCTGTTCCCCCACATGACGGTGGAGCAGAACGTCGCGTTCGGGCTCGAGGCGCGCGGCGTCGGGAAGGCGGAGCGGCTGGCGAAGGCGCGTGAGGCGCTCGCCGGCGTCGGCCTCGACGACAAGGCGGCGCGGCCGGTGCAGGCGCTTTCTGGCGGAGAACAACAGAGGGTAGCACTGGCCAGAGCGCTCGTGATCTCGCCGCGCGTTCTCCTGCTCGACGAGCCGCTCTCCAACCTCGATCCCACGCTGCGCCAGTCGATGCGCGACGAGCTGCGCGCCACGCTCCGGCACTCCGGCGTGACCGCGCTGTTCGTGACGCACGATCAGGAGGACGCGTTCGCCGTCGCCGATCGGATCGCGATGCTGGCCCAGGGGAGGCTGCTGCAAGTCGGCACACCGGAAGAGCTCTATCACGCGCCGGCGACGCGCGAGGTGGCGGAGTTCGTCGGACGCGCCGCGCTGCTCCCCGCCGAGCGGATGAGCGAGGGGGTGTGGGTCACGGTGGGCAGCGTCGCGCTGGCGGCGCCGGCCCGCCCCGACGCGAATGCCGACGGCGGCTCCGGCGCGCTCGCCGCCGTGCTGCGTCCCGAATCGCTCGTGCTCGTGGACGACGACGAGCAGCCGGCGTGGGAGGGCACCGTCGCGGGGCGGCGATTCGCCGGTGGACATACCGTCTATCAGGTGCGTCTGGAGAGCGGTGCGGTCGTCGAGGTGATGGGGAACGGCTTCGGCGCGCCGGAGAGAGGGACGGTGCGCGTGCGGCTGTCCGGACAACCGATCGCCACGGTGCGCGCATGATGCGTGCGGCGCGGCTCCGGCGCCCGCCGGGCGGCTGGGCCACGGCGCTCGTGGCGGCCGCGCTGCTCGCGCTCCTGCTGTGGAGCGTCGTCTATCCGAACGCGGCGATCATCGTCGGCAGCTTCGAGCGCGGACTCGGCGACTGGCGGGACTTCGCCGGCAGCCCAGCCGACCGCGACGCGTTGTGGGGAACGGTGGTCGTGTCGATCGGGTCCGTGATCGGCGCACTGTTGATCGGTGTGCCCCTCGCGTTCCTGCTCTCGCGCACGGAGTTCCGCGGACGGCGCGTGTTGAGCGCCGTGGCCACGCTGCCCGCAGCGCTCCCGCCGCTCGTCGGCGTCCTCGCATTCCTGTTCCTCTACGGGGAGAGCGGCGTCGTCACGCGCGCCGTGCAGCACGTGCTCGGGCTCGAGTCGGCGCCGTGGACGCTGACGGGGATTCCCGCGGTGATCTTCGTCCACGCCTACACGATGTACGTGTACGTCTTCCTGTTCGTGAGCGCGGGCCTCGAGCGGTACGACACGACGCTCGACGAGGCGGCAGCGGGGCTCGGGGCATCGCGCGCACTCACGCTGCGACGCGTCACGCTGCCGCTCCTCACGCCCTCGCTGGCCGGCGCGATGCTGCTCGTCTTCATGAGCGCGCTCGGCTCGTTCTCGGCGCCGTACATCTTCGGTGGCGGCGCACGCGTGCTGGCGACGCAGATCCTCGTGTCGAAGCTGAACGGCGCGCTCGGGCTGGCGTACGTCGAGACCACGGTGCTCGCCGTGACCGCCGTGCTCGCGCTCCTCCTGCTGCGGCGGCTGGAGGGGAAGCGGCAGTACAGTGTGGCAGGCAAGGGGCGCGCGACGCGGCAGATGCTGCGGTCCGGCACCGCGCGCGCGCTGCTGCCGCCACTCGCGCTCACCCTCGTCGTGCTGCTCGTCCTGCCCCACCTGATGGTCGTGCTCGTGAGCTTCGCGCGCGACGGCGCGTGGACGACGCAGATCATGCCCCCCGAGTACACGCTCGACAACTACCGGCGGCTCGCCACCGAGCGGCAGCTCTGGCGCCCGATCACGAACAGCATCGGCATGTCCGCGGCGGCAACGACAGCGAACGCGATCGTGTGCTTCGCCATCGCCTACGTCGTCGTGCTCTCGCGCGCCCCGGGGCGGCGAGCGATCGCGCTGCTCGCCGCGCTCCCCTGGGCGATCCCCGCCACGGCGATCGCGCTCGGGCTAGCGGCGACGTTTGACCGGAACGCGCCGGAGCAGTTGCGCGTGCTGCTCGTCGGCACGTTCTGGATCCTGCCGCTCGCGTACTTCGTGCGGAACATCCCGCTCGTCACGAGCGCCGTGGAAGGCTCGCTGCGTCAGATGGATCCGACGCTCGAGGACGCGGCGCGCGGGCTCGGCGCCTCGCGCTGGCTCGCGCTGCGGCGCGTCATCATCCCCGCGGCGCGGCCCGGCCTCGTGGCCGGCACGATGCTCGCCGGCGTCGCGGCGGTCGGAGAGTTCGTCGCGAGCGTGGTGCTGTACACGCACGCGAGCCGTCCGATCTCCGTGGAGATCCTCTCGCAGATCCGGAACACCGCGTTCGGTACGGCAGCGGCCTATAGCGTCCTGCTCATCCTGCTCGTGCTGGCGATCACCATCGGCGCGCGCTGGCTCGAGGGACGGTTCATCGCGGGGGAAGGGGTGATGAACGCCGGGCGGTGACGGCGTTCGTCAGGCCAGGTTCATCTGCCGCATCAGGGCGCGGAAGCGCGGATGCGCGCGCAGCGGGGCGAGCAGGAACGAGCCCTTGATCGCGTACGCCGGACCGGCGCGCTCGGCGACCGCACGCTCCAAGTAGTCCATCGCTCGCTCGGCGTCACCGAGGCCGGTGTGGACGTACGCGAAGTAGTACGGCGGGACGTACAACTCTCGCGAGCACTCGTCCAGCGTGCGCAGGACGTCGTTCGCTCGCTCGACTTTTCCCGCCAACGCGTACGCCTCGCCGAGCTGGGCCAGCCACATGAGCGAGCCGGGATCCATCGCTACCGCGGCTTCGAGCTCGGCCAGCCCTTCCTCGTGTCGCCCCTTGAGGAAGTACGCCCAGCCCAGTGTCGCGCGAATGCGTTCGTGCGGCTCGAGCTCGAGCGCGGCCTCGGCGCGCTCGAGTGCCTCGTCGATGCGGCCGGCGCGCAGAAGCGTGGTCGTGATGTCGACGCGATGCGCGAGCGGATCGAGCTCCACGGCCCGTTCCAGCAGAGCGATCGCCTGATCGTACCGCTCGATCCCCGCGCAGACGCGTCCATACAGGTCGTAGGTGTCGGCGCCACTCGGATTGAGCTCCAGCGCGCGCTCGAATTCCCGTTCGGCACCGACCCAATCGTACTCGCGGACCGCCTTGAGGAATCCGAGCGCACAGTGCGCGGTGTCGAGATCGGGATCGAGCCGCAGTGCCTCGTGCGCCGCCTCGGCGGCACGGGCGTACGCATTGGCGGGCTCGAAGATCCCCATCTCTGCCAGCTGGGCGTGCACCATGGCGAGCATCGCGTGCGCCGACGCGAAGTCGGGATCGCGCGCGATCGCGCGCGCGAGGAACGCCAGGGAGCTCAGCATCGCATCCGTGGTGTATCGGCCGAGCACCTGCCGACCCTGCAGGAAGAGGTGATACGCTTGCAGGTCGTTCGTCGGCGTGCGACGCACGCGCGTGTGCTCGGACGGCGACAGCTCGGCCTCGAGCGCCGAGGCGATCTGGAGCGCGACCTCGGACTGGATGGTGAAGATGTCCGCCATCCGGCGGTCGTACGTCTCCGACCAGAGATGCCGATCGGTCTCCGCGTCCGTCAGCTGCGCAACGATCCGCACACGATCGTCCGCCCGCCGCACGCTGCCGGCCAGCACGACGTTGGCGCCGAGCGTCGCGCCGACCTCCCTGAGCGGAGGGTGCTCCTCCTTGAAGCGCATCACCGAGGCGCGCGAGATCACCTTGAACGCCCGGATCTTGGACAGGTTGGCGATCACGTCCTCCGTGATCCCGTCGGCGAAGTACGCGTTCTCGGGATCCGTGCTCAGGTTGCGGAACGGCAGGACCGCGATCGTCGCCGACGGCTCGTGCACGGTCGCGACGGTCGTCGGCTGTCGCTTCGGTGGCGCCGTGCGCAACCGGGCCGCGAGTGCCTCGACGTCGGCGTCGGGTTCGAGCTCGAGGTCGGTGCGGCGACGTTGGGCGTGCTCCGCCGCATGCTGCACCGCGCCGATCCAGTCACCCGCCGCGTCGAGCGCGTGCATCAGCGCCAGCGCGTACACGCTCGAGTGCGGATCGGCGACGACCAGCCGCCGGCAGGTGCCCACGCGTCCGTACACGTCACCCGCCCGCTCCTGACGTTCGGCGAGCGCGCGGAGAGCGCCGATGTACGCGTGGTCGAGCTCGCGGCGCCGCTCTTCGAGCCAGTAATCGAACTCGATCGCGTCGTCGAGATGGAACCCGTCCAGCAGGGGTCCCGTGTACGAGCCCACGACGGTCTCGAGGTCGTCCGCCGCCATCGCCATGCGAAGCTCGTGCAGGTCGCAGCGCAGACGGGAGGGATCGAAGAGCAGCGCGTCGCCCGCCGAGGCGATGGCGCCTTCCCCGAGTGCGGCGCGGAGGACGTGCACGGCGAGATTCAGCAGCCGGCGGGCATTGGACGTGTCCCGCTCCGGCCAGAGCAGCGCCGTGGCGCGGTCCCGAGCCAGCGGCTGCGGCCACGCGGCGACGACCAGCGTGAGGAGAGCGATGCGATGACGCTGCGTGGGCGGACCGCTGATCGGCGTGTCTCCGGAACGCAGGGTGGCGCCCCCGAGCAGTTGGACCGTGATCATCGCCTCTCGTGAGTCGCTAATTCCTGGCTAATTCCCGGCGCAAGAGACAGCTAACCGACCCGCCTCATGTTGCGTGACCGATCAAGATCACTCTCACCGCACGAGGCCACAATGCGACGGATCTCTTTACTGGTCCTCGGGATCGCCCTTCTGGGCGCATGCTCCGAGTCGACGACTACCGGAACGATGAACCCCCAGGATGCCTTGGCGTCGGCCAGCCGCGCGGCGGCGTCCGAGAACCAGGATCTGGCGACCCTGCACGCAGCGACGGCGCGGTTCCACCGCTTCGAGGTGGCGAAGGACGCCCAGTACACGTTCCTGTTCATGAACATGTGCATGGTGGACGACAGCCAGCAGAAGCTGGGCGGCATGGGCTACCACTACGTCAACACAGGGCTGCTGGACGGCCACGTCGATGTCGCGAACCCCGAGGCGCTGCTCTACGAGCCCGAAGGCAATGGGCAGCTTCGGCTCGTCGCGGTCGAGTACGTGATCCCCGCCGACCAGTGGCACGCCGATACCCTCCCGCGGCTGTTCGGACAGCAGCTCAAGCTGAACGCCTTCAACCTGTACGCGCTCCACGTCTGGGCCTGGGAGAACAACCCGAGCGGCATCTACGCCAACTGGAACCCGCGCGTCAATTGCGACAATGCGCCGTGACGCGCGCCCGCCGACAGAGCGACCGTCAACGCCGATCGGAGAGGCCGATGCCGAGATACATCATCGAACGTGAGATCCCGAACGCGGCGACGCTCTCCGCCGCCGACCTGAAGTCGATCTCGCAGCGCTC